>Ga0164313_10002910_pt1 | contig 15252 bp, 11 predicted proteins | sample GuaBasSedimGuay4_FD_113735 | JGI IMG/M metagenome (GOLD analysis project Ga0164313, IMG submission 113735) | Subseafloor sediment microbial communities from Guaymas Basin, Gulf of California, Mexico - Guay4, Core 4569-4, 0-3 cm | ecosystem: Environmental > Aquatic > Marine > Hydrothermal vents... | reverse complement strand
ATATTGGTCCATTACATTGCGAAAAGGCTCACCATCCAGGAACTCTTTGACCCTGGGTTGAATTACAATGTTGATATAAAGAGTCCAGAACTGCTGATTTTCCCTGATACTGGAAAATACTTTACGGATGAATCCGGTTAGCTCCTCTGTGGTTAGCACCCCGTCATGGTCGGGATCAAAATAGTCCAGAAATTCGCTAATGCCATCCTCAATGATGGCCACCAGCAAGGCCCCTTTACTCTCAAAATAGTTGTACATCAATCCCTTGGAGATGCCTGTGTGATTGGCGAGTTGAGCAATGGAACAACTTGCATACCCCTTCTGAGCAAAGAGCTCCAGGGCAGCATCCATGATCTGCTGTCTGCGCGATTCGCGTATCTCCTCAAACTGTTCTGGTGTGCGTGGGGACATGAATTTATGACTGAACGTTCAGTCAAATATAATATCTATAATAATAAAATTGCAAGATTTTTGATTTTTTTTTGATTTTCCCTGTAACTTTAATCCGGGACGGTCGTCTTATTGACACCAATTGACCTGCAATTAATGACGGTAGAGGAGTATAACAAGGCAGTGGATAAATATGCTGACAATCTTTACAGGTTTGTGTTGAAAAACCTGAAGGACGATCATATGTCCAATGACATCGTCCAGGACACCTTTGAAAAGCTATGGGTGAAGCTGGAAAATGTCTCCGGCCTGAAAGTGAAAACGTATCTTTTTACCTCTGCCTATCATACCATGATTGATTACATACGAAAAGAGCGGAAGTATAGTGATGTTGACCTGAACAATGCCTATGAACCATCACACTCGGCACACTATTCCGATTTAGGCGAAATACTGGAACAAGCGGTTGAAAATCTTCCTGAAGATCAAAAGGCAGTGGTTATGTTGAGGGATTATGAAGGTTATTCTTACAGGGAAATTGCAGAGATCACAGATTTATCGGAAACTCAGGTCAAAGTATATATATACAGGGCAAGGATCTATTTGAAGAATTACATTGGTAGCATGGAGAGGGTTATATAGGTTATGGATATCAACAGAAATAACTATGAGGCATATTTGCTGGACCTGATGGAGGGTAGGCTATCTGATTCAGATCAGCAGAAGGTCAAGGATTTTCTTATTTTAAATCCCGACTGTTCTCCTCCCGTATTTAATTCAGAGCTCCGGGTTCTGGAGAATTCAGAAATTGTCTATTCCGGAAAGCAGAAACTTAAAAAGGAGTTTCCCAACTCAGATTCGGGGATTACAGAGTCGAATTTCGATCTCTTTTCCATTGCACGAATGGAAGGAGATTTGACTGCCACCCAGGAGAGGGATCATCAACAATTGGTTGAGGGTGATGAAGAGAAAAGCGTTAATTGGAGCCAGTGGCAGCATACCAGACTAGTGGCCCCTAATGTGGAATACAGAGGAAAGAGTAGATTAAAGAGAAAAACTGGCTTAAAAAGAGGGATCATCTGGTTAAGCGTACTATCCTCAGCGGCAGCCATTGCATTGTTGTTTACTCTCCTAAGGGTGGATACAAATGTCGACAGGGCTCCAACTGTTGTAAACCCACCATCGTTTGAAGGGCTTGATGCACCATCATCTGGAGAGGATGCTGATCCACCCATGTTGGCTGAGAAGTCTCTGGCTATTGCAGATGATCCGGTGTTGTTCTCCATAAAAAAGAATACCGATGGTCCGGTAGAATCTGTTGGCAAAGGTGAACGTCTCAGCCCCGAAGTGACGCAGGATACCCTTTTACCTGTTGAATCGAAGAAAGTGGAGCCACGGCCTTTGCGACTTGCGGCCAATAAGCCAAATTCGGCCCTGGCGGTACATGTTGCTGATTATGACCAAATTAAACCTCTCAATATTCCACCCACAAAGGTCAGCATTACCAATTTATCACTGTCCCAGATTGCTGAGATTGATATCCAGGAAACATTGGATGCCTATACAGAGAAGAAAGACATATCCCTGTGGTCCATCGCCAATGCTGGGATAAAAGGGATCAATAAGATCACGGGTGCTGATATGTCCCTTCTGGCTGCAAGGGATGAAAGAGGGGATCTCTCCGGGTTCCGGTTCAAATCAAAGAGGTTTTCTGTCTCCTCACCCATTGAGAGATCAGAATAATTTTAATTAGATGCAACCTCGGTGAAATGATGTTGTCTTTAGAGGCGTAACTAATGATAATATCATGAAAAAAGCTACCATTTTAGCAATTATCCTTGCTGTTTCAATTACTGCTTTTTCACAGGAAAAGGAGTTTCAGACGATTTTTGACAACCAGGATCTGAGAATTTCAGGTATGGGTGGTCCTTTTATGCAATTTACCTCAGTTGCAGGGGAGTTTGCCTTTATGATGGGGGGAGGAGGAGCTGTTCTTCTTGATGATTTTTTCATTGGTGGTTACGGACTCGGACTTGCCACTTCCATTCCCGATTATAAAAATCCGAACAGCAATGACAGGCTGAGCCTTGGTCATGGAGGTTTCTGGCTTGGATATGCCCTTTTTGGGGAGAAGCCTGTTCATGTCACATTTTCCACCCTGATTGGATGGGGTGAATTTGGGGTCATGGAATATGGAGGTTATTATCCCTATGTGAGGGATAAAATATTTGTACTGGCTCCCACCATTGAAGCTGAATTAAACCTGACCCGCTATTTCAGGATTGGGGTGGGTGCCACTTATAACATCTATACCATGGTGGATGAGTATATACACGGTTATAAAGGAAGTGACCTCTCCGCAGCGGGTGGATTCCTCAGCTTTAAATTTGGCTGGTTTTAGTAGTATACAGTGACTAGTGGGGAGTACTCAGTAAAGATTTCTGAGATATACTGTAACCAAGTTTTTACTTACTTTGTAGGTAAGCTATTGCACTTGGAGAAAGGAATTGTCATAAAATCCACTGGCAGCTGGTATACAGTTCGCCTGCCCGATCAGCAAATTGTCCTTTGCGGAATCAGGGGAAAGTTCAGGATAAAGGGAATCAGGGCAACCAATCCGGTGGCAGTGGGGGATCATGTGGGATTTGAGTGGTCGGAGGACAGGACCACTGGAATAATCACATCCATTGATGAACGCACCAACTATATCATCAGGAAATCATCAAAACTCTCCAAAGAGTACCAGTTGGTGGCATGCAATGTGGATGTGGCCTGGCTTATGGTTAGCATGGTTCTTCCCCGAACTCTGACTCCATTTATCGACCGCTTTCTTGTTTCGGCTGAAGCATATCGCATTCCGGTTATCATTCTGTTTAATAAGACAGATTTGTATGACGAGCATGCCATGAATGAAATGAACTATTTATGGGCCATCTATACTTCAGCAGGGTACCACTGTATGCAGATGTCGCTGCAGACCAAAAAGGGTATTGAAGAGGTCAGAAGCAAAATGAAAGGAAAGATCAATGTAATCACTGGTAATTCGGGAGTTGGGAAATCAACATTGATCAATGTTCTTGATCCGACCATCAGACTTAAGATTGGTGAAATTTCTGACTATCATCAAGCTGGAAAGCATACCACTACGTTTTCGGAGATGTTCGAATTGTCTTCGGGGATTAATATCATTGATACACCAGGTATCAGAGGGTTTGGAATGATCGATATCGATCGGGCTGAACTGTTTCACTTTTTCCCCGAGATATTCAGAGCCAGTAAATTCTGTAAGTACCACAACTGTATGCATATAAACGAACCCGAGTGTGGAGTAAAAGCGGAGGTTGAGTCCGGAAAGATTAGCGAAACCAGGTACGTTAATTATTTAATGATGATGGAGGTGGACCAGGGACGGTACAGATAATTCCCCAATCTGTTTGTTGGTAAATATGGTCCTATAATCACAGGCAAATGAAAAATAGTTTATATGTTTACGACCTGATATTCTAACCGTTTGATGATCAGGAGTAATTTACTATCTGGATTAATTCTTTTTGCTATTCTTGCTTTGAATGGGTTAACCATTTTTAGCGTTAACAAGCGTTACGTTGACAATCTGAATGAAACGCTTGTCGCTCAATCAAGGCTCTGCGGAGAGCATTTGGAAACCACCCTTCTGCAGTTCTCCAGCGATATCAATCAGGAACTGAATATGTTTCAGTATTCTGAAATTTTTGGGGATCCTGTAAAATTTCAGAATGCGACTCTGAGTCTTAGGCTGTTTTACACCAAGTATCGCAGTCTGATTACTAAGATCTCGGTTTACGACAATCAGAAGAATTTCTACGCCCTCTATTTCAGTTCAGAGAACAATTTTGGTAAAGCGGATCTTTTTGTGGTGGATAGTTTCGCCATGAAAAGGCAGAAGAGGCTATACCCCCGCGACCGCGTGGAACAGAAAGGGAGTGTGATAAAGTATTACTACCCATATTTTGGACAGGATGTAGTAAATGGAAACGTGATCGTGGAGGTGGATATCCAAAAGTTCACAGAGGAAATATTTCATCTATATCCCAGGGGAACTATTGTGAACTGGCAATGGGTTCTGGGATCGGACGGACAGATAATTCTGAATAATTTTAAAGATGATTCCTTACAGATTATCGGATTGGAGGCCCTTACCGACAGTGTAAATGCTGAGGCCGATGGGATTTTGGAGCACTTTGTTATTGAAGGAAATGGGAAGAGGAGTAAAGTCTATACGGCTTACTACCCACTGAGTATCTATGACAGAAAAATGGATGTCATGTTTACGGTAAGCCGGGGTCAGTTTTTCAGTTTCTTTATACAAAGAAATCTTATTGTGGCCATATTGTCTCAATTACTGGCCACCGGACTTGTGGTTTACCTTCTTCTTTCGCTGGCAAGGCGAAAAGAGGTGGAAAGACGACTCATGCTTTCGGAAACTATACTCAGGCAGATCATTGAACATTTTCCCATGGGAATAATGATCATTGATGATAAAAATATTATTAGGAACATCAATAGTTCAGCACAGAAAATGTTGTTCCTCAGTAAAACTGATGACCTGGTTGGTAAAGATTTTAGTAAACAGTTTGTGATCTCGAACAGGTACCTGCTTAGCGACAGTCAAAGCCCTTTTAGGGATGATTCCCATTACCTCTATTATGAAAAAGACGGGATTGAAACTGTAATTTTCAGAGCAGAGAAAGTAACCCGTATAGGAGGTGAGGAATTGAAACTTATAGCCCTTATCGATGTTTCACCTCTTGAAAAATCAAGAAAAGTGGAAGTGGCTGCCAATAAGGCGAAGTCAGATTTCCTGGCTGCCATGAGTCATGAGATTCGTACACCCATGAATGGCATTCTGGGCATGGTAAATAGCCTGCTTGAGCAGAAAACAGGCAAGGAGATTAAAGGCAAAATTGATGTAATCAAGCGATCTGCAGATCTGCTTATGACCATTATCAATGATATTCTGGACTTTTCAAAGATCGAAGCCGGTCGAATGATGTTGGAGGAGATTCCATTTAACCTGGTGGACGAAATGGAACTTGTGAGAGATCTGTTTCACCATTTGGCGAAGGAGAAGGGACTTCAGCTTATTATCGATCTGAAATCCGATGTACCTAATCACCTGATTGGTGATCCGTTCAGGTTGCGGCAGGTAATTTCCAACCTGGTAAGTAATGCTGTGAAATTTACCGAGAAGGGGAAGATAGTGATCGGGGCCACATTGACGGAGTCCTACCGAAGTCATGTAAATATCCTGTTTACTGTGGAAGATACAGGAATCGGAATTCCCCAGGATCGCATCAAGGAGATATTTGGGAGTTATACCCAGGCCAGGGGATCTGTACAACGGAAGTTTGGAGGAACCGGTCTGGGTACCGCCATAGCTAAGCAGCTGGTCGAGTTGATGCATGGTGAGATCTGGGTGGAGAGTCCATCTACCATCAAAACAGGCGACGATTTTCCGGGATCAAAATTCAGCTTTACCATTGATGCCTATTCCAATGAAAAGATTTCCAAGAGCTTTAATTTTAATAAAATTGCCAGGCTTAATGACATCAGCACCCTGATCCTTACAAAAGAGTCTGATCCCTCCAGGAATAGCATGGCCCGAATGTTGGAAAATTTTGGATTAAAGGTGACTACAAAGATTTATCAGGACAGCAGTGTGGATAGTGTGATCCATCACATGCAGGTTAAGTCAGATCACTATCACCTGATCGTCCTGGTAGATAAGAACCAGCTGGATGGATTTTCACTGGCCCAGGAGATGCAGAACAAGGAGCTTACCGATCTCTATCCAATCGTACTGGTAAGTTCAAATGATAAAACCGGCAATTATAAGATTTGCCGGAAGCTGGGGATCGACTCTTACCTGATTGAGCCCTTTGAGACCAAGGAGGTTATAGATATTATTGATGATAATTTCCCGGGTATCGAAGATCGGAAAAGTCTCGAGCCGATGATCAATGCACTACCTGCTGAAATCTCCATACTAGTTGCAGAGGATAACCTGATCAATCAAAAGGTGGCCCAAACTATATTTAAAAATATCGGGTATGAGATTGATATTGCTAAAAATGGACTGGAAGCTGTGGAGATGATGGACAGGACCAGTTACGATGTGGTATTTATGGACCTGCTCATGCCTGAGATGGATGGATATGAGGCAACATCCCAGATTCGAAATGCGGGCCATACCCAGCCGGTGATCGCCATGTCGGCCGATGAGACTGATGAAACCAGGGCTGCTGCATTTGAGGTGGGGATGAATGAATACCTGATGAAACCAGCCAGGGTTGAAAGCATAAAGCAATTGCTGATCAAACTATTTTCAACAAAAATTTAACCTCATGCGTTCACACGATCTAGAATACAGGATACTGGGTGACGATATCCAGTTGGTGGAAATTGAGCTGGATCCTCGGGAAACAGTTATTGCCGAAGCCGGTTCGATGATGTATATGGATAACCAGGTACGTTTTGAAACCAAAATGGGAGATGGGTCTGATCCCAATCAAAGCCTGATGGGTAAACTTCTCTCGGCCGGGACCAGGGTGCTTACAGGGGAATCACTGTTTGTGACCCACTTTACCAATCACGGGACAACTAAACAGAAGGTGGCTTTTGCTGCACCCTATCCGGGAAAGATCATTCCCATTGATCTGGGAATTCTGGGCGGTTCCCTAATCGTTCAAAAAGACGGTTTTCTATGTGCTGCCATGGGTACCAGGATTTCAATCACTTTGAACCGCAGGATTGGCAGTGGTTTGGTGGGCGGTGAAGGCTTTATACTTCAGAAGCTTGAAGGAGATGGGAAGACCTTTCTGCATGCAGGAGGTATGGTGATTGAGCGAAGACTAAACAACGAAATGGTGAAAATTGATACAGGTTGCGTGGTAGCCTATACTCCTGGTATCGATTTTAATATTGAGACCTCAGGAAATCTTCGATCCATGGTTTTTGGCGGGGAAGGAATTTTTCTGGCCACCCTCCGGGGAACAGGTACTGTTTGGTTACAGTCCATGCCCATCAGAAAACTGATTCAGGCTATTTCTCCTTATGGTAAGAATGTAAGGAAGGAGAGCCAGTCCATTTTAGGTAATTTTCTAGATCGCTAGGAAACTGATTGGAACCTCATGGCCGACCTGGTTCAAATAGAACAATTCTTAGCGCTGTCGGCTTCATTTCCAGTGATTGACGTGCGTGCCCCAGTTGAATACCTCCAGGGACATATCCCCGGTGCCATTAACATTCCGCTCTTTAATGATCAGGAGCGAAAGGAGGTGGGCACTGCCTATAAGCGGATCAATAAGGAATCGGCCATGTATCTTGGCCTGGGATTTGCCGGAAAGAAGCTGGTTGAACTGGCTAAAGAAGGTGAACGTCAGGCTGGCAGAAACAAAACGTTGCTGGTGCATTGCTGGCGGGGAGGTATGCGTAGTAAAAGCATGGTATGGCTCTTTGAAACTTTGGGTATTACATGTTATCTGCTGGAAGGAGGTTATAAATCCTATCGTCGCTATTTTCATGATTTGCTGGAGAGGCCCATGAAGTTAAATGTAGTAGGTGGTAGAACCGGCAGTGGTAAAACAGATCTATTGCATCAGTTGGAGAAGCGGGGCGAGCAAGTGGTGGACCTGGAGGGTTTAGCCAACCACAAAGGATCGGCATTCGGTGCCCTTGGAGAGGATGAACAGCCTACTACTGAGCAATTCGAAAACAACCTTTTTCAGAGGTTTTTCAGTTTGGACCCGGACCGAATCATATGGATTGAAGATGAAAGCAGAAACATTGGAAAGTGCGTAATTCCAGGTGAACTTTTTAGCCAGATGCGAGATAGTAAAGTCATCTTTCTTGACATTCCAAGGGAGATGCGGGCTCAACACCTGGTGGTAGATTATGCATCTTATGATGCGGTTGAGTTGAAATCTTGTATTTTTAAGATAGAGAGGAGACTGGGAGGGGACAGAACGAAGGCGGCCCTGGAATCCATTGATCAGAAAGATTTTTACACCACCGCTATGATTACCCTTCACTATTATGATAAAGCCTATATGCATTCACTGGAAAAGAATCATGACAGGTATCACTCTATCGTTTCAGATGTGGTGGATTCAACAATTAATGCAGACCTGTTGTTAAAGTACTTTGGGGAGGGGACCTGATATGAAGAAAAGAGAAGATTTTGAATTGCTGGCTCCGGCAGGAAGTCATGAATCGCTCAGTGCTGCTGTTCAGGGAGGTGCCGATGCCATCTATTTTGGCGTTGAACAATTGAATATGCGGGCTCGTTCATCGGCCAATTTTACATCAGAAGACCTTCCGGAGATTGTCGCCCGTGCCAGGGATCACCAAATGAAAACCTATCTGACTGTCAATACTGTGGTATATAACCACGAATTGATACAGATGAGGAAGGTGATCGACAGGGCCGTTGATCATGGAATATCTGCAATCATTGCATCAGACCAGTCGGTTCTACAGTATTGTAACAGTGTTGGCGCCCCGGTTCATCTTTCTACACAGCTGAATATCAGCAATATCGAAACTTTAAAATTCTATGCAAAATTTGCCGATGTGGCTGTTCTTGCCAGGGAACTTGACCTGGAGCAGGTGAAAGAAATCACAGCTGGCATTGCACTTGAAGAGATTACTGGCCCTTCGGGGGAACCCTTCAAAATTGAGATGTTCGTACACGGAGCACTTTGCATGGCCATATCAGGGAAATGCTACCTGAGCCTTCATGAGCACAATCATTCAGCCAACCGGGGTGATTGTTTCCAGGTGTGTCGCCGGGGCTACAGAGTGACAGATAAGGATCGGGAGGTGGAACTGGATATAGACAATGAATACATCATGTCGCCCAAAGACTTGAAAACCATACATTTTCTTAATAAACTTCTGGATGCTGGTGTTTCCATCTTAAAGATAGAGGGGCGGGCCCGGTCGGCCGAGTATGTAAAGACGGTCACTTCCTGTTACAATGAAGCCATTCATGCATATGTGGAGGGTACATTTGATGCCGAAAGGATCAGGGAATGGGATTCCAGGCTGGCCACTGTATTTAACAGGGGATTCTGGGATGGGTACTACCTGGGACAACGTTTGGGAGAGTGGAGCCATATTTATGGCTCGGAGGCCACGCATCGGAAGGTTTACGTTGGAAAAGGAACCAACTATTTCAGTCGGATTGGAGTAGCCGAACTGGCCATAGAGTCCGGAGAGCTGGAGGTGGGTGATCAGATCCTGATCATTGGTCCAACCACCGGGGTGATTGAAACCAGGGTTGAGGAGCTAAGGGTGAATGAGGTAAATTGCAATCTGGCCCGGAAAGGCGAACGATGTTCTTTACCGGTTGCTGAGGAGATTCGCCGCTCTGATAAGGTCTATAAACTGGTACCCAGGTAATGGTCTATCGTTTCAGGATGATGCGAATGATGGTTGAATCGAAGGGATCAGAAGAGAGCACAAAGACCTTTCCATGATGGTATGATTCAATGATTCTTTTGGAGAGCGAGAGGCCCAAACCCCAGCCTCTTTTTTTTGTGGTATAACCTGGTTTGAATATGGTTTTGAACCTGGATTTAGCAATCCCCTTTCCTGAATCCTCCACATCGATGATAACTCCGGTTTCTGTTTCAACTGCATGAAGAATGACACGTCCGCTTCTTTCAATGGCGTCGGTTGCGTTTTTGCAAAGGTTCTCAATTACCCACTCAAAAAGGGTTTCGTTTAACTTGACCGTGATAGGTTTTTCCGGAATATCCAGGAGGTACTCTACGCTATTTGAGCCCCTGTTACGCATATAATCCAGGCTATCTGTCAGAATATCGGTGAGGTTTGATTCTTTCAGGGTGGGCTTGGATCCGATTTTAGAAAAACGATCAGTTATTTTTTCAAGCCGGGAGGTATCCTTTTGCATTTCGTCCACCATGGACTGATCGAGCTTCGACTGCTTGAGTAACTCCATCCATCCTATTAACGAGGAGATGGGTGTTCCAAGCTGGTGGGCAGTCTCTTTGGACATCCCGGTCCACACCTCATTCTGTTCGGCTTTTCTGGAGACGCTGAATGCAATATAAGAAACCAGGATAAATAGGAAAATTACTCCTAACTGTACATAGGGAAAGAAGATTAGTTTTCGAAGCAGTATGGAATCACGATAGAAGAGCAACTGGTATTCATCTGGTCCCAGGTTTATCACCAGGGAATCATTCTCTTCACTGGCATGAGCGAGCTGACGCTTCATGTATTTCTCATCTTCAACTTTTAGAGAATCCAGGTTTCGGTGTATCAGGATATTTTTTTCCGAATCGGTGAGAATTACCGGAATATAGGTATTGCTTTCAATCACAGAAAAGGGAAACGCCATATCTGTTTCAAAATCGGCTCCATCAATGATCCGGATCGCTTCTGCCCACAACTCCATCTTTTGACGTTCGGTGGACTCAATGTCATTTACCAGCCTGCTGGTATAAAGCAGCGATCCCACCCCAATCAGGACTGCTGCCATCAAGAGATTCCTTTTCCAGCGCTGTTTTTTTTTGTAAATGTCCAATTTGGTACCGTTTAAGCAGTGTTACTCATCAATAACGAATTTTGTAGCCGGTTTATTCTGAGCTGTATCTTTTTTCAACGGTTTCTTCCACCACCGTTTCTTTTCCTTCACTTTTTGAGGCCCCGATAGGCTGTCGGGTTCCTCGTGGAATTCAAATTTAAAAATCTCCTGGTTATTTTTCTCTTCTTTTGGTTCTATCACCTCATCATCCTGCTTAAAAAGTCCCAGCTCCTTATTCAGTATTTGTTTCAATTCGCTCTTTTCCTCCTTCAGATCGTTTCGGATTTTTTGCGCAGTCTTCTCCCGGTCCATCTCTACAATTGACCCCGAGCCCTTGTTATAGACCTTTAAGAAAAGAGTCCGGGTATCCGATTCATCTGTGGCAATCTCGAATTCCTCTCTTTTGGCTTCCCGGGTTTTATTATATAGTATATCGGATAGTTTAAGTTTGAGTCGGTAATCATAAGTATTGTCAAACTCATGGGTTCCCGAGGCAAAGAGGTCAAGGGCATTGGACTGAATGTCCATGACCGGTATAATCACCTGCCGCTCTTTAATGAGTATAGTGTTTTTAAGTGTCTGGAATTTGATGTTCCGAAGCTCTTCCACCTCAATGAATCTGGACAATGCCATAATGGGTTCGAATTCATTTAATTCACCCCTGAGAATGGTCAGGCTGTTTTGGCTGAGGATCGATTGGGGCCTGATTGTCAGGGTGGTGTCAAATTCTGCAGAGAATGTGGATGTTCCGGATACGGTGCCTTTGAGGTGATCGCTGGTTACCTGTTTCTGACCGAAATTATTGAATGAGTGAAACAGTTGCTGAATATCAAGGCTATGTAATGTGGTATTGGCGGTGGCTGTTATAGTGCCTTGGTTATCCTGAACCAGTCCAAACACCCCCTTCAGTGAGCCTTCCATGGTTTCCATTGAGAGGGAATCGATATAAAAGGAAGGGGTCTCATAGGTGGCTATACCCCGAACATTGGAAGCCTTAAATTTATCTTTTAGGAACTCATTGATCATAAAATTCAATCTGAGATCCAGGTTATTGGGAAGGGAAACAGACCTTCCGGCCTTCTTATTCTGTCTGGAAAATTGATCCAGAATCTCCTGGAGATCCATAAGGTTGGAGTGGAGTGAGGCTGAAGCAACCAAGGAATTATCCTCTCCCAGCAGAAACGAAATGAGGTTTAATCCTGAACCTGAAATGTCAAAATCGGTTTTCCCATAGCTTCCATATATAGAAGGTTTCCAGAAATCGTTATCGATAGATATAGATCCATTCAGATTGGTAAATGGAAGACCTCCCTTGCTAATTGTTACCTCAGTCTGGTGGATTGCTAAATCCCCTGACACATCCAACGAAATAAATTTTTCTCCTTTGGGCTTTAACCTGTCGTATGATCCGGTGACATTCAGATCGGTTTCAAGGGTACCTGAAATCTTGTGAAGTGGTATGTTTTTGTACCAGCCTATCCACTGCTCGGGATGTATATCCCCTTTTAAATCGAAGGAGAAATCGGGATCATAGAAATTGTGAATCCGGCCTCGCCCACTTAGGTGATCCTCTCCAACCACGGCACTGAGAGATTCAATATTCAGAGAGGTGGTCACCGGATTAAATTCGCCACCGTTGGAGTATGAGCCGGTAAGATTAAGGTTCTTTACCGTAAAAGGGAATCTGTCCCATCGCAGGTTCGCATTGCTGGTCTGAAAGTCGGCTTCAACCTGCGGTGTAAGCGTTGAATTAACCATTCCGGTGATCCTTGTATATAACTGCATTATACCGTTTCCATGAATTTCCTGCAGTGGATTGCTTATTTCGCTGGGTAAAAGATCCAGGACCTCGTAAATCTCCAGGTTCCTTGCATCGGCAAACAGATCCAACTCTACCCCTTTCCCCGGATGAACCTCTATCCGACCATCCATATCTGCTATGATCCGGTCGATCCTAAGCTGGCCACTTCGGATGGTAAAAAGTGAATCCTGCACATTCAGATTCAGTTTTGCTTCAATATTCCGGTCAGAAGTATAGCGTATCCCTTTATTGGATATCTCCTTTACGAATCCTGTGAGGTTTCCCTTAATCTGCGAGTTGCGTTTTGATAAACTGCCATTCAGATCCAGACGGTGCAAAGTACTCTCAGATTTTATCTGTTTCACCTGGTTGTTTAAAATGATCTGAAAATTATCGATCCTCAGGTTTGAGAGGTTCAGAAGCTGATCCTTTCGGGTCTTTTTATTCTTATTGGAGACCATGACGTAATTCCCGTTTCCTGAGTGGTCTGTATAGAGGTGAAACACACCGTTTTTCAGCTCCAGCATTTTTACATTGAATTTTTTTCGGACCAGTCCCAACAGGCTGAAACTTACGCTCAGTGTTTCTGCTGTCAGAAGGGTATCGGCACCTTCGCCATCAAAGTAGCGGGCATCGAAGTCATGGCTCGACCAGATGGTAATGCCTTCAAGGAGTATGGAGGTATTGGGAAACTTATGAAAGACCTTGACCGAAACCTCCTCTATATCAATGGTGCTGTCGAGCCTGTTGTTTACCTGTTCCACCACAAAATCCTTAAGTTCATCCCCATAAAACTTCACCACCACCACACCTCCAATGGCCAGCAAAAGTAAAACGATCACCATAAAGGCAGACAGGTATTCAAATATGATCCTTGCCTTCCCTTTCATCAGTAATTGAATTTGGTTTATGAAATTCTTAAGAATTCACAAAAATCATGCGAGGCATCAAGCTCTTCAGGAGGTTCATTGTATCGGAATAACCTTACAGAGCGTTGGCCGATGAGTTTCATCTGATCATTTTCCACCACAAACATACAGCCTTCTCTCAATCCAAGCACCGTATCCTTTTGATTGGCTTCAAGATATTCCAGAATCCGATCTTCACGGGTTTCACCTGCATGTCCTGGAGGATTCAGGTCTGTATAGTGTGGGTTGATCTGAAAGGGAATCAGGTTGAATGCATTAAAACTTTCAGGTTCCAGGATAGGCATGTCGTTGGTGGTTCTGATGGTTGGGCAGCATACATTGCTGCCGGCACTCCAACCCACAAAAGGAATTCCGTTAAGCACTCTGTTTCTGATGGGTTCTATCAGCCCGTTTTCATGGATTATTTTGATAAGCTGGAAGGTGTTTCCACCACCCACTACAATGGCCTCTGCCTGATTCACGGCAGCCACTGGATCTTTCGCATGATGGATTGAACTCACCTTGTGGCCCACTTCAGCAAATCTTTCTTTCACCCGTGATTCATAATCATCAAAGCTTATGGTAACTCCAGCATATGGAATAAACAGGCAGTTTACGGGCTCTTTACCCAGGAAATCGCGTATTTGATATTTGGGATAGTCCAGGTAGGGTTCACCGGCATTGGTGGAATTACTGATCAGAAGAAGTCTCATTTGATGTGCATTGTGGTTACCCCACAAAGTTAATATTTTAATGCATCAAGCAGACTATAAAAAAACCGGCCATTCTGGGATAAACCCATGAACAGCCGGTCCAACGGTATTGGAGTAATAAGTTAAAAGGCGAAAAAGAGTCCCACGTTTAATGGATAGAGTTCAGGCCCCATGTCCTTCTTGAAAAGAGAGGTAGGGTAGTAAGTGGCATACAGATGCATAAATCCGTAACCAGCCCTGACGGTGGTGGCCCATCGCCATGGGTAGAGGTTGTAGTCACCTCTGGCCACCTCTTTAGATTTCGATCCGCTCTGCGTATATTTCATTTTTGTTCTTGAACAGAGCTTCAATCCTCCTATCACACCCATTGAAAGATTCACCCTCTTTCTTCCTGCAGGTATCTGGAATTCAATCAGAAGGGGTACATTGAGGTACCACATAGTCATCTTAGATTTGGTGATATTCCCGGCATAATCAGGCACATACTCCCCAATTACACCGGTGACAGGATCCTTTCGAATGCTATTCTGACCATTAAAATTGTAGTTGATGTATTCAAATCCCATTCCGGAGACTAATCCGATCTTATCGGTACCCAGACCCACTCCCACATCGATAAAATTTATCCCGAAGTTATAGGACCTACCTGTATTCAGGTCCATATAGGAGTCTTCGGGAGGTAGCGTCAGACTATTGTCAGGGGTAAGGTAATTGGCGAGTCCCAGCTCAATACCGGCATAGTGGGGCCGGAACCTTTTCTTCTTGTGTTTTTTCTTATGAGAGGAGGTGGGAAAATCATCCATATCCAGAATTTTAATCTCTGTCCCTTCGGGTCCTTCCACAATACTT
>Ga0164313_10002909_pt1 | contig 15257 bp, 7 predicted proteins | sample GuaBasSedimGuay4_FD_113735 | JGI IMG/M metagenome (GOLD analysis project Ga0164313, IMG submission 113735) | Subseafloor sediment microbial communities from Guaymas Basin, Gulf of California, Mexico - Guay4, Core 4569-4, 0-3 cm | ecosystem: Environmental > Aquatic > Marine > Hydrothermal vents >... | reverse complement strand
CGATGAATTTCCGCTCAACTTCTTTATAATAAACATCTATTAAATCTTTTTTGAATAATGAATTTACAGAAGATTGATTTGAATTAGTTTTTTTCAAAAGTTGTGCTAAAGGAAACTCCTCTTCAGGTGCAGAGAGCAATTCCATTAAAATTATTACTTGCTTTATCGATCGCTTTTCTATATCGGGTAAAACTGCGTATATGTCATCGATACTTTTATTTAGCTTTACATGTTTAATCTTTTTTACTTTAACTTTTGCATCTTCAATTACATTTATAAGTGAGATTGCCCCTTTTTTTTCAAGCGTATTAAGAATTGAGTAAATTGATTTTTTCTTAGCCAGTTTTTGTAAAAGTGAGATTGTGTATGTCTCCTTCTGACTTAATAAATCCAAAACTTTAGCACGCGTAGAATTTTTGTTTTTCTCTTCTTTATAAAGGGAGAAACAGAAATCCATATCGGCAACAACTTTTTTCTTCGATTCTACATCCAATCCATAAGGAACAGAATTTCGTAAGGCTTCTCCAAGTGAGCTAATATAATATTCACTTACCCACTCATAAAATTTCAACTCCTCTTTCCCAAATATTGGAGTGGAATCAAGTACATCCCGAATTGGTTTAATTTTATGCTTAGTCTCAGGTTCTTCAATTACATCAATCACAAATCCCGTAAGAGTTCTTTTTCCAAATGGAACTACAACTCGAACTCCAACAAGGACTAACTCTTCAAATTCTTTTGGAATTGAATAAGTAAAATCATTTCTAAACGGAAGAGGAAATGCAATTTTAGCAAACATGGCAAAGACGTGAAAAGTGAGAGGTGAGAGGTGAGTGGTAAGAGGTAAGACACAAGACACAAGAGTTCTCGTGAATCGTAAGTCTTCCGAGGGAATGCATGCGCAGTGAATCGTGAAGTAAAAGTTCAAAATCCAACCCCCAATATCTAGCATCCGAAAAAACACTTTCCAATATGTTGTTGAGTTTAATCACAATACGGCCGGTTCTGTAAGGGTTAATGTTTGTTTTTGAACATCGAGCTCTGCATTTATTCCAAATGGAATTGTATATTTATTTTCAACATGGCCGAAGGAGAGACCATAAATAACGGGAACTCCAAGGTCGTAAAGTTTATTGTAAAGCACCTCCTTTAACGAAAGTGATTGTTCCCCTTTGGCAGAACCAACCCTAGCATTACACCTCCTGAAAATTCCTAGAGCAACTCCTGCAATTTCTTCTAGCTTGCCAGCTTGATATAGATGTGTCAACATTCTATCAACCCTATATGGTTTTTCATCAACCTCCTCGAGATAAAGAATTTTGTTTTTGTAATCAACATCATAGGGAGTTCCGAGAAAAGTTACAGCAAGACTGAGATTTCCACCAATAAGTTCACCATGAGCCTTCCCTTCCCGAATTGTATAGATCTCATAATCTGATCCACTATCGTCGGCGGGAGTAAAAACCGTTTCCTCTTCTGGTTTCATAATTGTCTTCACAAGATTATCTACAGTAAATTCATTAAATGTTGACGTGGCAACAGGTCCATGAAATGTAACCAATCCAGTTTGTGAATAGATTGCATAATGAAGCGCCGTGATATCACTATATCCAACAAGCACTTTTGGATTTGCTTTGATAGCATCATAGTTTATTTGTCGAAGCATTCTAGCAACGCCATATCCACCACGCGCGCAGAAGATTCCATCAACTTTATCATTTTCGAACATATGATTTATATCATTGGCACGTATGTCATCCTTGCCGGCAAGATATCCGTACTTATCGTGTATATTTTTAGTGAAGTATGGTTTAAATCCAAGTGACTCAATATTTTCAATCGCTTCATCTAATTGTTTTGGTGAAATATATCCAGCTGGAGTTATAAGTCCAACAGTATCCCCTTTACGTAATCGTGATGGCTTAATCTTAGTCGGCAGACTAATTTTGTTATTGGGATTACCATAAATATTGCTGGTTCCAGATAATGCTGCAACACCAGTTAACAAAGTGCTGTTTCTAATAAAGGCGCGTCTTTTCATTTGCTAATACTTATTGAATATTGATCACTGAGTAAAGAAGAGTAAATTTATTACCTTTGAGATTCAATCTTCTTTATTTGATATTTGCAAAGCATTAAAAATGCTTTTATTTTAGACAACTTATAATCAAAAAATAAAAATACTAAGAGGAGAATTAGAATGCAGAAATATATTTTATTAGTTGTCTTTACTGTTTTAATGAGTGCAAATTTATTTGCTGATGATGCAAAAAAATATGGAAAAGAAATCACATCAACTGAAAAAGTTAAAGTCTCAGAAATATTGGAAAACCCTAAAAACTACGAAGGTAAAAAAGTTCTAGTTGAAGGAACAGTTTTAAATGTTTGTGCAAAAAGAGGCTGTTGGATTGAATTAGCAAGTGACAAAGAATTTGAATCAATACGTGTAAAAGTAAAGGATGGAGTGATTGTTTTTCCAATGGAAGCAAAAGGTAAAACTGCGTTAGTTGAAGGAGAGTTCTACTCATTTAATGTTGAAATAGATGCTGAATGTTCCGGAAAAGATTGTGGTGATCACAAAAAAGAAGGAACGGAAGCGGAATGTGAACATGGTGAAAAACAAGTGGAGACAATTTACCAAATTAAAGGTCTTGGAGCTGAGATTTAGAAATCTTAGAGTGTATGTCATTGCGAGCCAGCCTTGCCGCTAGAAAGGGCGTCTGTTTTTTGACGACAGATTGCCCAAAATGGATTCTTACAGAGCTTCTTCCGCCATGCGGGATTGCAATGACAAACTTTTACAATTTTAAACTACCTTGCTACTCCCAATACTACTCCCTCACTCTCATTGTGCAATCTATCAACAGAAGTAATTACATAAACTCCATTTTGATCAGATGTGTCCAATTTAAAATATCTTGTCTTTTTGTTCAACACTTTTTTAATAATGTTTTCAGGGTTATTTAAATCAATTTCACTTTTTGAATTAAACTTATAAACCAGATAGTAGTTTGGAAACTCACGATCTGCAGCTGCGTCTGGTAAATTCCAATAAATAAGTAATCCTGCTTTTGTCTCAACTAAATGAACATTTTCAGGCTTTACTGGAGGAATTGAGTCAATCCACTCCATAGCTGGAGGGAGAGCAATGTTTTTATACCAATCATTTTTCATAGAATCTGCAAGACCACTCCAATTACGAGTAATTGACTTTGCAGAAAAATAGACAGAGCCTAGTACATTTGGAGTATTCCTGTTTAAACGAATTTGATCTCCAATTTCACTCTTTTTCTTTTCATAATTTGATGCGGACATTTTGCTTGAATATTGTCCAATATATAGATGTCGCTGAGTCGTAACAGTTGACCACCAGAGAACTATTTTTGAGTAATCTGCCTTAGCGTGCCCAATTTCCCAATAGACCTGAGGAGTTATGTAATCCACGATATTATTTTCGAGCCAGTTTAATGGATCGCAATAAATTACATCGTATGAGTTAAATCCATTTGTACCCGTAAATTCATTCCGCACAATACCGAAGGGTGATATTCCAAATTTTACATACGGCTTTTCTTCCTTTACAATATTGTAAATTTCTTTCATCAGTAGATTAATATTATCTCTTCTCCAATCATCAATATTTGTAATGCCACGACTATGATTAAGATAAGTTAGTGAATCCTCGTTCGATATTTTTGGTCCGTAGGGATAAAAATAATCATCAAAGTGAATTCCATCGATATCATAATTTACTAATACATCCTTCATCACATTTAAAATATGAGTCCTAACTTCTGGTAGGCCAGGATCTAGTATTTTTAATTTATTCGAAATAATAATCCATTCTGGGTGTTGTACTGAAACATGGCTTTCGTCCAATGAATAAGAGGTTGTGTCCCTCACAGCGCGGTATGGATTAAACCAAGCATGGAGCTCAATTCCTCGTTTGTGCGATTCTTCTATTGCAAATTGAAGGGGATCGTAAAATGGTTCTGGAGCTTTGCCCTGTTTTCCGGTAAGCCAATGGGACCAAGGCTCAAAGTTAGATTTGTAAAGAGCATCACATTCAGTTCGTATTTGAAAAAACAGTGCATTCATTCCAGCATTGGAAAGAGAATCTATCTGATTAATTAAATTCTGCTTTTGAATTGATACAGAAGCATTTCTATTCAAGGGCCAATCTATATTTACAACAGTTGCAATCCATGCTCCCCTGAATTCTCTTTTGGGATTTGGGTTTTGTGAAAATGTAGTTCCTATAAGAACAACTAATAAAAAGAGTATTGTTTTATTCATAAATTTAACACCTTAAAATGATTTTTTATATATCAAAAATAAGAATTATCTAATAATAAAGTTATTATTATTGTTTTAATAACCATTAGCTTAAAGTTTTAATTCTTCATGTGTTACCTTTTCCCTTTATGAATTCTCACACAATTATATTAATATTAAATCTTTTCTTGCTAAGGTTACAACATTTTCGTACAATGTAAAATAGGTTTTAAGGAAAAGATAGAATTTATCAATAAACTCGTTTTTTATTCCTGAACAACTATTGCTACAAACCTCCAAGAGTTTGGGTATTAAAAGATTTTAGCCAGAATTTAGATCAAAAAAACAGTTCTATTTTTTTTCCACACCATAAAACATTTTTTAATTTCTTTATGGAGGATTTATGCGATTTAGAATTACAGCTATTCTTATTCTAATCCTAGCCGCTACAACCGTAGCACAAACTAACATTTCCGGAACAATATCAAGTGACTCAACTCTAGTTCTTGCTGGAAGCCCTTATATTGTAACAGGAAATGTGACACTTAATAATGGCTCAACATTAACTGTAGATCCAAATGTTGTGGTAAGATTTAATCCAGGCACAAGAATTTACATTTATGGAGTACTTGATGCAAATTCTGCAATATTTACTTCTTCTGCAGATACAGCAGGTGGTACACCTGCAAAAGGTGATTGGGGTAATATCCAAGTTGGAAATTATTCTAATACAGGTTCTGCACACTTTAGTAAGTGCCAAATTAAATATGGTGGTAATAGTGATTACTCAAATCTCTATATCTACAAAGGTACTGCAACATTAGATACTACTTCTGTTTCTCAATCAAAATATGATGGAGTTAAATTGGCAGCTGGGTCTAATATTGTTAATATTACCGGAAGTGATATTTCTAATTGTGCTTCATTAGGGGTGTATGTAACTACAGGAGTAACCGCTAATATTACAAACTCAACTATCCAAACTTGCGATTGGCCAATTAGATATGATGGTACAGCATCTGTTGTATTTACTGGAAATGTTAATTTAGCTGGTAATACTCATGATGGAATATATATTTATAATAATGGTCATAATACTATGACTTGGGATACGGTTGCGGTTCCTTATGTATTAAGAACAGATTTCACAATAAACGATGGTCAAACATTAACAATTGCACCAACAAATGTTATTAAATCAGTATCTGGAAGATTGTACGTAAATGGAACACTTAATGCCGAAACAATAGCGGGGGAAGAAATTTATTTCACATCATACAAAAATGATAATTTAATGGGCGATACTAATGCTGATGGTGCTACAAGTGCTCCTTTATCAGGAGATTGGTACGGTATCTATTTTAGACCTCAAAGTGATGATGCTACAAATGTCATGACAAATTGTGAAGTAACTTTTGCCGGACGTGGAAGTACAGGAGCAATTTCAACAGATGATGCAAGCCCAACTATTACAAATTGTTCACTTGCAAATAATTATTATGGAGCTATGTTTATTGGGTTATCAAACCCAACATTTTCAAACAACACAATAGGTTCAAGTCAAATGGTTCCAGTAGCCTTATCATTTGAAGCCGCACCAGTTTTTACGGATAATTCATTCTCATTTTCTGATAATGAATATGATGCAATTGGTATTTTAGGTGGAACATTACGTGGAAATGCCATTCTTCCGCAAAGAGATTTTACCTCTGTTTCCAATGTAACTTATTTACTTCTTGGTAATGTAACGGTTCCATCTGGAATGACATTAACAATTAATGAGGGAATTGTAATTAAAGGTTATAACAGTTCTCATAGATTAATAATACAAGGAAAACTAACTGCTGATGGTACCGATGTAGATCCAATAGTGTTTACTTCAGCAAAGGACGATGGTTTTGGAAAACCGTTAGATACAAACAAAGATGGAACTGTATCTGTTCCGGCAATTGGAAATTGGGGCGGAATAGTTTTCGAAAATGGCAGTGACCCAACGTCAGTGATGGATAACTGCATTCTCCAATTTGGCAGCATGTCATCCAGTGTATATCACATTAATGGTGTTTGGGTTAATTCAGGGGGACTGACTTTAATAAACTCAAGTCCAACTATTACATACTCCACATTTAAGGATGTAAAATACGGGATATACGCTTTTGCATCATCAAACCCAACAATTGAAAATTGTAAATTTCAAAATTCAACCTATACACCAATTTTAATGTCTGTTTCTGCAAATCCAACTTTCTCTGGAAATACATTTACAAATTGCGGTATAACAGCTTTAGGAATTTGTGGTGAACACCTACCAACAAGTGGGACAATTTCTCAACGTAATGTTGCTGGGTACAACAATATTACGTACGCAATTATGGGAGATTTATATATTAATTCTGGTTCAAATGTAACTGTTGATCCAGGTGTAGTGATAAAGCCATGGAATAGTGTTGCTGTTTTTGTTGAAGGTGGTTTTAAGGCAGATGGAACTGAAGTAGATCCAATCGTTTTCACATCAATCAAAGATGATAATTTTGGAAATCCTGGCGATACAAACGGTGATGGAAACGCGACAGCACCTGCAGTAAATAATTGGGAAACAATTCACTTCAAATCAACAAGTGATGATGCATTTTCATTACTTGATAATTGTTTAATTAAATTTGGGGGTTCCAGTAGTAATGGTGCTGTAACCTATACTGATGCAGGTGCACCTATAACAAGCTCAACAATTTCAGATTCTCATTACGGAATTAAATGTAATGGAAGTTCTACCCCTAGTGTGGACTTGGTAACAATTCAAAATTGTAATTTTGATCCAATTGCGATGTCACTCAAATCAAATCCCACATTTTCAAATATTATATTCTCGGCTAATGGAAGTAGTGGCGTTAAAATTTTAGAAGGTACTCTTTCATCTGATGCAACCCTTTCAAAACGAAGCATTGCGGGATTTAGTAATATAGCATACATTGTTGATATCTTAACAGTTAGTCCAAATGCTACATTGACTATTGAACCAGGGGTTGTTATTAAATTTAACATTTACCATTACTATGGGATAACCGTTCAAGGTGCTTTAGTTGCAAATGGAAAACCAACAGAGAATATAGTTTTTACATCAATAAGAGATGATTCAAATGGTGGTGATACGAATAATGATGGAAATAATTCTGTTCCTGCAAAAGGGAACTGGAGAGATATTCAATTCCAATCATCAACATTAGATACTCTCAATTCACTTGAATATTGTTCTATAAGATATGGAGGCAACCGTTCATATCTATCTAACTATAATTGGGGTATAGTTCGAGTATTCAATGCAAATTTAAAAATGGATAATTGTATTGTTGAGCAATCATCATCTACTGGCATTGGAGTATTTGGAAGTGCAACACCTACTATTTCAAATACTGAGATTAACAATATTGAGTACACTCCTATCGCAATGAGTATGTTTTCAAATCCAACATTTTCAGGTAATAGCGCTCTTAATATTGGAATAATGGCATTGGGAATTGCAACTGAAAATTATTCTGTTGATGCTACGGTTCCAATTAGAACCTTTGGCGGCTATACTAATATTACATATTATTTATATGGAACAAGCACTGTAAATTCGGGAACAAGAATAGATATACCTGCCGGTGTAATTTTCAAGGGTGGAAGACTAAACATTAATGGAGGTTTAACAGTCTCTGGTTCTGTCACTGATCCTGTTGTTTTTACAGATGTGAAAGATGATAGTTACGGAAATCCCATGGACACAAATGGTGACGGTACTGCAACGTCTCCTTCTGCAACTGGAACTCGTATCCAGTTCTACGATGTAAGTGATGATGCAAATAGTACAATCGATAAGACAATATTTAGATATTCTGATATTGCTATTACATTAGATCAAGCATCCCCAACTTTGACTAACCTAACATTTAACAACAACAATTGGGGTGTTGACTTAATGGGCGTTTCCAATCCAGTATTAAATAATTCAGTTTTTGATGATTTAAAATTTGCTCCTTTCAGAACGTCTTTAGTTTCATATCCTGTTACAAGTGTTGGAAATACTATTTCAGGTTCAACTTATAGGGGAATCGGAGTTAGAGAAGAAACCTTAGTACAAGATGTAACATTACCTAAGCGTGATTTTGCAGGCATTACTAATATTTCATACATATTTGGAAATTATACAGTAGCCAGTAATGCTGTACTAACAATCGACCCAGGAGTAGTAATCAAATTTTTCCCAATCAAAAAACTAACTATTAAAAAAGGTTTACAAGCAATTGGTGGTTCAACGCCTGATAGTACAATTGTCTTTACAGATCTCAGAGATGATTTCTATGGAGGAGATACTAATTCAGATAGTACAGATACTACTCCTTGGAGTTCATATCAAGGTTGGTCCGGAATATATTTTGAAGATGAATCTCTAGATCCTTTATGTGTTATTGATAATTCTGTAATTCAATACGCAGGACTTTATTACTCTGGTGATAGAGGAGCAATTAACACTACAAATGCAAGTCCTACAATTACAAATTCTATATTAAAAGACAATTATCATGGGCTGGTTGCCAAAGGAGCTTCAAACCCAACAATAAACTATTGTGATATTTATCAAATTAGTGGATTGGGAGTAAAAAACGTTGATAAATCATTTGTAATAGATGCAGAAGATAATTGGTGGGGAAATGATACTGGTCCTACACATTCAGGAAACCCAGGCGGTACAGGGGTCGAGGTTACTGATGCTGTTGATTACGATCCATGGCTTGGTGCTGGAGCTTCAAATCCAATTATGGGAGATGTAAGTTTAAATGGTACTGTGCAAGCATTTGACGCATCAAAAGTACTTAAGCACGTTGTTGGTAGCGAGATTTTAAGCGCACTACAATTAAGTGTGGCAGATGTTTCCGGAGCTGGTGGTGTTACTGCTATGGATGCATCGCTAATTCTTCAATACTCTGTTGGCTTAATTACATCGTTCCCAGTTGAAGTTGGAAGTTCTATTCAGCCGGAGGCACCAAAAATGGATAACAAATCAAAACAATATTTAGCACTTCAAAAAGTTGAAAACACAATCTTATCAATTGCTGGAGCAACTGTAAATAGAGGTGAAGAATTCTCTATTCCAATAGATATTAGTAACACCAAGGGTGTAGTTGCAGTACAAATAGAAATAGATATTAATGGAGAATTATATTCGCTAAAAGATGTTTCGTTAGCGGATGAATTTTCTGATTACAACATCAGTTATGCATTTAACGAAGATACAGAGAAGTTAATAATTGCTATTGCTGGCACAAAACCGATGGAAGAAGAAGGAAATATTCTTACTCTTAATCTATTAGCCAACGAAGAGATTCGTGGAAATGTAACCGAAGAATTGGCCGTTTCAAAATTCCTGGCTAATGAAAGCAATTTTACAAAAGGTGTTTTCTCAGAATCAATTCAGTTTGTTGGAAAACCAACAACATATAGTTTAGAACAAAACTATCCCAATCCATTTAATCCATCTACAACCATATCTTACAAAATTCCAGATGATAACGTAGATGTTAAATTGGTTATTTATAATATTAAAGGAGAGGTTGTAAATACATTAGTTAACACATCTCAAAATGCAGGCACTTACAAAGTAACTTGGAAAGCCACAAATGATTATGGTGGAAAAGTTTCTACAGGTGTTTACATTTATAGAATAACTGCTGACAAATTCTCTTCAACAAAAAAACTAATGGTTCTTAAGTAAATTGTTTAATTAATGAGCGATAGTTTACTATCGCTCAAAAACAAATGGATAGAAAATGAAAAAATTATTAAAAATAATATATTTGCTATTGCTTCCGCTCTATTCTACTTTTGGACAAGGTCTAATAGGTGTATCTATTCTTGATACAAACATGGTTGTAGGAGATACAATATTTGTTCCTATTTATGTTGATAGTACTTTAACTGGAGAAAATGTTTCATCATTCAATTTACAGTTTGGTTTTAATGATTATTATTTTATTGTTGATTCAGCATATTCAGACGGAACAATAACGGCAGGATGGGGAGATGTAGCTTACAACACTAGCACAGAAGATAGAATATCTGTTGCGGCAGCTGGATCCACGAATCTAACTGGTACCGGAATTCTTCTATATTTAAGAGTTAGAGCAATTAGGCCTGGTACTACAAATCTTTCATTCACAGATACAACATATAATTACTTTAATGAAGGAAGCCCAAGAGTATTATTAGATTATGGACGCATTGCAATAACTGCAAAGCCCACAATAAGTGTATATCCAAATTCTGAAATTCTTACAACTGGAGATACGAAACAGTTTTCAGCCTCATCTGGAACGGCACCATATTCTTGGAGCGTTACTAATGGTTCGGTAGCCACTATTGATCCCAATGGGCTACTAACAGCAACGAGCAAAGGGACAACACAAGTTGTTGCCCAAGATGAAAATGGAATTATTGATACAACAGATGGAGTTGTTGAGATAAGAGCGTTTGAATTGAGTTCAAGAGACACATCCCACTATCAAGGTCAAACGGTTGATATTCCAATTTACACAACTGACTTGACAGGATTGAATTATACAGCAGGAAAATTCACACTTGAACTTAATCAAACAATATTAACTCCATTGGAAATTATTACAGCAGGAACTTTGCTAAGCGGATACTCTACTCCAGCCTTTGAGTTTCGTGATGGAAAACTAAACATTGCGTTTGCTGGTGTTACTCCTTTGGCTGGCTCAGGGGTATTAATGGTAGTTCGATATCAAATAACATCAGAAAATTCGAATAACACATATCTAACATTCTCAGATTTATTGTTTAATGAAAATGATATTGGAAATGGAGTGCGCTCATATTTTAACACATTAGCATTAGCAAATCTAAACATTTCACCTTCTACAGGAAGTTTGTTAGCGGGTGAAACATTACAGTTTAGTGCTTCAAATGGAATTGAGCCTTATTCTTGGAGTGTTAGTAATCCAACCCTCGCTACTATTGATGCTACTGGCCTACTCACTGCAGTTAAAGGGGGAGTGGTAACGGTTTCCGCAGAGGATGCATTTGGTGGCTCTGGTAGTTCGGGAAACATAAATCTGTATGATACAGAAGTTACAATTCCAGATACAACTTCTGATATTGGTTCAGTTATTGATCTACCAATTTATATGGCTGATTTATCATCTGGGTTCTCAATTGTTTCTATGCAGACAGATATTCTTTTTGATTCATCAAAAGTTAAATTTGATCAGGTTGTTACTTCTGGTGCTTCTACTGATGGATGGTCTTTCTCGGTTAATGATATGGGAAACAAGGTTGTTATTGCTGGTGCTAATACAAGTGGATTCAATACAGCTGGAGCAATTGTTAAATTGAGATTTAATGTTTCTCCAAAAGGTTTGGACGGAAATTACACCAACGTTTCATTAGAAAATTTCTTGTTTAATGAAGGTTCTCCAAATGCAAGAATTGAAAATGGAAGAATAACTATTGCAACAGTTCCAGACGCACCAACCGGATTGATCGCAACAGCTTTGGGAAGTAATCAGCTAAGTTTGGCGTGGATTGATAATTCCAACAACGAATCTGGTTTCAAAGTAGAAAGGAAAACAGGAGCTGCCGGCACATGGAGTCAAATAGCAGCGGTTTCTCAAAATATTACTTCTTATATAAATTCCGGTTTGGCTGTTTCAACTGAATATTTCTATAGAGTTAGGGCATATAATAGTGTTGGTGATTCCGAATATTCAAACGAAGCTAGTGCAATTACATCTGATGGAACACCTGAAGCCCCAACTAACTTAGGAGTAATTTTAGATGCCGCTGATAGTAGTGGAACTATAAGTGTTTCTTGGATAGATAATTCTACTGACGAGCTTGGCTTTATTCTTGAACATTCAATAAATACGGGCGGCACATGGACACAGGTTGCTTCACTCAGCGCTAATGAAACTTTTTATGCACATACTAATTTAGTTGATGGAACTGAATATTTTTATAGGGTGGCAGCATTTAATGGTAATGGAAACTCTACATATTCAAATGTGGAGTCAGAAATTACAATTATGAATCCACCAACTGAATTAGAATCTCTGATTCTAGTAAAATCTCTGATTCCACAAACCACAAGTAATGTAGTAGCTTTAGTCTGGAATGATGAATCTGAAAGTGAAGAGGGATATATTATTGAACGTAAAGAAGGTACGTCAAAATTCACCCCAATTGATACTGTTGGAGTAGGAGTTGAATTTGTTGAAGATTTTGATGTAATTCTAGGTGTAACTTATACTTATCGTGTTAAAGGATATAATTCAAAGACAGAATCTTATTATTCAAATGAGTTTGGAATTACTTTGGTTGGTGTAAATTCCGAAGAAAATATTCCAAGTAAATTTGAACTATCGCAAAATTATCCAAATCCATTTAATCCTTCAACAATGATTAGATTTAGTCTTCCGGAAGCAAGTTTTGTGAATATAACAATCTATAACTTATTAGGTGAAAAGGTCCGCACTCTTCGTAACAAAAATGTTGAAAGCGGTTATCACGAAATGACATGGAATGCAACAAATGTTCCCAGCGGAATTTATTTAATTTCGATACGGTTTGAATCAAATTTTTCACACCAAACACATTCCTTTACAAAAAAAGCAATTCTTCTAAAATAAAAAATATACGAGCCTATCAATTTTGGTAGGCTCATATATCTGCCCAAATCACTTCTCATTAAATCTAAATTATACATTTGTTGTGAATAAAAATTTTGCAAAACACTCATTTATGAATATTTATACTAAACTTACTAAATAGATACGGAACTTATTGGGGAGTAATACGTCTAAATTTGTTGCCAAAATATTGCGTGGAAATAATGAAACAATTTGCAAAAATAATAACATTTAGTCTGTTAATTGTCTTTGTTGGATGTCAAAAACAAGGATACAAAACAGAAATTATCCCCATTGAGGATTTCTTCAAAAATCCCCAAAACACCCAGTTTATTCTCTCTCCGGATGGAAAAATTTTAGCCTATCTAAAACCATGGGGAAACAGATTAAACCTTTTTGTAAAAGATCTCACTTCGAAAGTAGAAACTCAAATTACAAAAGAAAAGAATCATGACATCCAAAACATATTTTGGGTTAATAATTCAAATATTATATACTCAATTGATAAATATAATAATGACAATAATTCATTAGTCTGTATTTCTATTGATAAAGAGAAGACCAAGGAGTTAAATAATTCAAAAAACTCAAATGCGTATGTAATAAATACTCTGCCAGAATTTGAAAATGAAATAATTATTCAGACGAATGAAAGGGACCCTAAGAATTATGATGTATATCGTTATAATTTATCTAGTGATAAGAAAAAAATAATTGGTCGAAATCCCGGAAATATTACTAGGTGGTTAACTGATCATAATGGAAAGCTCCGTGTTGCGATTTCAACGGATGGGGTAAATCGAGGAGTGCTATATAGAGATAAAGAGAGTGAGAATTTCAAAAAAATTAAAAGCGTAAACTTCACGAATGTTTTCCATCCAGTACTTTTTAGTGCCGACAACAAGAATGTTTATGTTCTCTCTAATGCGAAGAGCGATAGAACTGCTCTGATAAAATATGACGTAAAAAAGGATTATGAGACTGAATTTGTTTATGAACATCCAGAAGTTGACATCGAATATGTTCATTATTCTATTATAGATAAAAGATTAACTGGCGTTTCATTTGTAAGCTGGAAAAGAGAATTCAATTTTTGGGATGAAAGAAGGAACAAGATTCAAAAAAGTCTTGAATGGAAAATTCCTAATATGGAATTAAATGAAGTCGGTACAGATTACGATGAAAAAACATATTTAATAAGAGCATCCTCAGATGAATCTTATGGTGCATATTATTTATATGATGTAACAAATGATTCTTTGGAAAAGATCTCGGAGATATCTCCTTGGTTAGAAAATTTTGAGTTCTCAAAAATGAAACCAATTCGATTTAAATCAAGAGATGGATTAACAATTAATGGTTACCTAACCCTCCCCAAAATGGAGATAATGGAAAACCTTCCTGCAGTTGTTTTAGCTCATGGTGGCCCTTGGTACAGAGACAAATGGGGATTTGATAAAACAGTGCAATTGCTTGCCAACAGAGGCTATGCAGTGCTCCAAGTCAATTATAGAGGCTCCGAAGGATATGGAAAAGAATTCTGGAAAAAAGGATTTAAGGAGTGGGGCGGAACTATGCAGGATGATGTTACCGATGGTGTTCACTGGTTAATTAAGCAAGGAATTGTTGATCGAAATAGAATTGCTATTATGGGAAGTTCGTTTGGTGGATTTGTAGCTCTTCAGGGATTGGCAAAAACACCAGAGCTTTATAAATGTGGTGTTAGTCAGGCTGGAATTTTTGATATCCCATCATTCTTGGAAACAATCCCTCCTACTTGGACCCCTTTTAGAAAAATGTTATATGAAATGATCGGTGATCCAATTCTCGATTCCACAATGCTTAAGGCAAACTCTCCATATTATAATTGTGAAAATATTACAGCCCCAATTCTTATGGCCCATGGCGCTAATGATTCCAAAATAAAGTTAGTACACGTTGATAGTTTTGTGAAAAAACTTACAGATAACGGAGTCCGTGTTAAATATATTGTTAAAGATGATGAAGGACATGGCTTTAAAAAAGAAGAGAATAGAATTGAATATTATCGGGAAGTTGAAACATTCTTAGCTAAACATTTAAAGGGTAGAAAAGAGAAATAACCTACTATAGTTTTAAATTCTTTGCAGCGTACTACTTGCCAAAGTATTTTTTTTAGCTATAAACAGCTGAGTTAGTTTGTAAATAAATATAAATGCAATTCATCTCAAAGTCATTATTTGGGGCTTCGGGCGGGCTATCCACTACATTAACCACAAAAACAAGAACGTGGTTAATCCCGTTCCTATCCCTACTTGT
>Ga0164313_10002908_pt1 | contig 15260 bp, 14 predicted proteins | sample GuaBasSedimGuay4_FD_113735 | JGI IMG/M metagenome (GOLD analysis project Ga0164313, IMG submission 113735) | Subseafloor sediment microbial communities from Guaymas Basin, Gulf of California, Mexico - Guay4, Core 4569-4, 0-3 cm | ecosystem: Environmental > Aquatic > Marine > Hydrothermal vents... | reverse complement strand
GCAGAGCGTTACTTCTCTCCCTTCAAAAGGAAGTAAAACAAAAGATAAAATACTAAAACATGCCCTAAAACTCTTTTCGAGTAAAGGATACAAGGCAACCACGGTCAGAGACATCTCTGGGTCTATAGGAATCAAACAAAGTGCACTCTATAATCACTTTAAAAACAAAGATGAGATACTTGAAACACTGATAAGTAATCTCACCTCTTCTGCTATAGTGACTTTATTTGAGGGTAAAGAGGCTCAGGGGCTCCATAAGCAGGGAAAGGCTTTGTTGATGTCCATTGGTACTACATTTAAGCTCATAGGCTTTGACAAGGAAAATGAGGCCCTTTTTAAACTGTTGATGCAAGAGATCTATAGAAATGAGTCCATAAGAGAAATATACAATGATCATTTTTACCAGCAGAACGTCAAGAAGCTCTCTGGACTCTTCTTTGGAATGATGCAGGACGAGATGATCGAGTCCTCAGACCCCCTTTTACTTGCTAATGAGTTTTTTTCACCCCTATTTTTCTATCAAATGCAACTTTCTTTGCTAAAATTAGATAAAAAATCGACCTCTTCAGTTGTTTCGATGTTTGAAAAACATGTTGATTTCTTTTGGGAAAATATTAAAATTGAGAAACAAACATCCCTATTTTAGGGTAAATACTAAAAAATATTAATATTTATGACTATTTTAAAATTAAAAAATATGGAGAAATGATGGAAAATAAAAATGACCTATTTGCCCACAAGTCAAAGTCTTGGGACATGAACTCAAAACGCGTACAAAATGCCAAAGGCATAGCAGACTTAATAGTAAATAATATAAAGTTAAATAAGTCCATGGAGCTTATGGATCTTGGTGCAGGCACAGGACTTTTGAGCTATTTTGTTGCCCCCTATATAAGTAAAATTGTTGCGGTAGATAACTCCCCTTCTATGCTATTAGAGTTTGAGAATAAATGTGATGAGTTCTCTTGTGAAACAGAAGTCATAGAAAAAGACTTAAGTACCGATACACTCGATAGAAAATTTGATGGTGTCATATCTTCAATGACGATCCATCATTTAGAAGACATCCCTCTTCTTTTATCTAAACTCTACAATATGCTTAATAAAGATGGTTTTATAGCTTTAGCTGATCTCGATAGTGAAGATGGGAACTTCCATAGTGATAATACAGGGGTTTTTCATTATGGATTTGATCGTAAGAAGCTTGCACTGTATGCTGAAGAAGCCGGGTTTAAAGATGTGAGTTTCTCTTTAGCCAGTACCATCAACAAACCACATGCTCAATTTACCGTTTTTTTAATGACGGCGGTGAAATGATGAAGTATCTATGGTTAGCCATATTTTTTGTTGTGCTTGTGTGGTCAGCTATCGATCCTAAAGACCAATTTACCTGGTTTCTTGAAGTTGCTCCTGCACTCATAGGTTTTATACTTGTGGTATTAACTTATAAAAAGTTCCCACTCACACCTCTGCTTTATACGCTTATCTTAATACATATGATCATTTTAATGGTTGGCGGACACTATACCTATGCTGAAGTACCCTTATTTGACATGGTCAAAGAAGCTTTAGATCAAACACGAAACAATTATGACAAAGTAGGACATTTTGCACAAGGCTTCATTCCGGCCATTTTGGCTAGAGAAATTTTAATACGTAAACATATTGTAGAAGCTTCAAAAGCATGGTTAAATTATATTGTGCTGAGTATTGTATTGGCATTTTCTGCATTTTATGAATTGATAGAATGGTGGGTTGCACTTGCAACAGGAGAAGATGCTGAAGCATTTTTAGGAACACAAGGGTATGTTTGGGATACGCAATCGGACATGATGTATGCACTTATAGGCGGGATAGTAGCACTGTTACTACTTTCCAGATATCACGACAAACAGCTTAAAGTGTAGGAGAATATAAAAGCCTCCTCACTTTATTATGACTTCACACTTCTATTTTATAATTCCTACAATCATAAAGTATACTAAGATGAAAAGAACATCACTTTATGGTCAGCTCATTTCTATCTTTAATACAGAAACAAAACTTGAATCCTTTTTTAATTCTTGTAGAAATAAATGTATAGTTATATTTGTAGTATAATAAGTAGAGTTCATAAAGGAGATAAAATGTTTAAAATCAAAATTTATACTGTGATTTATCTAAGTATACTGGTACCAGTGCTTTTATCAGCTGCCGCATTAAATAAATATACTGCCCCTATACAATCCGTATCTAGTACACAATCTAAGAAAACTGTGAATGAAAGTGTATATGTTGATTTTCAACAACAGGTTCATGACTATTCACCTAAGAAGAAAGAAAAAATGAAAACGTATTACCGTAAGAAATTGAAAGATGCTATAAGAATAAAAAATCTGGATGCAGCAACACATTATGAACGATTACTGGGGATTCTAAATTAAAAAGAAGGAGATAATTATGAAAACTATTTTACGAAAAATTCTCTTGATTATAATGCTTATTGTTTTATCATTAGGTACTGTATATGCTTCTATAGAGAACAATACAAGTACCATTGAACAAATATCGACAAATGATGACCTAAGTATGATTGAAGATGCATTTGATTTTAAACAGGTTGCAAAACAGGAATTGCAACCTGACAATAGTATACAGTTGGCGGTAATTCAAAACGCATATCACTATGTTGTGATCATTGCGGTATTGTATGTCTTTTCATTGATCATCATTACAATCCTAATAATAAATACACCTAAACATCAGGCAAGAGATATTGTGACCACAATCGGCTTGGTGACTGTCATATTTGGTGCAATATTACTTGCCATGGTTGTAGATACAGATCAAGCATTGACGGCACCAATGGGAATTTTGGGTGCTATAGCTGGATATCTATTTGGTTCGGCACAGAGAAAAGAAGATTCAAAAGATAAAACGAAAGAGTAGCCATATGATCTATATAGAACGTATACAGGCTGCACAGGTCAATTGTATATGGATCAAATACGGGAAAGGCAGAAAAAATGGCAAGAGTAAATTATACTAAGACTTTGACAGAGGAATATACAAGACTCTATAAAACCTGTACAGCAACAGAAAGCCAGTTTGCTACCATCGACAAACTAGTGGGTCAACTCCTAAAAAATCGTTCCCGCTATGAAAATGTTGCTGATCATTTAGGCATTCCCTGGTATTTCATTGCAGCCATCCACAACATGGAAAGCAGTCAGAACTTTTCTAAACATCTACATAATGGGGATCCTTTAAGTGCAAGAACCAAACATGTTCCTGCGAATAGACCAAAAAAAGGTAATCCTCCTTTTAGCTGGGAAGAGAGTGCTGTAGATGCACTCAAACTTAGAAAATTGCACAACATTAAAGAGTGGTCACTGCCCCGTCTACTTTATGAATTGGAAGGTTATAACGGCTGGGGATACCGTCTCTACCATTCACATGTCCTTTCACCCTATCTTTGGTCTTTTTCCAATCATTACAAAAGTGGTAAATATATAGCGGACGGCACCTGGTCAGATACTGCAAGATCTCGTCAATGCGGGGCAGTGATTCTGATAAAACGTCTAGAAGAACAAGGTAAAATTACACTATCAAGTATACAAAATCCGATATTTTTATATAGCACAAAGGAGGAAGCAGAAGCCGATAAACTTCAGCAATTTCTCAATCTCTTCGATGGTATTGCCTTGAGAGTAGATGGACAGCCTGGTGAAAGCACCTCTTCTGCTGTCAAAAAACTCTTTGGCTCTTATTTGAAAGGGGATCCAAGAAATGACTAAATATATTTTGGCTCTGACTCTAATCATTTCTGCCTTTTTGACTGTGGGTTGTCAGGAAAAACTACAGTCTGGAAAGCGAACAACACATCCAACACAGGCAGTTGAGCCAATACCCACTGTTCCAGTAAAAATACCAGAGCCGACAGTACCTACAAAACCAGTACAACCGATCAGTGAGACAAAACCAACCGTAAATACAGAACAGGAAAAAATGCTTTCTTTTATCAAAAAAGAGGGTATATTGAAAGTCAAAATGGGGGAAAAAGTATGCCTGCTGGCAGATGATGCCATTGATTATGAGACCTTTGTCTCCCCAAATAGCACTATGATAGCTCTTGAAACACTACTGATGTCAAATCTGCAGACCGTCAGAATTTACAAAAAAGATGCAGAGGGCTGTTTCAAGCCTCTGCAAAATAAACTTTCTACAAAACTATGGCACGATCTTTCAGAACAAGAAGGGTTTAATCTAGAGGATGTGAGTCACCCTCGCATGAAATTCCTGAAATGGATTGATAATGAACAGGTACAGATAGAGCTATCCGGTGAGATTGAAAACAAAGCGATCGATACAAATGTCAGCGCTGATCTGAAACTGTTAATATAAGAAGGTATCGTATTCTCTTTTAACTATTTGAATCAGCTGTCGACTGTGCAATCCTAAGGATCACAAACTCTGCAGGTTTTATAGGGGCAAGACCAATTATAACTATCAGTCTACCATTATCAATATCGTCTTGTGTCATAGTAGAACGATCACATTTTACAAAAAAAGCCTCTTTAGGACTTGCACCCACCAGAGCACCACTTTTCCAAATACCAAAGAGGAAACTGGAAATACTCTGTACTATTTTTACCCACAAACCTTCGTTATTAGGCTCAAAAACTGCCCATTGTGTTGATTTATCAATAGACTCTTCAATGAAGAGAAAAAGACGACGTACATTAATATATATCCATTCTGAACCTCTTGGTGCAATGGTTCTTGCACCCCAGATACGAATACCCCTTCCTGGAAATGCTCTGATACAATTAATATTTTTAGGGTTTAATATGTCCTGATCTGCTTTTGTAATGGTTCGTTCAAGTTCTAAAGCACCTCTTACTACTTCATTAGCAGGTGCTTTATGTACACCTCTTTCCGTATCACTTCTAGCATAGATACCAGCCATGGCACCACTTGGAGGGATGAGCATGTTTTCAAAAACTACTTTTCCTTCAGTATTTTTCTGCTCTACGGCAATTTTTATCCAAGGGTAATATAGTGCTCCTATACCTTTATCAGAAACTAAACCATCTTTTCGTGTTTGAATGGCATCTAAACTTTCACCTTTTTTTGAATCAAAAATACAGAATCTATCACCCATTGTTTCGCAATGCGTTATCATTGCTTGATGCACCGTATCGTCTTCTATACCAGGAATACACAATATATTTATTTCATCCACCTCTTCAAAGGCTTGTAATCCTGTACTATTATTATTTGCATCCACCGTTCCTACTATATCACTTGTAGAATTACTTTTTGTACTAATCACATAACAACGTTTGCCTCCATTGGCAAAAAAACTATATACAGCAGGAGCCAAATAGTTATCCTTTGTATATATTCCATATTTTAAAACATAGTCATCCCTACTTGAAATAAAAGTAGGTTTGTCTAAATATTTAAAATACAAAACGACCTCTTTTGCATCTTCATATATCTTTTGTACTATTAAGAAATCATCCTGTGCAGTCTTTTTCTCTGTTTCATTTGTGATATTCTCTACAGTTTCCTCAACCACATCAACCAATGAGGATATTTCGCCAACTGCTTTGATCATGTCGACATTTTTATTATTTGTTTCAAAACCATTTGCTTCTGTTAATTTGTCCCTAAGAGCTTTTAAACTATCCTTCAGAGCAGCATTACTTGGTATAGTATTTGCCTTTGGTAATATTTCTATCAAGCCAGAAACCCCAACAAATCCAACCGTACTGGTCGATACACCTTCTATAGGCTTCGTACCCATCGGTAATTCTTCTATATATACTCCGGGGGAAAGATATTCAGCCATAACACACCTCCTATGGTAGTTTTTCGTTAAAGAAACTATAACGTACTATTTATTTTTGTAGCAGTCAAAAACACATACTGCTTTCCCGTGATCGTCACTCTATATTTCTTTTGTTGCAAATATTTTTTACAAAAAATGACATCATTATAGAGTAAAGACATCTCTGACATAGCATAGTTTGGTGCTTTGGCTCCATAGATCATCTCACCCCCTATCCATCTTGAATTTGGAAATCCTAAAATAATAGCTGAATCTTTTTCCAGATAATTTTGTACCAATGACATAAAAAAAGGTTTAAAATTGATACTGGGACTTTGCAGTGTTCCTATACTGATAAGCAAGTCAAACTTTCCTAGATCTAAATCTTCCAAAGCATTGATGTCATACTCATAGAGTATTACATTTTTTTCTTTAAACAACGTGTTAGCATAGTCTATAGCTGACTTTGAATGGTCAATACCTACAAAGTCCATATTTTTATACTTATTCATATCTAATGAATTTTTAATCACAAAAAATTCATCACCGGTATTGATGCCAAGATTTAAAACACGGGTTCGTTCAGACAATTTGACATTTTTGAGTGCTTGTGTGTAGTAGTAAAGAAAAGCCGGTTCTTCCATTTTATGTATAGCTGAGAAGTGTGAGCCTACTCCATATTTTTCTTCTTTGGGACTTTCCGTATCGAGATGAAAAGAGTTTTGTGTTTCCAGTTTCTCAAATCTCAGTGTAACAAGCGGATACTCCCATTCTTTGGGTGTTAACATTTGACACATGAGTAACTCAGCAAGATCTGTCCATGCTTTGTACCCTCTCTGTATATAGGTTTTATCTTCTATCACTATCGTATGACCTGCATATCCATTTCCCAAATCAGGGTCAAGGATATTAAAGGTGAGCAAAGACTCTGTTTTAAGTTTATTTTGAAGTATAGGAAATATCTCTTGCATAGTATGATGCGTAAATATCATTGAGTACCTTTAGGTTTCAGTGACACTATTTTAACACAGATGTTTAGAATGATAGATTTTGATATATCCTTCCTAGTGTTATAAAAGGGAAAAAGCATGTCAAATAAAAGGGGAGACAACATTGTTTTCATATTAGGAAGGATTACTGATATACTAACTACTTAGTATTAACTAAGTGTTAATTCATAAGCTTATTGACTATTTTCAACTTAAACGTTGTATGCGTATTTTATAATCTCGGTTAGATTAATATAAGGAACTACACTTATGCGCCAGTTATCTATATACTCGAAATCGTGTACCCCTCCTTCACTCATCGCTATGATATATTGGTATAGGTGAATATGTCTCAGTCTTATCAACTCATCGTCATAGGTTCGGGTGCGGCGGGGATGATGTCTGCTATCACGGCAGCACGAAATGGTAAGTCTGTACTGCTTTTAGAAAAACTTTCCAAAATAGGTGCGAAACTCAAAGCCACTGGTGGCGGACGCTGCAACCTTACCAATACACTTTCAAATGAAGATTTTATGGCACGTTTTGGTCGTGACGGACGTTTTATGACCCCTGCTCTTGAGGCGTTAGATCACAAAGCACTCATGACATTTTTTAAAGAACTCGGTGTGGAGAGTCATGCACCTGACGGCTACCGTGTTTTCCCTGTGACACACAGCTCCTCTACCATCATTAATGCGATGGAACACGAAATGCAACACTTAGGAGTCAAAGTACTCTGTTCTCAAAAAGTAATAACTTTAGAACATGATGGCATTAAAGTGACCGGGGTACATACGCAGACCGATACTTTTCATGGAGATGCAGTGGTCATCGCATCTGGAGGAATGGGTTACCCAGTACTTGGTGCTGAAGGTGATGGTTATCCCATGGCAGAGTCTGTAGGACACAAAGTAACTGACCTTTACCCTGCCATGATGCCACTTAAAGTCAAAGAAAAATGGGTAGAGAATTGTAGGGCAGATACCATAGCAAAGGTCGCTATGCACGTTGATATTAAAAAGTATAAAAAACTTAACGCCAAGGGAGATCTTATCTTTACCAAGGGTGGTATACGCGGACCGGTGGTATTGGATTTCTCCCGAGAGATCACTCCTCTTTTATCTAAGTTTGATGAAGTGCCTGTAATGGCAAACCTTACTAAAGGATTGAATGAAGAGCAAATACGTGAACACTTTAAGAAAGAACAAACCAAAGATCCACATCGTAATATACTAGAGTTACTACAAACCATCCTTCCTAAATCAGTCAGTCTGGAACTTTGCAAATTAGCAGAAGTTGACCCTACTCTCACTTTTCGGAAACAAGTGGGTGTGGCAAGAGACAAACTCATTAAACTCCTTGCATGGACACCTCTTACCATAAATGGGCATGATGGCTTTAAAATGGCGATGATCACACGTGGAGGTATACATCTTAAAGAGATAGACCCTTACACTATGCAGAGTAAAAAATTAAACGGGCTTTATTTTTGTGGTGAAGTGATGAATCTTGATGGTCCTTGCGGTGGTTATAACCTGCAATGGTCGTTTGCCAGTGGATATTTGGCTGGAATGTTGGGCTGATTTATTTTATATGGGCACCTCCAATAACCCATATGTTTGTCTTATAGTAAACATAAGTAGGAGTAGACTATAATTACCTCATAAATTAAAAATATACCTTCAGATAGGTTTTAAAAGAAAAGAAGAAAATATGTATAAAAAAATTAACACATTAATGAGAGTATTGGCAGCTGCAAGTATAGGTGTAGCTGGGCTTAGTACCGCTGCATTGAGTGAAGAAGATCATCATGGTCATGAAGGACATGAGTGGGAACTTGGTATCTCTGCAGGGTATGCGAACCTTAAAACAGAAGAGGAAGAAGGTGTCAATCTGCATTTGCATCTTTTGAAAAGTTTAGGTGATGAAGGTTTTATGAAATACTTTTCTGCAGGATTTGGTGCAGAGATGATAAGGACTGATGAAACACATTATGGTGCTATGGTGACACTTGCATACCACCCTGTGGAAGATCTGACACTTTCTGTATCTCCAGGTTATGAATGGGAAAAACATGAAGATTCATGGGAATCTCATTTCGCAATGCACTATGAAGCATCATATAGTTTTGATATTTCAGAATCGTACCATATTGGTCCAGTCATTGGATACTCTAAGACAAGTGAAGCTGAACATTATACAGTGGGTATCCATATATTCCTCTTTAGCAAAGCCTACTACACTAACCTTTTCTAATTTCAGGGAAAGGGTAGTTCCTCTTATAGAAAAAACATAGAACATTTTCATACTCTTACTATAGAAAAATTATTTTTGATATAATAGCTGATCATTTATAGACATTTTAATAGGATCGCTTATATGAAAAATAAAATTCTCCTACCTCTCATCCTTTCACTCTCTTTAGTGCTCTTAAATTCATGTGGTTCAGATGGTTCAAACACTGACACTGATGGTAGTGATCAAACATTTACTCTAAATGAAAAAGAATTTTTGCATAATTTATTTCTAACGGAGTATCTCTGGTATGATCAAGTAGCATCCAATGTAGACTATGAGACATTCACAACACCTCAAGTTATGATAAACGAACTAAAAATAAACCCACCTGATCTCTGGAGTTTCACCATGACTGCGCAAGAGTATGAAGACTTTGCCAACCAAAAAACCACTGGATTTGGGTTTGGATATGACAGTGCAAATTTTACTCTCTTTCTTGTGCGTATTGACTCTCCTGCTTATGGAAAACTTTTTCGCGGAGATAAGATATTGGAGGTCAATGGTGTACTTGCAACCCCCATGCTCATCAGTGCAGCCAGCCAAAATGTTAATGTGCAAACTACCTTTACTGTCTTAAGAGGTTCAAATGAACTAGATGTATCTCTTACTTCCTCTGCCTATACTTTTAAAGTCTCGTTGGGAAATATCATCTTACAAAATTCCAAAAAAATAGGATACCTTCGTTATGACTCTTTTACAGAAAGTTCAGTCGCTGAGTTTGAAAATATCTTCACAACCTTTAAAACAGAAAATATAGATGAACTCGTCATAGACTTACGTTATAACGGTGGTGGTTCAGTAGCAGCAACCTCTCTACTCATCGATAATATAAGCAATAGCCATCCTGCAGAGCGGCAACTTTATCTTGACTGGAATGCAAACTATCAACAAAACAACAGTACCTACAGTTTTGAAGACCTCGATATGCAAGATGGCAATGAACTCAACATGCAGCGGGTTTTCTTTCTTGTAACTAAAAGTTCTGCTTCAGCAAGTGAAGCCATTATCTCTTCCCTTATCCCCTATCTCGGTCTATCAAATGTTATTACTGTCGGAGAAGATACCCATGGAAAGCCTGTAGGTATGACTGGACGTACTTATAATAACAACTATTATTTCCTTATCAATTTCATGGTAAGAAATAATGACAATCAATCGACAAATTTTAATGGTATATCTGTTACCTGCCCAGCAGAAGATGACCTGACACATCTTATGGGCGATGTAAACGAAACTATGCTTCAAACAGCACTCTATTATATAGAAAACGGTACTTGTCTTTAAGAGAATAGATTAAGAACTTTGGGAGTATAATACTCCCATGAAAAACCTCAAAAATGCCCTTCTTCTCAAACAACTCTATCAGTTAAAGCAGTTAGGATATAAATATACATCTGTCACCCCTTTTCAAGAAGAGGAACCTGATCTTACACTCCCAAATACACTCGAATCTCTAAAAAAACAAGCAATCGAGTGTCACCTTTGTGACTTGAGTAAGAGTAGACAAAAAGTAGTCTTTGGTGAAGGTGCAGTGAATGCAGACCTGATGTTTTTAGGTGATATGCCAAATAACAGTGATGATAGTTCCGGAAAAGTGTTCACAGGACGCTCCGGTGATACACTTACCAAGATGATCGAGAATGTACTTGGAGTGTCACGTTCAGATGTCTATATTACCAACATTCTTAAATGTCGGGCACATGATACACTTAACCCATCTCCTGCACATGCCCATACCTGTCATCCTTACCTGCTTAAGCAAATAGAACTCATAAAACCTAAGATCATCATTGCGTTGGGTGAAACAGCATATCATTATCTCACAGGCGATAACAGTGATATAAGTAACGTACGCGGTACCTTGCACAAACAAGATGGTTATACTATTGTTCCTACTTACCACCCGAATTATTTACTGAGAAACCCAAGTGCAAAAAAATATGTGTTTGACGATTTAAAAAATATAAAAGAGTTGATGTAGACAGAAGAAGAAAAGCCTAAGCTTCTCTTGCTTTTGTAATGATCTGCTCAACGATAGACGGATCCTCAAGTGTTGAAATGTCTTGGGTGATCTCTTCCCCTTTAGCGATAGAACGTAAGATCCTTCTCATGATCTTACCTGAACGTGTTTTAGGAAGTCCGGGTACTTCGATGATATGATCTGCTTTTGCAATGTTCCCGATCTCTGAAGAAAGCAAGGCATTGATATGGTTTTTAATATCTGCATTGATATGTCCGTCTTTAAGCACGATATAGATAAAGATAGACTCTCCTTTTATCTCATGAGGACGTGCTACTACAGCCACTTCTGTTACAGAATCATCTTTAGCTACTGCTGCTTCTATCTCAGCAGTTCCCATACGGTGACCAGAAACATTGATCACATCATCCACACGTCCAACAATAGTTATATAGCCATCTTCATCAACTCTTGCACCATCACCTGTAAAGTAGACCGGTTGACCATCTTTTGCTACATCACCAAAATAGGCTGATGCATAACGATCAGGATCACCCCAAATATTTCTTATCATAGCTGGCCAAGGTTTAGTGATACAAAGTAATCCACCCTCACCTACTTCTTTCGTCTCACCATCAATGTTAAGAACCTCTGCCATAATACCAGGAAGTGCCAATGTTGCACATCCCGCTTTAATAGGCGTAGCCCCTGGAAGTGGGCTTATCATATGCCCACCTGTCTCTGTCTGCCAATATGTATCCACAATGGCACACTTAGAATTACCTACTGTTTCATAATACCATTTCCAAGCAGGAGGATCGATAGGTTCACCAACTGTTCCCAACACTTTTAATGAAGAAAGATCATATTTCTTAGGCTCATCTTCACCCATCTTATGAAGTACACGGATCGCTGTTGGTGCTGTATAGAACTGAGTAATTTTATGGTCTTGTACCATTTTCCATGCGCGTCCTGCATCAGGATATGTAGGAACACCTTCAAACATGAGTGTTGTTGTTCCTGCAGCAAGCGGTCCATATACGATGTATGTATGTCCCGTTATCCAGCCAATATCAGCGGTACACCAGAAAACATCATCACATTTCACATCAAATACCCATTCCATAGTCATCTGTGCCCAAAGAATGTAACCAGCACTCCCGTGCTGAACTCCTTTAGGTTTTCCTGTACTTCCAGAAGTATAAAGTAGGAAAAGTGGATCTTCAGAGTCCATCAGTTCAAAAGGACACTCTGCATGCTGAGATGTGATCAATTCATTGTAATTATGGTCTCTTCCTTCTACCCACTCTATAGGTTCATTATTTCTCTTTACCACAAGTACGGCTTCAACGCTCTTTCCGCCTTGGGTCAGTGCTTCATCAACCACCTGTTTGAGCATATAGGGTTTACCTTTTCTATAGGCACCATCAGCAGTGATCACGATCTTAGCTTCAGCATCTTCAATACGATCTTTTAATGCTTCTGAAGAGAACCCACCAAATACAATAGAGTGAATCGCTCCTATACGTGCACAGGCAAGCATTGCATAAGCCGATTCCGGGATCATCGGCATATAGAGAACAACTCTGTCACCTTTTTGTACATTGAACTCATGCTTAAGCAGGTTTGCCATTCTGTTGACATGAAGAGAAAGCTGCGCATAGCTGATACGCTCGACATCTCCTCTATCACCCTCAAACAAAATAGCCGTTTTATGTGCTTTGTCTGCCAAGTGTCTATCGATACACTGGTTGGATACATTGAGTTTACCATTGGTGAACCACTCATAAAAAGGAGCATTACTTTCATCCAGTACTTTTTCATAAGGTGCCAACCAGTCTATTTTCTCATCAGCAAATTCTTTCCAGAAACCTTCATAATCTTCTATAGCCTTGTTTTGCAACTTCCAATACATATCCATATTTTTAATTGCAGCTTTTGCAGCAAATTCCGGATTTGGCTGATATAGAATTTTTTGTGTACTCATTTAACACTCCTGTGATAATTATTTATCGCTATTGTAGCATAGAGTAAAGTATTTTAATAAAAAAATGTCATTAAAAGCTTTAATGTTTTAGGAATGTATCTTTCTTATACTACAGATAGCTGATACATGTAAAACAATTATGGTAAAATTCCGACATTAATATATAATGTAAGGAATTAGCTTGTTTAACATTCAAAACTACTCAAAACAAAACATTAAAAATGACATTCTCTCCGGTGCACTTGTTGCAGTTGCACTTGTGCCTGAAGCAATAGCATTTTCATTTATCGCTGGTGTTTCTCCAGTTGTTGGACTTTATGGAGCATTTATAATTGGTCTTATAACTGCGATCATTGGTGGTAAACCAGGTATGATCTCTGGTGCTACTGGGGCTGTGGCTGTGGTATTTGTAGGTTTGGGGCTTTCTGTGAAGAAAATGTATCCTGACTTAGATACTGAAGCACTCTCTATGATGATACTTAACTACATCTTACTGACTTCCATCATCGCGGGACTTATACAAATAGCTATTGGTTTGATGAAGATGGGTAAGTTTATCCGTCTTGTGCCTCAACCTGCCCTCTTTGGATTTGTAAATGGTTTGGCTATCGTTATCGCTATGGCACAACTTCCTTTTCTTGCTCCTAAAAACATGGAACAGTACTCCGGCTGGATAGAGATCATCTCTGCTTCTTTCTCTGAAAACTACATTATGTACATTATCATACTTATCACAATGTCAACGATGCACTTCTTACCAAAAGTAAGTAAAGCTGCACCTGCAGGGCTTGTGGCTATCGTTGTACTGACACTTGTAACTTACTTTATGCACATTGATACAAAAGTAGTTGGTGACCTTGCAGACCTTTCAAATGTTTCTATGCCATCATTTGTTATGCCGGTTGCTGAACTCTTTAATTGGGCTTCTATGGCTATCATCTTGCCTACTGCACTCATTATTGCTCTTGTTGGACTTATAGAGTCTTTACTTACACTTTCAGTACTAGATGAAATGGGTGGAGAACGTGGTTCTGGAAACAAAGAGTGTATCGCTCTTGGTGTAGGAAACTCAACGTCAGGTCTCTTTGGTGGTATGGCAGGATGTGCTATGATCGGTCAGTCAGTTATCAACTTTACTTCTGGTGGTCTTGGTCGTCTTTCATCTTTTACTGCAGCAGTTCTTCTTATCATCTTAGTTGTAAGTTTTTCTGGAGTGATCGCGGTTATTCCTGTGGCTGTTCTTGTTGGTATCATGTTCATGGTGAGCATAGGGACATTTGAGTTCTCTTCACTTAAACGTATCAAGCACATGCCACGTTCAGATGCGTTTGTACTTGTGGTAGTTACTATCATTACCGTACTTGAAGATCTTGCAGTTGCCGTGATAGCAGGTATCATCATCTCAGCCCTTGTGTTTGCCTGGGAACATGCCAAGATCATAGCACGTACAAAAGAAGAAGATGATAAAAAGATATACGAACTTGACGGTCCTCTTTTCTTTGGTTCAGTAACCTCATTTAACGAGCAGTTTGATGTAGAAAATGATCCTTCTGAGGTTATCATAGACTTTAAAAATGCTAGAGTAATGGACTCTTCAGGTGCTGAGGCTATCGATAGCATCACTGATAAGTATAAAAAACTAGGTAAAAAGCTCACACTTCGTCACCTCTCAGAAGACTGTAAAAAAGCATTACACTCTGCAGGTCCTTTCTGTACTTATGAAGAAGATGATCCTACTTATAAAGTAGCTACGAACGTATAACACTACTCTTTCTTCTCGTTCCCATCGTCCCCGATGGGAATGCATATATCAATCTGATACTCTACCAAAACTTTTCAATCTCTATTAATCCAAACAATCCTTCGTAATCTCTGGCAAAACTATATCTCCAATGTGATACTTCATCTATGTATCCACGTTTCACGGGATTATGATGAATGTAGTTAAGTACCGTGTGAGTGATGAAATATAGATTCTACCCATAATTTTAACCTTATTTTTGTACTATAGTTTATATAAATGTGGGAGTGATGAAGTATGTCAAATTATCATAGAATTTTAAACCTGCATATGCATTCCCACGTACAGAGACTGTGCAAAAACACAGTCTCCGCATCTAAAAAATCCTAAAAACTAAGATTTTTTCCAGGGAACAAGCTTTTCCATGATTCTAGCATAAAATTCATCCAAATAGACCCTAAATGAGCGAT
>Ga0164313_10002907_pt1 | contig 15265 bp, 12 predicted proteins | sample GuaBasSedimGuay4_FD_113735 | JGI IMG/M metagenome (GOLD analysis project Ga0164313, IMG submission 113735) | Subseafloor sediment microbial communities from Guaymas Basin, Gulf of California, Mexico - Guay4, Core 4569-4, 0-3 cm | ecosystem: Environmental > Aquatic > Marine > Hydrothermal vents... | reverse complement strand
GATACTCGACCGCGTAATTTTAATAATTTCGATGGGTTGGTTACTTTATGGTGGAATTACAAACCAACCATTAAAAATCGAGTGGTTTATCTTAATGCAAACCGGTAGTTATTCCCTTACGGCACTTGTCGCATATTTATTAATCAGAAGAAGGTCGACATCGTTAAAATTTAAACTTAAAACCTCTTTTTCGATGATGATTTTGAAAAAGAGTGTTCCCTTTGCTTTGTTGGTGTTAATGATGACTTTTTATTATCGTATAGATACTGTGATGCTCGAACGGATGTTACCAGACGGTGCTGAACAGGCTGGGATTTATGCAATGGGCTATCGGTTTTTCGAAGCATCCAATAATATCTCTTTTCTGTTTGCGGTATTATTATTGCCCATTTTTAGCAGAATGATAAAACTAAAAGAAGATGTTTCGGATCTGGTAGTACTGGCTTTTAGAATATTGATTTCAGGAGCGCTATTCCTCGGGATTTTTTCGTGGTTTTTTAGTGAAGAAATTTTAAGGTTGCGATATGTAGAGCATATTGAAGTTGCTGCCGGACCATTTAAAATACTTATGCTGTGCTTTGTTGCAATTGCCAGTAATTATATTTTTGGAACTTTGCTTACTGCAAACGGAAATATGAAGGCTTTAAATATTATTGCTTTCTCGGGGATGATACTTAATATTGTATTAAACCTAATACTGATTCCTAAGTATATGGTGCTAGGTTCGGCTTTGGCCAGCCTAATTACTCAAATATTTACTTCTGTAATACAGTTTGTCATTTCTGTTATTCAATTTAAGTTTAAACCAAATTGGAGATTAATTATTCAGTTTTCTCTATATATTTTATTTCTTTTTTCCTTTACACAATTGATATATAATGCAGATTGGAGCCTACCATATAGGTTTGCTGCCACATTTGGCCTATTTGTATTTCTGGTGGGTATTACAGGAATTATCAGTCCAAAATCATTCTATATTTTATTAAAGAGTTCCCGTGATTAGATCAACAAAAACCTATAGAAATATTTTATCCTTTGCTTCAATTAAAACACACTATTGCTATTAATCTTAGTCCAATTGTAATTTCAATCTATTCAGGTTATTATCAGTCTTCTAATTTTCCTACATTTGCCGCGATTTTTAATTGATTTTTTATGAATAATGAATTTTCTTTTTCGGGACTGATTAAAGTGATTGGCCGAAACCGTAAAGTGTTGATAGTATTAACCATAGTGTCTGCAATTCTTGGAGCAATTTTTTCCGGACCACAGTTTATCAGACCTAAGTATAAATCTGTGGCGGTTGTTTACCCCGTAAATATTTTCCCCTATAGTATTGAATCTGAAACAGAGCAGATGATGCAGGTTTTTAATGCCAGTGAAATCCGCGATTATATTATAGATAAATATAATTTGTATAAGCATTGGGATATTAAAATGGACAATAAAAAAGCACGTTATTACATGCTTAAGACTTACGAGGAAAATATTACAATTAATAAGACCAATTTTGAATCGGCCATTGTTAATGTAATGGATTATAGCCCGGATACCGCTAAGCTAATTGTGGATGATATCCTTATACAGTTTAACCTTAAAGCCCGTGCTCTTGCCCAGGATAAATCAAAGGAATTTTTAAATATGGCTGAAGAGGCATTGGCTTACCGAAAAAATAAAATTGATTCGTTGGCGATTGAACTTGATTCACTTCGAACAGATAAAGATATATTAGATTATGATTTACAGACACAGGAAGTTACTCAAGGTTTTTACCGTATGCTTGCTAATGGTAAAGGTGGTAATCAAATAGAAGAAGCTAAGTCGTTGTTGGATAATTTAAAAGAGCATGGTGGTAAGTATAGGGAAATTAACATTTTGATGGATCATTACTTAGTAGATTTCTCTAAATGGACCATAAAAAGAAATGAGTATTATAATGATTCCCATAAACGGATTACATATTTGAATATTGTTGAGAAACCGGAGGTGCCTGTTAAAAAATCATACCCCGTCAGATGGGTAATTCTTCTTTCGGTTGTTATGGGAACATTGCTTTTTGCCATTGTGGTTCTTTCTTTGTTTCAAAAAGATAATTTTTGATCTTATCCCTTAAAAAATATTGGATTTATTGGATATCATTTGCTTTTCTTGCATTGAACATTGCCCTTATTGTAAATGAGGTTTATTTTGGATTTGCAATACCTATTGCTCTGTTGGTTATTTGGTTAGCGATTTATTCTTATGATAAATTGTGGTATCTTATCGTGTTTGCCACGCCCTTATCGGTAAATGTTTTATTGCCGGGTGGAGTGGGGTTTTATTTTCCTACCGAACCCATTCTTTTTGGATTGATGGGCATTGTTGTTTTAAGGGAATTGACAGAAAGGAATATTGATATTAAAACTTTCAGGCACCCCATCACAAGAATTATATTGGTTTATTTGCTGTGGATTTTTATAACTGCACTTACAAGTTCTATGCAGATGGTATCGTTCAAATTCCTTTTGGCCAAATTTTGGTTTATTAGCGTAATGTACTTTTTGGCTATTGGTATATTTAAATCCCGAAAAAACATTCTATTGTTTTTTAAATTGTACCTGGCAGGGTTGACCATTGTGGTATTGTATACTGTAATACGGCATGCCGGATATAGTTTTAACGAACAAGCTGCACATTGGGTAATGGAGCCGTTTTTTAAGGATCATACAGTATATGGTGCCTTGTTGGCATTTTATTATCCTGTTATTATTGGCATGTTTTTTTTAAAGGGTATTAAAACTGAGTTTAAACTTTTGCTTATAGCTGTATTTGCGATTTTTAGTATTGGATTGGTATTATCTTACACCCGTGCAGCTTGGGTTAGTTTGTTTGCTGCCATGGCTGTGGCGGTTGTGATGTTGTTAAAAATAAATTATCGAACCGTATTTTCTTCTTTGGTATTTGTTGTTCTGCTGTTTTTTATGTATCAGGATACGTTGATATATCAACTTGGAAAAAACTCTCAGGATTCTTCGAACAACCTTACGGAACATGTAGAATCCATGTCTAATATTACAACAGATGCATCAAACCTGGAAAGGTTAAATCGATGGAGCTCTGCCTGGAGGATGTTTTTGGAAAGACCTGTTTTTGGATGGGGCCCAGGAACTTATCAATTTAAGTATGCACCGTTCCAAAAAGCTTCTGAAACTACTATTATAACTACACGTACCGGAGATCAGGGTAATGCCCATAGTGAGTATCTTGGGCCGCTTGCCGAACAGGGATTGCCCGGCACTATTATTTTTTTGGTACTCGCCTTAGGTGTAACAGTTTTTGCTTTAAAACTATATAATAAATTGCCAAGGGGAGATGTGAGGGTTTATGTGCTGATGGCCTATTTAGGATTGGTAACTTATCTTGTTCACGGGGTTCTGAATAATTATTTAGATACAGATAAAGCTTCCATCCCATTTTGGGGATTTATTGCCGTTTTGGTAGCCATTGATCTTTACCATACGGATAATAAGCTAGAAGTTGAAGGAATAAAAAGTATCCAAAATTAGATTCTCACCACCAATAATCTCCTACTCCTACCCCTATTTAAAACAGATGGTCAATAGCGCAAAATCGTCATGATCAGCCATTTTCCCTTTAAATAGGTTTGTGCTTTTTAATACTTCGGTATTTATTTTTTTAGGGGAACTGCACTTGTTTTTCTTTAAAATTTCAATCAGTCTTTCTTCCCCATACCATGCACCACTTTCGCTCTGGGTTTCGGTAATGCCATCGGTATAGCACATTAACACATCGTCTTTATGAACCACCTGGGAACCCAATACCACAGTTGGAAGTTCTTGTACCATGCCCAACCCGGTAGTTCCACGGTCTAACAATTTAATTTGGTTGTTGTGTAAACAAAGTGGGGGATTGTGGCCAGCATTTACATATTCGAGCATATGCGTATCAAAGTTATATTCGGCAATAAACAAGGTAATGAACCTGTCGCCTTTCGATATCTGATCTATTTCAGTGTGAAGGATCTTAATCAGTTCAGGAAGCCGGAGGTCAGTATTTTTTAATAAGGAATGAAGTTTTGCCTGGAAATTTGACATAAATATTGCAGCGCTAATGCCTTTGCCGGAAACATCGGCCATACAAAATACAATCCGGCTTTCTTCAATAAAATAATCGTAGTAATCACCGCCAATCAAATTATGTGGTTGATAAAACGCATCTAATTTTATCCGTTTATTCGAAAAATGACCATCAGGAATTAATGATTTTTGCATATCAGCTGCCAGTTCGAGCTCGCGGTTTAGCCGCTCTTTTTCTATTTCTTCGAGATGCAACCTTTTATTTACAATGGCAACTGCAACCAGGTTGGTAAGCGATTGAATAAAATTAAGGTGTTTAATTATGGGGCTTATGCCCATTTTTTCTACGGGGTCACCCAAAAACAAAAGTGAAAGTAATTTATTATGATGATAAACAGGTATAAAAATTTCGAAGGTATCCTTTACACCAGGCACATGAAATTCACCAACCTGAACATCTTTAAACTTTTTGTAGTATTTGAAGTTTTCAAGGTTAGGGCTACCCTCAATGCCATATTCACTTAGCAATTCCCATTCTTTATTTGCACAAGAATAAAAGACAAACTGGCCAATTTCGAGTCGTTTATTTAAAAACACCCTGAATAGTGCCAGTAATTTATGGGTTTCAAGATTATCGTTTATCGCTTCAGAAATTTCTTTTATTCTTTGAATTTTAAAAGAACAAAGCTCCAGATTTTTAGCTAGTCTGCTTGCTTTCATATTTCTTTATTGTATTAATTAATTCCGGCAATCTGCGTATAGCAGCCATTTCTTTATATTTATTTCTAATGGGTTCGGCAGGCACGCCGGCGTATGTTATACCTCCGGGCAATGATTTCGATACTCCAGATTTTGCAGAAATAACCGCACCTTTTCCTATGGTAATTCCACTTGTTATACCTACCTGGCCCCATAGTGTAACGTTATCTTCTAAAATAGTTGCCCCGGCAATCCCACTATGTGCAGCGATCAGACAATCGCGTCCAATAACAGTATCGTGACCAACCTGCACCTGGTTGTCAATTTTACTTCCTTTCATGATCCGGGTATCTCCGGTCACCCCCTTATCAATAGTGCATAAAGCACCAATTTCTACATTGTCTTCAATAACAACATGGCCGCAGGTGTGCATTTTGTCATAGCCCCAATCCCGTTTTTTGTAATAAAAAGCATCTGCACCTAGTACCGAATTGGCATGAATTATTACATGATCACCAATTTCTGTATAGTCATGGATTACCACACCAGAATGGATTAAACACTGTTTGCCTATTTTTACATGATTCCCGATAATTACACCCGGTTCAATAATACTTGAAGGATGAATTAACGAAGAAGGGCTAATTGGTGCGTTAATAACTTCATAGGGCCTAAAATGCCTTGTGAGTTTGTTAAAATCAGCACACGGATCTTCTGAAAAAATCAGACCTTTTCCTTTGGGACATGCTACTTCTTTATTAATAATGACGGTAGTTGCTGCACTTTCAAGTGCTTTATCGTAGTATTTTGGGTGATCTACAAATACAACATCCCCTTTTCTTACCTTGTGAATTTCGTTAAAGCCTGTTATCTGATGTGTTGGTTCCCCCGTAAAATCACAGTCTATAAGTTTCGAAATACTTTCGAGGGTTTCAGGGTGTTTTAAATCCATAATGGTTTATTTAGGATAAAATTAATTAAAAAAGACCCCTTTGGCTCTTTAATGGCCAATTATTTGTGAAATATTATAAAACAATAACTACCTAGAGCCCGTCTATAAACTCAGAGCCTGGTTCAGAAAGTTCGGATTCGAGCCTGCCTGACCGGCAGGCAGGGGAAGAATACGGACTTTATGGACAGACTTTACTTACATTACATTATCAATAATGTCGCAACCGGGATGCTTTGATGGATCGAAAGTAAAAGTACTTGGGGGAAGTTCTGAGTTTACCTTAAAGGTTTTAATTTCGTAAGTGTAATTAATTCCGTCTTTACCAAGTAAAATTATTTTAACAATTTCTTGTTTAGCTTTATCTATGGTAAGTTTAGCCGTATGATAGGTTTTCTCTTCCGGATTTTCGGGGTACAGATTTATAATCTGGTAAGTAATGCCATTTACAGTTTTTTCAGATTCAAATTTATTTTTAAACCCTTTTTCCCAAATGGTCAGCATTTCGCCAAAAGTAGGACTGTCAGGGTCTTGAACATCTTCAGTTAAATCCCTTATGGCTTCATTCATGTCCGAATCGAAAGTCCAGGTAATATTCCCATCATTATAAATTTGATAGTCACCAAGAATTAAGGCAAACTTATCGCCTTCAACTTTTACTTCTCCATCTTGTTTGCTAACATCATCTGCTTTTAGGTCTTCCTGGGTAAAAGTAAACCAGGCCTCAATTGTTTTATATGTCTTGGCCTTTTCGCTTAAGGCATTTAATATGTTTTCAGCTTTTTTCGCATCATCAGTCTGACTAAAAGCGTTGATTGAAAAAAGAATAATGAGAAATGATATAGATACTCGTTTCATCTGTTAAAAATTTGATTTAGAAGATACAAAAATATGAATTAGATAAGGGTATTCAACAATTGTTCCAAACTTATTTCATCCGGTATAAGGACCTGTCGTGCTTTGCTTCCTTCAAACTGCCCTATTATCCCCGCAGCTTCAAGCTGGTCAATTATTCTTCCGGCACGATTGTATCCTAATTTCAATTTACGTTGTAGCAGTGATGCTGAACCTTGTTGGTGCAGCACAATAATGTGTGCGGCTTCTTCGAATTTTGCATCGCGGTCGTCTGCATCGAAATCTGATTGGCCTCCTTCATCATCACCCACATATTCAGGTAAATGAAAGGCATCGGGATAGGCTTTTTGTGAACCGATAAAAGTCGTTATTTCATCGACTTCCGGTGTATCAACAAATCCACATTGTAACCGTACTAACTCTTGTCCGGTTGTTAGCAGCATATCGCCACGTCCGATCAATTGGTCGGCACCACTGGTGTCGAGTATAGTTCTTGAATCTACTTTTGCCATTACCCGAAAAGCAATTCTGGCCGGAAAATTAGCTTTTATTGAACCGGTAATAACATTTACCGATGGGCGTTGGGTGGCAATTACCAGGTGAATACCAATGGCCCGTGCCAATTGTGCAAGCCTGGCAATGGGGCTTTCAATTTCTTTTCCGGCAGTCATAATAAGATCCGAAAATTCGTCTATTACCAAAACGATGTATGGTAGAAACCGGTGGCCTTCTTCCGGATTTAGTCTGCGGCCGATAAATTTTTGATTGTATTCTTTGATGTTTCTTACCTGGGCATCCTTTAATAAGTTATATCTCAAATCCATTTCAATGGTCATCGAGTTAAGCGTATTTACCACTTTTTTTGTGTCGGTGATAATAGCATCCTCGGAATCGGGGAGTTTTGCCAGAAAATGACGTTCAATTTTATTAAAAAGTGTCAATTCAACCTTTTTGGGATCGACCAATACAAATTTAATTTCTGCGGGGTGCTTCTTGTAAATTAAAGACACCAAAATTGCATTTAAACCCACCGACTTACCTTGTCCGGTTGCACCTGCCATTAATAAATGTGGCATTTTTGCCAGGTCAGCAATAAAAGTTTCGTTGCTTATGGTTTTTCCTAATGCTATCGGCAATTCCATTTTAGAATTTTGGAATTTTTCAGATGAAATAAGGGTGCGCATTGCAACTATACTTGGCTTCGAATTCGGAACTTCAATACCTACGGTACCCTTTCCGGGAATGGGTGCAATAATACGAATGCCCAAAGCGGCAAGGCTAAGCGCTATATCATCTTCCAGGTTTTTTATTTTCGAAATTCGAACCCCAGCAGCAGGGACAATTTCGTAAAGCGTAACCGTAGGGCCAACGGTGGCTTTGATTTTTGCAATGCTGATGTTGTAATTACCAAGTGTAGTTACAATTTTATCCTTGTTTCTATTTAGTTCTTCTTTTAATTCCTCTGCGTTAATTGCAATATTTTCGTTGCCATAATCTTTAAGCAAGTCAACTGTAGGAAAGCGGTAATTATGTAATTCCAATCTCGGATCGTATTCTCCAACTTCATCAACCAGTTCTTTAGCCTTATTTTTTATATCTTTATCCGATAGAAAAACATCTTTTTCTTTGGCGACCTCAACGGTAAATCCGTCATCGGTTTTATTTTTTTCTTCTATAGGGCCTTTATCAATTATTGATTTTTTATTATCTGAAATCCCACTAATTTCCAATGTCATTTCATCCTCTGGTTTATTAGTTGGTAGCGTGGATTTATCATCTTCAACAGGTTCTAATTCATCAGCATGTACATAAACATTTTCGAGTTCAATTTCATCGGGATTGTCTTTTATATAAATTGAATCTTCAAATGTATCTTGTTTTGCTTTTGAAGATTTAAAAGAATCTGTTATTCTGGATGCTACCTTCGCCGGTTCAATGTTGAACTGATAAATTAAATAGCCGGTTAATGAAAAAATCAAAAGAATTACAGTCCCAATATTGCCGATTAACCCTTCGAGCCAATAACTCAAATAAAATCCAAAAGCACCTCCGAGTTCGGGGTGGTTATCCAGGAAAAATGCAAGAAAAACAGAAATAAAAATTAACCCCAGAACGACTTGCTTGGTTAACTTATTAATAGGGGTAAGGGTTGTGTTAAATAACAATCGAATACCAATAACAAACAACCAGGGTACAATTAACATCGATGCAACTCCAAAACCATTATATGCCAAAACATGTGCTACCCATGCGCCAACCCTGCCCAACCAGTTTTCTACAAATATATCGCTATCAAATATTATTTTAAAACCATACCCGTTTATGGTATCATAATCTGCTTTACCGGTAAAAAAGTAAGAAATTAAAGCGATAAATAAATAGATTGAAAATAATATAAAGATTAACCCAAAGCCCTTCTTGGCTTTTGAGTAGTCCTTTTTTTTTCCTTTTGACTTTTTTTTCCGTGTAGGTTTTTTCGGACTTGATTTATTGTCCGATAAAGAAAAATTGTCTTTTATGCGATTCTGACTTTTACTCATGTAATATAAACTGCGCTTTTAAACAAGCAAAGTAAAACTTGTTAGGCGTGTAAAAGCCTATGAAGAAGTATATTTATTAAACAAGAAACGTTGAAAAATATTACATCGAACTTGCCAGTTTCTCTAATTCTTCCATCAGATCTTCAGGCGTTATGTCGAGATAATCGAGGTTGGCCTCGAAAATTGTTTTATCAACCTTAATAAATTCTACACTCTTTGCCCGCATTTTAAATTTTTTACCAAATTGCATGTATTCATACTGTAGTAAAACCGATGGTATTTCTTTATATAAACTGTACCAGTTTGGATCATTCATTTTAATCTCACTTGTATGAACAATAGGGAATTCACGCGAACTAATGTCATCAAATATTATAAGTGAAACATCGCCCCTAAATCCTGCAATCGTATCAGAATAACCTGTTTCCAATATCGTAAATCCCGGATGGTCCTGGTAGTAAAACACATCGCGGTCGTTAAAAACAGCTTTGACTTTTTTACTCATAATTTTTAATTCCTGAATAACAATTTTCTTCTTGTTATCGGCAATCATGCTAAATCGGAATAGATTGCCTGCACCAGAAAGAATAAGTGTACTTTTATCTTTAGTAAAATAAAACTCGGCTTCTGAAGGTAACATGCTTCTCGAAAGCGCATCAATTTCCATTTCATCATAAACAATACTGTATATTATTTTGCCTTCATTTTTATTACCGCCAAACGGATCAGAAGAACAGCCTGATGTAAATACAGTAAAAGCAATTACAATATATGTCAGAATATTTTGAAACAATTGATTAGGTTTTTACGGCTGTTAAAGTAAATAATTCCTTTAATAAAAATCTGATAGTTTAGAATTTTGCAAAAATAGCAATTTGAATGATTACGATATAGCATACTTGGTTAATTTTGCAGCGAAATAAAATAAAGGACTATGCCAGAAATAATATTGGTAAAAAACAGATCTGAAATTGGTGCTGGAACGAGAGGAAGCAGTCTCGCGGTTAGTGCTATAAGAATGGCTTCAATTAAAATGCAAGAACATGCCTTTTTTCATTTGCCATCGGTTGTTGTTAAAAACAAAAACGAATGGATTGAAAAAGAATGCTCCACACCCCATGCACTGAATATTGAAAAAGTACTTGAGGTATTTAAAAATATTGTAGAAACAATAACACCAGTGTTGCAAGGCAATAAGTTTCCGTTGATTATTTCAGGAGACCATTCCAACGCCGGGGGTACTATAGCAGCAATCAGAAAAGCACATCCCGATAAAAGAATAGGATTGGTCTGGATTGACGCACATGCGGATTTGCACTCACCATTTACAACTCCCTCGGGAAATATTCATGGAATGGCCCTTGCTATTTCGCTGGCAGAAGACAACCTTAAAAATGCGATAAACAAACCGAACGCTGAAACCTTAAAATACTGGCACGATTTAAAACTGGCAGGTGGGGTTGAACCGGAGATTTTACCCGAAGATATGGTTTTTGTAGGACTCCGATCGTATGAAGATGCTGAAGCGGATATTATTAAAAAAGATAATTTAAGAAATTACACCATGATGGAGATTGTTAACCGTGGTGTACCTGAAGTTGGCCATGAAATATTGGATAGGCTTTCGAATGCTGATTTAATTTATGTTTCTTTTGATGTAGATGTTATGGACCTGGAGATTTCGCAGGGTACCGGGACACCGGTTAAAGATGGTTTATCACAATACCAGGTTATTGAATTGATTAAAATCCTTGTTGCAAGTCCAAAAACAATTGCTTTTGAAGCTGTGGAAGTTAACCCATTGCTAGACCTAAAAGGAAACGTAATGGCAGAAATAGCATTGGAAACTTTGGTTGAAGTAATGCACATTGTTGAAAAGCGATAAATAATCCGATGATCGAAAAAAAAATTATATCAACAGTTATAAAAGCCATAGCTGAACTTTATGGCAAAGCTGTAGAAGAAAATAAAATTCAGCTACAAAAAACCCGTAAAGATTTCGATGGGGACATCACACTTGTTGTTTTTTCTTTGGCAGGTTTTATTCGGAAATCACCCGAAATAGGGGCTAGCGAAATAGGAGAATACCTTCTTCAAAAGGTAGAAGAAATTACAGGGTTTAATGTTGTGAAGGGGTTTTTAAACCTTGTTATTTCAGATAATTATTGGTTAACAGCGTTTAATGTCGGATTAAGCGAGCAGCATTTTGGTTTTTCTAAGCCCGGTATTAAACCGGAAATAATGGTCGAATATTCTTCCCCTAATACAAACAAACCCTTACATCTAGGGCATCTTCGTAATAATTTTTTGGGCTATGCGGTAGCCGAAATATTAAAAGCTGATGGGCATGCAGTCGAAAAAGTACAGGTAATAAACGACAGGGGAATCCACATTTGTAAATCGATGTTGGCATGGCAGAAATTTGGTAATGGTGAAACACCGGAAAGTACGGGGGTGAAAGGGGATAAGTTGGTTGGAAAATACTACGTTGAATTTGATAAGGTTTACAAACAGCAAATAAAAATGTTGGTAAAACAGGGCATGGATAAGGAAGTGGCTGCAAATGCGGCTCCTATTATTGTTGAAGCTCAGCAAATGCTTGTAAAGTGGGAGCAGAAAGATCACGAAGTTTATGCGCTGTGGGAAAAAATGAATGGCTGGGTTTATTCTGGATTTGATGAGACTTACAAAACCATGGGGGTGGATTTTGATAAATTATATTATGAATCGGAGACTTATCTGGTAGGGAAACGGGAAGTATTAAAGGGCTTGGAAAGCGGCATTTTTTATCAAAAAGAGGATGGTTCAATTTGGGTTGATTTAACAGACAATGGGTTGGACCATAAATTATTGCTTCGGGCTGATGGCACTTCTGTTTATATGACACAGGATATTGGCACGGCTATTTTGCGGTTTCAGGATTTCCCGGGGTTAAGTGGAATTGTTTATACCGTTGGAAATGAACAGGAATATCATTTTAAAGTGCTATTTGTAATTCTTGAAAAATTGGGTTTCGAGTGGGCAAAAAACTGTAAACACTTAGCTTATGGTATGGTTGACCTGCCTTCTGGTAAAATGAAATCGCGAGAAGGAACCGTTGTAGATGCTGATGACCTGATGGCAGAAATGGAACAAACCGCTGGAGAAATCACCTCGGAGCTTGGGAAGTTGGAGGGAATGACCGATGTGGAGCAAAAGCATTTGTTTCATATTATCGGACAGGCTTCCCTTAAATACTTTTTATTAAAGGTTGACCCAATGAAACGCATGATGTTTAACCCGGAAGAATCGATCGATTTTAATGGAAACACCGGTCCGTTTATCCAGTATACCCATGCGCGTATTCAATCGGTTTTAAGAAAATACGGAAAAAATATTCCGGACGTTAAAACCAATTTGAAGCTTTCTAAGATCGAAAAAGAAATAATCCAGGCAATTTTGGACTATCCTACGATAATAAACGAAGCTGCTAACAATCAGAGCCCGGCGCTTGTTGCTAATTATGTTTACGACCTGGTAAAAGCATTTAATCATTTTTATCAGACTACTCCGATTTTAAAAGTTGATGACCATGAAGTGCTGGAATTTCGGATTGCCCTTTCTGCAAAAGTTGCGACAATAACGAAATCGGGTATGACTTTGCTGGGTATTGAGGTACCGGATAAAATGTGAGAAAAGACCGAAGACGGAAGTCTGAAGGTATGAAGAGTCAGGGCTTCACTCCAAGTGAAACCCTGACTAATGATTGCTAGTCTATGTCAGGAGGGAGCCAGAGATTTAATGTCCTTTATTTTACATAACACTTTGCGGCTTCGCCAGAAAAAAGTCATTTATCCTTCGACCCGCTTCGTTGGATTTGAATTCCAGCGATATGTTACGTAATAAAGTAAAATTCTCAATATTGTTATTCATCCTTCAACCTTCCAAACACCTCAAGGTCGATAAAAAAACCATCTTTAAAAGCAGCTTTTCGGAGCACGCCTTCTTTTTTGAATCCATTTTTTAACAATACTTTATTCGAACCAATATTTTTGGGAAAGGTATTGCCAAAAATGCGATTGATTTTATAGGTTTTAAAAAGAAATGGAACCATACTTTTAATTACTCTGGTCAGGATGCCCTTTCCCCAAAAAGGCTCGCCAATCCAGTAACCCAACTCCGCCGAATAACGGTAAATATCTTCCTTAAATTCGGCACCAATCGCTCCTACATATTCTTCTTTGTAAATTATTGCCAGGTGCACATTTTTGCTTTTTTCCAGGCAATAGGAAATCCATTTATCCGCATCTTTTTTGGTGTAAGGATGCGGAAATCCATCCATCAGGTTTTCCCAAATGGCTTTGTTATTGGCATACTTAACCAGGTTTCCTTTGTCGCTATTTTCCAGGCTGCGGAGATACAATTCATGATCTACCTTAATGTGAACCGGTATTTTATCTTTCATTACATGGTCGATTTACCTTCGTATTCCTTTGTAAACACTTCATCTACAGGCTCCCATAGTTCTATTTTTCTTCCTTCCGGATCTAAAATATGCGCAAATTTTCCGTATTCAAATTCTTCAATTTCGCCAACTATTTTCACCCCTTTATTCCGAAGATCTTCGATCAAGGCTTTCAGGTCTGCCACGCGATAATTAACCATATAAGGTTCTTCAGATGGGGCAAAGTAATCTGTATTATCCTTAAACGGACTCCAAATCGTATAACCTTTCTTATCCGGTGCAGCCCCTTGCCGAAATTCAAAAACAGAGCCATACGGATTAATTACAAGACCCAACTTTTCGCCGTACCAATTACTAATCTTTTTCGGGTCTTTCGTTTTAAAGAATATCCCGCCAATTCCAGTTACTTTTTTCATAATTTATTTAAATATTAAGTAAAAAAAGCCGGAAATAATAAAACTCCCGGCTAAATATGGTTATTAACCTGGGTTCGATTATTCCTAAAACGCACAGTTTAAAGCAAACCGCTAGATATGAGGCGGTTTTGTGATGAACTAATGGATTAATTCAAACAAGACCAACGAAATAGATGGCGGTTTGGATTGAATCCTTTCGGAAAACCCAATAAACAGCAATCTTTAAACTAAAGACCACTTAAATTAACCCGTTAGTTTTGCGTTGTTTTTAGCCTAAATCTCACTATTTATTGGGTTTCTGTGGTAATTAGGAATAATCGAACCCAGGTTATTAGTTTATGGCTTATTCTTTTTCAAACCATTTCCAGAGATACCCGGCTATAAGTGCTCCAATAATCGGGGCAATCCAAAATAACCACAACTGGCCTAAAGCCCAATCTCCAACAAATATTGCAGGACCGGTACTACGGGCAGGATTAACAGAGGTGTTGGTTACCGGAATGCTTACCAGGTGAATAAGGGTTAAAGCTAAACCAATGGCAATGCCGGCAAATCCGGCAGGGGCTTTTTTACTTATAGCTCCAAGGATAATAAATAAGAACATAAAAGTCATCACCACTTCCATTGCAAAACCCGACCCCAGTGAATATCCGCCGGGTGAATGTTCGCCATAGCCATTGGCCGCAAAGCCATCGCTTAAACTGAATCCGGCTTGTCCGCTAGCGATGTAATAAAGCAAACCCGAGCCGGCAATTGCCCCCAATACCTGTGCAATAATGTAGGGTCCAAGATCTTTAATATCGAATTTGCCACCAGCCCACAAACCAACTGAAACAGCAGGGTTAAAATGACCCCCGGAAATATTGCCCACAGCGTAAACCATAGTTAAAACTGTTAATCCGAATGCAAGGGAAACACCTAAAAGGCCAATGCCTACTTCGGGAAATGCTGCAGCGAGAACCGCACTACCGGTACCTCCAAATACGAGCCAGAAAGTACCGATAAATTCGGCACCCATTTTTTTTGATAATGACATAGTTTTAAGTTTTAATTTGTTTGGTTTATTAGAATATGAATGATGCTTAAGTCATTCAGCTTTAATTGTTCTTAAAAATAGAGAAAAAATTAGAAAAGCAAAAAATGATGAAAATATTGGTCTTTATTCTTACATCGATACTTTGTGAATCAAAATATTTGGACTGTGAATTTCAGCATTTAATTTATCTTTACCAGTGAAAAAAAAATCTTGAACTTAATCCAATAATAAATTAAAATATATAATAATG
>Ga0164313_10002906_pt1 | contig 15270 bp, 12 predicted proteins | sample GuaBasSedimGuay4_FD_113735 | JGI IMG/M metagenome (GOLD analysis project Ga0164313, IMG submission 113735) | Subseafloor sediment microbial communities from Guaymas Basin, Gulf of California, Mexico - Guay4, Core 4569-4, 0-3 cm | ecosystem: Environmental > Aquatic > Marine > Hydrothermal vents... | reverse complement strand
TATTAAGCGTTACCACCTGGGTTCATTGCTGTAAGCATATTACCGTAAACTTTGTTAAGGGCTGCCAGGTTTTTACTTAACTCAGCAATACTCTCCTTATAATTACGTGTATCTTCAATTGATGCATTCAAATTAGACAAAAGTTCATGAATCCCTTCAGAAAGTTTTTCATTTTGATTTGCGTGTGCAGCTGATCCTGCAAGTTGCGATTCGTAAGCGCTGTTAAGCTTCTCAAGATTTGTTGATAAACGGGACAATTGAACGCCGGTCGATTCTCCATCTTCGCTGGAATTCGCCAAACCTGTTAAAGAATCAGCAGCTTCTTTATAAGTTTCGGAAAGGTTATCAACCCTTCCTGCAGCAGTTTTAACACTCTCGACATATTCAGTGGTTGCAATCTGGGCATCACTAATATCACTTATTTTTTCAGCTTGGTCAGATAGTGACTTTAAACCTTCCCCTAGGCTTGAAATAAGCTCTGGGTCAACTTTTGCTTCAACAAGCATCTCATCTAATTGTTGAGAAACCGAGACACCCTCTAACATGTCATCTTCTTCTCCTTCTCCCAATGCCTGATCCGTTTGACCAGTTCGCAACTGAGGATAAACTAAAGACCAATCCGGTTCCTCATGTACGGGTTCAAAGGCTGAAAAGAAGAAAATCAGCGCTTCTGTAGTTAAGCCTACTATAAGTAATGGTCCTGCATAGGGGTAATGTTGAATTTTAAACAGCGCTCCGATAATTACAATAGAAGCTCCCCATCCATAGAGCTTAGCCATAAACATTTTCCAACTTTTACTACCTGGTTTCATCATAATTTAAAAAATAATTAGTTAGGGTACTAAGATTAGTGTTTTTCGGAGATTTAATAATATCTATCGTTGTCGGCTTTACCTCTTCCGAGATAACCCATAACAGAACGCATTCCTATATATGATTTGGCTGTGTCCTGATATTCAAATGTTCTTGTTCCTACTTGTAAATAGAACTGAACATCTTTCCAGGAACCACCGCGAATTACTTTTCTTTTTAAAGCCGGTGGATCATCTTTCATAGCATGATAAGTGTATTCGGGGTTCATATCATGAAAAAACTCATAATTTGACTCATCATACGCAGTAGAAGTCCATTCTGCAACATTACCAGACATGTTGTACAATCCATAGCCATTTGGGTTATATTGATATGTTACAACGGTATAAAAACCATCATCATCAACATAATCACCGCGACCTACTTTAAAGTTAGCTAAAGGGCACCCTTGTTTATTTCTTATGTAAGGTCCTCCCCATGGGTACGGAGCTAATTCCAAACCACCTCTGGCCGCAAATTCCCATTCGGTTTCTGTTGGTAACCTGAAACGGTTAACAAAAGCTTCTCCTGAAGATTGTTGCTGACCATCTATTAATTGCGACCGCCAGACATTAAAAGCTTTTGCTTGCTGCCAGGTTACTCCAACTACAGGATAATCATCGAATGCTGGATGCCAAAAATACATTTCGGTCATAGGTTCATTAAATGCATAAGTAAAATCATGTACCCAACATAAAGTATCAGGATAAATGTTTATAACCTCTTTTATAACAAATTGCGATCTGTCAACATGACCTCTAATTGAGTTGTTATGTCCTAAAACATTGGTGTAAGATAAATCCAAATCCTTTCCTTCTTTCGAAGCAGCAGCCTGAAGATTAACCCAATAATACTCAAACTTAAGGTTTCTGGTGTCAATTTCCTTACGTCGATAGAACCGCTCATGTTCTGGAAGGTACATGTCGATCAGTTCTTCCCGTACTTCAGGCTCTTCCCATTCAATTTCTTCATCCCAGTTAATTGTTGGAGGGTCAATATCTTCGCCATAGGCATCTACCTCGATTATATGTTCGCCAATTCCTGCTTCACCCAAAATAACATGTGCAATTGAGTCTTTGACCCAATTAGTAAATTGCCTATATTCATTATTTGATATCTCTTCGGCATCAATATAAAATGAACCAACGGTAACCGTTCTTGGTCGGCTATCGTGTAAATAAGGGACATTTCTGTCGCCTGGCCCCATGGTAAAGCTTCCCAAATGGATATAATTCATGCCATAGGGGTCGCTTTGATAGTGCGCTTGACGTGATTGCACGCCCACTAATTCCCCGCGGCTGCCATTGTAGCAACCACCAAGAATAATACCCGTCATTAATAGGAGAAATATATTTTTCATCTTCGCCGCGTTTTGGTTTGATGTTTTCATCAAGTTAATATTTTAAAGTGTACCTACTTCTAATAATATAGTTACGATAATAATATTATAAAAATCTAACGTTCTTGTATTTTGTTTTACTTAACGGTTTTCCGAGACTCATATTGTAATTTACAAATATCTCATGTGAACCGCTGCTATAGTTTTTTAATTCTGAAATGGTTACATCGTAAGAATAACCTAACCTAATCTCGCCTTTACCGACAGGGAACTGAAGTCCTGCCATTGGAGCAATGGCATCTTCAAATCTATAAGAAGCCCCAAGCCAAACAACATTATTCCACATCGCCATTAGGTTGGCATCAAACTGGGTTGAAACAAAATCCGTTTTCACCAAAACATTAGGTATTAGTTTAATAGCATCACTAAGAATAAAATCGTATCCGGCTTCAAAATAAAAATGCTGTGTTAGCTCAATATTTAAATTTTCTAGTTTACCGCCAGATAAATGCGTTGCTGATAGCCCCACATACAACTGCTCCGACCTTAAAACCAGACCAAAACTTGCATCAAATACCGTTGAACTTTCACCAGTAATTGGAATCGCTGTATCATTATCAATACCATCAGTTGCCCTCCAATCAGTTCCTAATTTTGAATTATACATACCCAATGCAACACCCATTGACAGCTTCATGCCGCTCCCAACTTTTAATTGGTAGTTATATGAAAGCAATCCATTTATGGTGTTTTCCTGACCAAGTTCGTCAAAATACAATGATAATCCAACACCACTGTTAATAGAAAAGATTGGAGATGCAACATTTATCAGACCTGTTTTTGGTGCGCCATCGAACCCAGCCCACTGATTTCTATAAAAGGCGGTTACGTTTAATACACCATCAATTCCGGCTGCTGCCGGATTATATGAAACCCGATCGAACATAAACATCGTAAATTGTGGGTCTTGCTGAGCATTGACAAAACTTCCAATAACCATTAAGTACGCAAGTATTATTGCCTTTCTCATTAAATGGGGTTTAATTTTTTCATTACTTTTTTAATGTTGCTAAAATTAGGTAAAAAAATAAAATACCAAAATTTCTTCGTACAGACTTCTATACTATTTACTGTTTAAATCAATTTTTGATACGTATGCCACCAAATATCAGGCATTTCCCCATTCGAAGCCAATTGAAAGTCCTCGTAACTACAAGGAACAATAAGGTGACGGAAATAACGCGCTTCTTTCCCGTCAGGATAAGGAATTTCTACCCACCACCGATCGCTTTTCGGGCTTTTATAAAAAATCAGTTCATGTTCACCGTCTTCTAACTGAATCGTGTATTTTAAGTACTTTTTCACATTCGACTTAGGAAAATCACCTTTTCGTTGCGAAAAACCTTCGATGAAATACCATATCATTTGTGCTACAAGCTGCGCTCCAACAGATTTTTTATCATTATTGAACCCATAAAGCCCCAACGAACTTAATTTATCACTTAATCCTGCATACCACATAAGTTGACATGCTTGCTCGCCATTCAATCCATTTGGCATTGGCAATATATTACCGGGCAGATAAAATGATTTAATCGATTTTAAATCGAAACTGATTAAATCTGCATTTCTTATCAGGGGTTCTGAAAATTTAATATTTTGACTTATTTCCCCCAATCGAAGAGCTTCAAAAAACATTTTACTGATTAAACGAAGTTTCTTTTCTGAATTAAAATATATCTGGTGACCCAGGTTCGAGAAATTGAATAGGTAATTAGGTTGGTGGGCTACTATCTTTGAAACATAATTGCCTGAGTCCATATCTTCCTCTACTTCCCCAATATCAATTTTGTAATCAATGTTTACGAGGTTCACCAATTGCTCCAGTGTTCCGTATCCTTTGTATTGGGCATAAGTCAGGTCCTGACTGCCACCAATTATTAAAGGGATAATATCTTTTTTCACCAGTAGCTTTACTACAGTTTCGAGGGCAAAATAAGTGTCTTTCAGTTCTTTTCCTTCTAAAATATCCCCTATATCGGCAATTTTAGGAAAATGGTCGAACCACTCTAAATGCCCTAAATATTTTCTGATATCATCTAAATCAGATGGATTGTCATTTGTTTTGAATTCACTGCCCCGGCTTTCCTTTACCCCGATGATTGCAATTTTTATATTTTCAAGGTCGGGCATTGTTTCAAGATAAACACTCACCTTATTATTCCATTGCGAACCTTCACCTGAGGGTTTCCAAATTCCAGGTTTTACAGGTGATAAATAAATATCAAGATCTTTCATCTGTTAAAATCTTTTTATTTCTGAGTGTTCAAATAATTTAAATACATTCAGGAACTCACATAAATATTAATCATTTCCTGGTTCGATTTTAAAATGAAGATAATTCATGTTCGTTTCATTTCTTTCTTCTTGACTTTTTAGCCGGGCTTTCTTTGATAATTTTAATACAATCCTCATAAGACAATTCTTCAGGCACTGAACTTTTTGGGATTCTAAAATTCTTTTTACCTTGCTTTATATAAGGACCATATTTTCCATTTAAAACCTGGAGTTCGCTATCTTCAGTAAACGTTTTAATGATCCGTTTTTTATCCTGGGCAATTTTATCCTGGTATAAGGCTAAAGCTGCTTCCAGTTTAATGTTTTCAACACTAAACTTACTATCTTCGGGTATTGAAACAAATGTTTTACCAACTTTTACATAAGGACCAAACCGACCAATAGAAGCCAGTACCTCAGTCCCTTCAAATTCGCCTAATTTGCGTGGCATTTTAAAGAGTTCCAAAGCTTCTTTAAGTGTAATATCCTGAATAGTTTGTCCATTTCGTAGTGAAGCAAATTTTGGTTTTTCTTCATCAGATGTTTCGCCAATCTGAATCATAGGGCCAAACCGGCCTATTCGTGCAATTACAGGTTTCCCACTTTCGGGTTCAACGCCTAAATCGCGCTGGCCTGTAGCTTTTTCGGAATTTTCAAGTGTGTCTTCAATATTTAAGTGGAACGGCTTATAAAAACCATCAATCATATCAGACCAAACCACATCCCCATCAGCAATTTCATCAAATTTTTCTTCAATTCCGGCTGTAAAATTATAATCAACAATACTCTCAAAATATTTTACGAGAAAATCGTTTACAACTATTCCAATATCAGTAGGAAATAGTTTATTCTTTTCAGCCCCCACGGTTTCGGTTTTGGTATTCCAGTTTAACTTCTTGTTTTCTAATACGCCAACCCGGTATCCTTTTTTTATACCATCAGTAGTTTTCTTTTCAACATATCCTCGCCTTTGGATAGTGGAAATTGTTGGGGCATAGGTAGATGGCCGTCCAATGCCCAACTCTTCCATTTTCCTTACCAACGTTGCTTCATTATATCTTGGTGGGTTTTTAGAAAAACGTTCAAGGGCTGTTATTTTATTTGCTTTTAAACCATCAGAAGCTTTCAATTGTGGTAAGCGCCCTTTTGTGTCTTCATCCTCCTCATCCCTACCTTCCAGGTATACTTTTAAAAACCCATCAAATATCAGGACTTCTCCTTTTGCAACAAATAAGTGTTCGTATTTATCCCCGGATATTTTAATTGTAGTCCGTTCCAGTTTTGCATCTGCCATTTGCGAAGCAACCGTTCTTTTCCAAATTAAGCTGTATAAGCGAATCGCTTGTTGGTCATCGAAGTTAATGGTTTGCGCATTTAAATCTGCGGGGCGAATGGCCTCGTGGGCCTCTTGGGCCCCTTTAGATTTTGTAGTATAACGCCTTGGGTTTGAATACTCTTCTCCATAATTCGAAATAATCATACTTTTTGCCTGACCAATAGCTTGCTCTGATAGGTTTACAGAATCGGTACGCATGTAAGTTATTTTTCCGGATTCGTACAATTTTTGAGCAAGAATCATGGTTTGGGCAACCGAATACCCTAATTTTCTGGAAGCTTCCTGTTGTAAAGTAGATGTTGTAAAAGGGGCCACCGGAGATTTTTTTGCCGGTTTGCTTTCAACATTCGCAACTTTAAAACTACAGCCGATACCTTGCTGCAATAATTCGTCTGCTGATTTATAATCGGACAACCTCCGGGAATATTCAGCTGTTATTTTTTCATTATTTGCATTTTCAAAATCCGCGATTATCCGGAATGATGAAATCGATTTAAAACCCCTTATTTCCTTTTCCCGTTCAGCGATAATCCTAACAGCTACCGATTGCACTCTTCCGGCAGAAAGCGAAGGTTTTACTTTTCGCCAAAGAATGGGTGACAATTCATATCCTACCAAACGGTCTAAAACCCTACGTGCCTGTTGTGCATTAACCACATCGATATCTATTGCACGTGGGTTTTCGATGGCTTTTAAAATAGCATTCTTTGTTATTTCATGAAAAACAATTCGCCTGGTTTTATCAGCAGGAAGTTTTAAAGCTTCGGCCAAATGCCACGAAATAGCCTCTCCTTCGCGGTCCTCATCTGTTGCTAACCAAACGGTTTCTGCTTTATCCGATAACTTTTTCAACTCCTGGACGAGCTTCTTCTTTTCTTTGGGTATAATGTAATCAGGATTATAAGAATTTTCGATGTCAATCGAAATATTTTTTTTGGGTAAATCCCTTACGTGACCAAAACTCGATTTTACAATAAAATCTTTTCCAAGGTATCCTTCTATTGTTTTAGCTTTAGCCGGAGACTCAACAATTACAAGGTTTTTTGCCATAATTAATTTTTTATTCACCAGTTTTTCGGTGGTCAAACATAATACTTTTCGCAAAATTCAATAATTAAATTCACACCAATCTTAATAAAATATATTCTACTTTAATTTAAAAAATGACAAAATGTCACCTTGTTTTTTTAGTTTTGCGATATTCGAAAAACAGATATGCGCTATTCAGGAAACAAGGTTATTGAAGAGGAAAAACAAGGTGAAGCGACCTTGGTTGAGACATCCGGTACGACATTAAATGGCAAGAAACTATATATTGAAAGTTATGGCTGTCAGATGAATTTTTCTGATAGTGAAATCGTTGCTTCAATACTAATTAAAGAAGGTTATACAACAGTTGCTGATTATAAAGAAGCGGATGTGATCCTGGTTAACACCTGTTCAATCAGGGATAATGCAGAAAAAAGGGTTTTAAACCGACTGGAGAATTTTCAGGCTTTAAAAAAGCACAAACCAGGCACTATTATAGGAATGTTGGGTTGTATGGCAGAGCGGTTAAAATCTGAACTTGTTGAAGAAAGACAAGTAGTTGATCTGGTTGCCGGACCGGATGCTTACCGTGACCTTCCTAAATTATTGGAATCTGCCGAAAGCGGTCAAAAAGCGGTAAATGTGCTTTTGTCACGTGAAGAAACCTATGCTGATATTAGCCCTGTAAGATTGGATGCAAATGGTATTTCGGCATTTATTTCGATAATGCGAGGGTGCGATAATATGTGTTCGTTTTGTGTTGTTCCTTTTACGAGGGGGCGCGAAAGGAGCCGTGACCCCGAATCGATTGTAAATGAAGCTAAAGATTTACTTAAAAAAGGATATCGTGAAGTCACCTTGTTAGGGCAAAATGTTGATTCTTATAAATGGAACATCACTGCAAAAGGTGAAATAATTAATTCCAGTGAACCGGTGGTTAGATTTGCCGAACTTCTCGAAAAAGTGGCATTGGTTTCACCCGAATTACGGATACGATATTCAACATCACATCCGAAAGACCTTACGGATGATGTGTTGGTAACAATGGCGAAATACGAAAACATCTGTGACTATATACATTTGCCGGTACAATCGGGAAATGATGGGATATTGCATAAAATGAATAGGGGTTATACAAGTGAATGGTATTTGGATCGAATTAAATCGATTAAACAGCATATCCCGGATTGTGCAATTTCAACTGACGTGATAATTGGCTTTTGTGGTGAAACCGACAGCCAATATCAAGACACTTTTGATTTAATGCAACAGGTTAAATTCGATTTTGCCTACATGTTCAAGTATTCCGAAAGGCCTAAAACACTTGCCGAAAGAAATTATAAGGATGATGTTCCTAATAATGTGAAGTCGAGCAGGTTAAAATCAATTATCGAAATGCAATTGGAGCATTCGCTTTTAAGCAATAAAAAGATGATTGGAAAAAACTGCAAAGTATTGATTGAAGGAGTTTCAAAACGATCGGAGCAAAGATTATTTGGCCGTAATTCGCAAAATGCGGTTGTAATTTTTGATAGGGCTGAATTGAAAAAAGGAGATTATATAGATGTTAAGATCGATAATTGTACTTCAGCTACATTATTTGGAAAAGTAATCCATAAATACTCAGAACGGTGAAGAATATACAACCCATTAAAATGCGTTTTGGTATAATCGGCAACTCACCGTTACTGAACTATGCCATTGATACAGCCATACAGGTTGCACCAACCGATGTATCGGTGTTGATTACCGGCGAAAGTGGTACTGGCAAAGAGGTGATGCCCCAGATTATTCACTTTAAAAGTGTAAGAAAACACAACGAATATATTGCGGTTAATTGTGGGGCAATCCCCGAAGGAACAATTGATTCGGAATTGTTCGGACATGAAAAAGGATCGTTTACCGGGGCACACGAAACCAGAAAAGGTTATTTTGAAGTAGCTAACAAAGGCACTATTTTTTTAGATGAGGTTGGCGAACTGCCAATCTCTACCCAAGTGCGGCTTTTAAGGGTGCTCGAAACAGGGGAATTTATGAAAGTAGGCTCGTCGAAAACCCAGAAAACGGATGTTCGAATCATTGCTGCAACCAATATGGATGTTGAACAGGCGATTAAAAAAGGAAAATTTAGGGAAGATTTATATTTTAGGCTAAATACTGTTCCAATTGCGATGCCCCCATTGCGCAACCGCAAAGAAGATATTCATTTATTATTTAGAAAATTTGCATCAGATTTTGCTGAGAAATACAGGATGCCCGTAATAAAACTTACCGATGAAGCTGTTGATTTGGTAGAAGCATTCCGATGGCCTGGTAATATCCGGCAGCTTAAAAATGTTTCAGAACAAATTTCAATCCTTGAGAAAAACCGTTTAATCGACCGGGAAATCCTATTAAAATATTTGCCGGGTTATACCCAGAGTAATTATCCGATGGTAATTAGCCGGGATCCTATTGATGACGAAACCGAAAAACAATTGCTTTATAAAGTACTTGTAGATTTAAAAGGTGATTTTAAGGACTTAAAAGACCTTGTTCTTGGTATTTTGAGTAATAATTCCGGAAAGATTGAATTAACAGAAAATAATAGTGCCCTCATAAATAAAATTTTCGAAAGCGATGATCAGCTTGGTACTGCCCAAACCTTGATAACACGGCCAGCAGAGCCATCAACAACAATTTTACAGGCACCTGTGGCCCCCATGATTCATGGGAACCCACCAATTCAGGAATATATTGAAGTTAACGAATCGTTAAAATTATCGGATAAGGAAAAGGAACTGATTATTAAAGCGCTAAAAAAACACCAGAACAAAAGAAAATATGCTGCAAAGGATCTTGGGATTTCGGAACGGACTTTGTATAGAAAGATTAAAGAATACGATATTAAACAATGAACTCCCGATAATCGGGATAACAATTTACAATGAGGGTTTTTTCATTTATGTTTTTACTGTTGATAATAGCTTCTGGCTGTAAGGTCAATTATACGTTTACGGGTGCGGATATTCCTGCAGAAGCTAAAACGGTTTCTATTGGTTATTTTGATGCCACAGCACCTATGGCAAGTCCGCAGGTGTCGTTGCAATTTACAAACGATATTACGGCGATGCTATTGACCCAAACCAGTTTAGATGTGGTTGACAATATGGGCGACCTTATGTTTGAAGGTACAATTGTAGGTTATAAAATTACGCCAGCTGCTGTACAATCCGATACTGAATCGGCTGCTAAAAACCGGTTGACCATGCGGGTAAAAGTAAAATATACAAATACAATTGATCCCGAAAAAAGCTTCGAAAAAGAGTTTTCGCAGTTTGCAGATTTTGCAGCAGACGAGAACTTATACGATGTTGAAGAGGATTTAATTGAATTGATCGACGAAACCTTGGTACAGGATATTTTTAATGCTTCCCTTGGCTCCTGGTAAAACCATCATAAATAATTAATGTTGATTTTTTATATTGCGAAATGGACCCAGCTGTATTAATCGAATTATTAAATCAAAATAATCCTTCTGATTTTAAGGATTTTAAGCAGTTGGACCGTTTGTTGAAAAACCATCCCTATTTTCAAATTGGGTTAGCAGCAAAATCAAAGTATTTAAAGGCTAAACAACATATCGACTATATTAAAATTTCGCGAAAAACAGCCGCAATTTTCCCCAATAGGCCTAAGCTTCATAATTATTTAAATCAACCTGAAAAAAATAGTAGGGATCCTATTGAAAGAGAAAATGCGCCTTCGAAAGAACTTTTAATAACCAATTTGCCCAGAATCAAGCAGGAAATTAAACCAATATTACATATTAAAGAAAAGACGGAAATACTGACGAAAGATGCGCCAATTTCCGAATTAGAAAAAAACTATCTGGCAGAAGCCATTAATAAGAGTATCCAACTCGATGCAACTGGGTATGCTATAGAGGACTTTAGTAAAGTTGAAGAAGAACCAAAAATGGTGGATAAGGAAATCCTATCTTTTTCCGACTGGCTCGGCGGCACATCGAAAATTGGCCATCGGCGATTTCAAGATAATCTCATAGAGAGTTTTATTAGCGAAGACCCGATTATAACCAAGGTTAAGAAAAAGGATTTTTATTCTCCAATTGAAAAGGGCAAGGAAAGTATATCTGATTTGAACCTTCCTGTTTCTGAAACTCTGGCCCGAATTTTTGCAGATCAAGGCAACAAGGAAATGGCAAAAAAAGGATATGAAAAATTGATATTGAAATATCCCGAAAAAAGCGCTTACTTTGCCGGCCTTATAAAAAAATTAATAGAAAGATAAAAGAAAGATATGGAAACCTTTGTAACTGTACTTATTGTTATTGTTAGCATACTATTAGGGCTAATCGTTTTAATCCAAAATCCTAAAGGTGGAGGTTTAGCATCCGGCTTTACAGGAGCAAACCAGATAGGTGGAGTAAAAAAAACCGCTGATTTTTTAGAAAAAGCAACATGGTCTTTGGTTATATTATTATTTGTGTTGTCCATTACCTCTACCGGTTTAGTAAAACAAAATATTGTAATCGACGAAGGGTTACAGGACGATGTTGTTCCTGCTCAGACCGAACAACAAAATACACTTCCTGCAGCAGAAGAATCTTCTGATGAAGAGTCTACAAGTATCGAGGATTTGGATAACTCGGGGGACTAAGTATTCTTGTATTATCTGATAAGTGGTATTACTGCGATTCAAGCCTAACATTATTAAATGCGATAATGATTGAATGGGATAATGCGATAATGTGAAATGTAAGACTGTAAGGAAAAAGTAAATGTCAGTGTGGCACATATGCTGACATTTTTTTTATGCATAAATGTGAAATAATGGTATTTTGACTTTATGGCATACAAAGGCTGAATGGCACAATTTTTAACAAAACACTTTCAAATAAATTTAAACTTATGACAATCAATATTAAACCACTTGGAGACCGGGTTATAGTGGAACCCGCAGCAGCAGAAGAAAAAACTGCCAGCGGCATTATAATTCCTGATACTGCAAAAGAAAAACCGCAACAAGGACTTGTGGTGGCAGCCGGAAAAGGACTACCTGATGAGCCGTTAACCGTAAAAGAAGGGGATACCGTTCTTTACGGAAAATATTCAGGAACGGAAGTTAACATCAATGATAAAACTTACTTAATGATGAAGGAATCTGACATTTTCGGAATCATTCAATAATATTTAAATATTAATCAATCCCGATATCGGGACAAAAACTACAATAATGGCAAAAGACATAAAATTCGACCTCGAAGCACGCGATGCATTAAAAAGAGGAATAGACCAATTGGCAGATGCAGTAAAAGTAACATTGGGTCCTAAAGGACGAAATGTACTTATCGGGCGTAAATTCGGTGCACCATCGGTAACAAAAGATGGCGTATCAGTTGCAAAGGAAATAGAATTAGCAGATGAAATCGAAAATATGGGCGCCCAGCTCTTAAAGGAAGTGGCCAGTAAAACAGCCGATATTGCAGGTGACGGAACTACTACAGCCACCATATTAGCCCAGGCTATTGTAACTGCCGGGTTAAAAAATGTAGCTGCAGGTGCAAACCCAATGGACTTGAAAAAAGGGATTGATAAAGCAGTCGCTGTTGTTGTTGCCAAGCTGAAAGCGCAATCAAAAGAAGTAGGCAACAATAACGAAATGATTGAACAAGTAGGTACCATCTCTGCCAATAACGATGAAACTATCGGTAAATTAATTGCAGAAGCAATGGCCAAAGTTAAAGCCGATGGGGTGATAACCGTTGAAGAAGCCAAAGGTACCGATACTTATGTTGATATCGTTGAGGGAATGCAATTCGACCGGGGCTATCTTTCACCCTACTTTGTTACCGATACCGAAAAAATGATTGCAGACCTCGAGAACCCTTACATTTTAATGTTCGATAAAAAAATATCGACCATGAAAGACCTTCTGCCGGTACTTGAAAAAGTTGCCCAAACGGGAAAACCACTTTGTATTATAGCCGAAGATTTAGAAGGCGAGGCATTGGCAACTTTGGTTGTCAATAAATTGCGTGGTACATTAAAAATCGCTGCTGTTAAAGCCCCGGGTTTTGGTGACAGAAGAAAAGCCATGCTCGAAGACCTTGCTGTTGTTTCAGGAGGGAATGTAATTTCTGAAGAACAAGGGCGTAAACTCGAAGATGCCCAGATAGAAGATTTGGGAACAGCAGAAAAAGTTACCATCGACAAAGACAACACCACTGTTATAAATGGAGGAGGTAAGAAAGACGAAATAATTGGAAGGGTAAATCAGATTAAAGCCCAGATTGAATCCAGTACTTCTGACTACGATAAGGAAAAATTACAGGAACGCCTTGCAAAATTAGCTGGCGGAGTTGCAGTTTTATACGTTGGTGCAGCAACCGAGATTGAAATGAAAGAGAAGAAAGACCGGGTTGATGATGCAGTACATGCAACCAAAGCCGCTGTAGAAGAAGGAATAGTTCCCGGAGGTGGTGTAGCGTTTATCCGATCAATTGGTGAACTTGATAAAGTATCGGGTGAGAATGACGATGAAATCACCGGTATTGCCATTGTTAAACGGGCACTGGAAGAACCTTTACGCCAAATTGTTGAAAATGCCGGTATGGAAGGTTCTATTGTTGTGCAGGAAGTTATGAATGGTAAAAACGATTACGGTTATAACGCCCGTACTAATAAATACGAAAATCTTTTTAAAGCAGGTGTAATCGATCCTACAAAAGTTACCAGGGTAGCACTCGAAAATGCGGCATCTATCGGAAGTATTTTATTGACTACCGAATGTGTGATTGCTGATATAGAAGAAGATATGCCCCCAATGCCAGCCGGCGGCGGTGGAATGCCCGGCGGAATGGGTGGAATGGGAGGAATGATGTAATTCGGGAGTTTTAAGTTTTGAATTTTAAATTTTAAATTTCAAGCCTTATATAAACTCTGCTAAAGGCTAATGGCCAAAGGCCAAAAGCCACTAAAAACCCGTCCTGGTTTGATTTAAAAAACCGGGACGGTTTTTTTTATGACAAAAATCATGTTTTTTGTTTGCAAATAACTACCTAAATGAAGGGCAGGTTAAACTTTTAATCACAATATTATGTCGCCTATATTACTGAATTTCTGATTATTAGGGCATTTGGCCATATTTAATTAAGAATTTATATGTATAAGATTTTGTTAACAGATGTTAAATTGTTTTATTTACATAGTGAAACCGCGGAAAACCGTTGTTTCAACTAAAACTAAATTATTACATAACTCACACTTTTTATTAACTAAAATCTACAGTATGAAATTAAAATTACAACTGGTTTTGACAATGGCGCTGCTCTTTATTTCGCAGTTTACATTTGCTCAGGCCAAGGTAGTATCGGGTACGATTACTGCCTCTGACACAAACGAACCCCTTCCGGGGGTATCGGTAGTCATCGAGGGTACAACTACAGGTACCGTGACTGATCTGGATGGTAAATACCATCTTGAGGTCCCGAATGACGATGCCGTATTGGTATTTTCTTACATTGGAATGAACACCCAAACAGTGAAAGTGGGTGGGAAGACCGATATTAACATTGTGCTTGAAGCCGGTGTGGACTTAGATGAATTCGTGGTTACCGCACTTGGTATTTCCCGCGAGAAAAAATCGCTGGGTTATGCTACCCAGGAGGTTTCTGGTGAGGATATTAGTGTTGTTAAAAACGAAAATTTTCTTAATAGCCTTTCTGGGAAAGTAACTGGTGTTCAAATTAGGAAGAACAACAACCTTGGCGGTAGCACAAGCATGTTGATTAGAGGAAACACCTCGTTAACTGGTGATAATCAACCTCTGTTTGTTGTCGATGGTATTGCAATGGATAATGGTAATACAACAACTGATGGAACGGCTGAAGGCGCAGCCGGATATGATTACGGTAATGCCATAAGTGACATTAACCCGGATGACATTGAATCAGTTAACGTGCTTAAAGGAGCTGCTGCTTCTGCACTATATGGTGATAGGGCTAGTCGAGGTGTGGTTATTATCACAACAAAATCGGGAAAAGCATTCGAAGGAAAAGGGCGCCGTCCGTTAGGTGTTACTTTTAGCACAAATGCGACAGCAGGTGTTATCGATAAAAGCACTTTCCCGGATTATCAAAAAAACTACGGTGGCGGTTACGGTCCCTGGTACGATGGCCCTGATGGAAGGTTTTTCGAAGAAGACGTTAATGGTGATGGTGTACTTGACCTGGTAGTACCCTATACCGAAGATGCTTCACAAGGTGCTCGTTTTGATGATAATTTATTGGTTTATCAATGGGATTCTTTCGACCCTGAATCACCAAATTATAATAAAGCTACACCATGGAAAAATGCAGCAAACGGTCCTATTGAAT
>Ga0164313_10002905_pt1 | contig 15271 bp, 13 predicted proteins | sample GuaBasSedimGuay4_FD_113735 | JGI IMG/M metagenome (GOLD analysis project Ga0164313, IMG submission 113735) | Subseafloor sediment microbial communities from Guaymas Basin, Gulf of California, Mexico - Guay4, Core 4569-4, 0-3 cm | ecosystem: Environmental > Aquatic > Marine > Hydrothermal vents... | reverse complement strand
GGGTTGCCGGGGCCGGCGCTGATGGCGCGCTTGCCCGAGCGCATCGCCTGCTTGACCACCGCCCCGCCGCCGGTGACGACGACCAGGCGCACGCCAGGGTGAACCATGAGCGCCTGGGCGGTCTCGATGGTCGGCTCGGCGACGCAGTTGAGCAACTCCGCGGGCCCGCCGGCGTCGCGAATCGCGCCGTTGAGCAGCGCGATGTACCAAGCACTCGTGCCCTTCGCGAGGGGATGCACGTTGAAGACGACGGAGTTGCCACCGGCCACCATGCCGATGCCGTTGTTGATGATGGTCTCGGTCGGGTTGGTGCACGGGGTGATCGAAGCGATGACGCCAAAGGGCGCCCGCTCGATGAGCATCAAGCCGTCGTCACCGCTCTGGGCGATCGGCTCGAGGAACTCGGGGCCCGGCGTCTTGGTGATCGCTACCCGGTTCTTGATGAGCTTGTCTTCGTAGCGACCGAGGCTCGTCTCCTCGACCGCCCGCCGGGACATCTCCTCGAGGTGCGCGAGGGCGACCTCGCGCATGTTGCGGACCACGGCGTATCGCGTGGCCAGCGGCATGGCCTCGTACTCTTCGAAGGCCCGACCGGCCGCGGCAACCGCGCTATCGAGGTCGTCATGGATGCCAGGCCGACGGCCGCCGACGTGCACCGCCGGGGCCGGCGCCGCATGGGCGACGAAAGCTGACGCCGGGTGGTCGGTGACGGACTGCCCCGCCCCGATGGTCGCGGCCGCAGGAGCCGCCGGGGAAAGCTTGGCATCGACCACGTTCACCGAGAGGCGATTGCGCACCCGCCCGATGACGGCGTCCACGATGGCGTCGAGGGCGCTGTCATCGAGCCCCCCGGTCGGCTGGCGTCGCATCAGCTAGCCTCTGCCTTCTGTTCACCGTACTTGTCGTAGTCGACGTCGTCGTCGGTCGCGACCGTATCCACGATGGCCATCACCACGCAATCGACCGGCCGGTCCTTGGTGATGAGGGTCTGCCGAGCGCTCGAGCCCGAGGCATAGAGGACGACCTCGCCCACGCCGGCTCCGACGGAGTCCGCCGCAACGAGAATCGCCCCCGAGGGCGTTCCGTCCAGGTCGCACTGCTTGAGGAGGAGAAGCTTGAGTCCTTCGAGCTCCTCCTCCTTTCGGCTGGCGACTACGGTCCCAATGACGCGCGCCAGGTACATGGCGCTTTACTCGGCCGCGGGAGCGCGACCGAGGGGAAGCGCTGCATCGACATTCGCGTGCGGACGCGGGATGACGTGCACCGACACCAACTCACCGACGCGTTCCGCCGCGCGGGCGCCGGCCTCGGTTGCGGCCTTGACCGCGGCGACGTCGCCGCGAACCACCGCGGTCACGAAACCGCCGCCGATCTTTTCGTACGATACGATCTCCACGCGGGCGGCTTTCACCATAGCGTCGGAAGCCTCGACCATCGCGACGAAGCCCTTCGTCTCGATCATTCCAAGTGCGTCTGCCATCTGTCTCTTCTCTCCGTGACTGAATACGTCAGCGGTTCAGATTCACCTTTTCGGACACGCCCTCGATGCTCTCGATCGCCTTCCGAGCAGCCTCGGCCGCGGCGTCGATCTCGGCTTCGGTGCCGCACATATAGAGGCGCCCGAAAGCGCCGTAGGGGCGAATGTTCACGAGGAACACGTTCGCCGCCTTTTCCGCCTCGTTACAGGCGAAGGTCACGTAGCCCGCAGGGCTGGTCTCCATCAGGAAGAGCGACTGGCCCGGGAGGATCATGTTGCCGGAGCTGTTCCTGTTGATGATCTGCGCCTGGTACGGCTCGACGGCCCGGATGATCTCGTGGGTGACCACGTTGGGCTTGATGCGATCTTCTTCGGCCACGCCGAGGCCTTCGAGGATGGCCCGCCCCGCATCGAGGACCTGGCCCTGGTCTTCGTGGTGCACCTCGAGGAGGCCGTAGGCGCGCTCGACCACCTGGACCGCCGGGGCAACCTTCGTCGCCTTGAGGGCGGTGTCCGTAACCCGGTTAATTGCCATGCCGGGGGCCGTTTCGACCCAAAGAGAGGCCTGGCCGGGGATGGGCAGGAAGCCGCGCGCCGTCTTACCGATGAAGGACGCAAGCTGCGGTTGCAGGTTGTCGAGGAAGGTATAGGTCCGGAGGGTGATCATCGGGCGCGCGAACGTATCAGGGGGGCCGCCGTTTGGGAATGGCTATCGGGGCGGCGCTCCCGCGAATGGATCGGCGGGCACTCGACTGATCGGGTATTCAGCGCATTTTCGGCGAGTGGGAGTTGATGACGAATGAACGAGAATGACGATGCGTGGAATTTCGACAGCGTGCCCCAGGCGTTCTGGCAACACATCGAAGATTCGGCGGGGAGTTCCAAAGAGCTCGAGGAGAGCCTGGGGGCAGCGTCGGAAGCCGAACTAAGAGAACTCTTCGATCAAAACGATGGGCTCGGTCGGTCTCTCCTCGCCGAAGTCTTTCCGCAGCTGACGATCGAGCTCAAAGAGGAGTCCAATGAGACTCTCGAGGAAATTGCCGACTGGCTGATCACTCAGGGCCGGGCGCGGTACGAGGAGGTCTTGGGAGATCCAGAGAAGTTCCCCTCAATCGACGACGTGAACAGGCCGATTCTCTCCGCGGCCATCCTCGCTGTGTATACGGAGAAGTACGGGCCTTGGCGGTCGTGAGCCCCCCTTCCGTCGATTGAGTTTGGGCAGGAGGGGGCGCGGCTGCATGCGCGCCGGGCGGCCTCTAGCACTCTGGCAGGGCACAGAGGCCCGCCGTGCACTCGTGCCCGGGATAACAATCTGTCGGGTCCTCGCACGGAGCGCTCGCCGGTGGACAGGCGGGGAAGACCTGCCGCTGGCAGACGATGTTCGTGCATCGGCCGTCGATGCAGACGTGCAGGTCGGCGCAGTCGGCGTCTTCGCCGGCGTCGCAGAGAGCGGTCGAAGTGGAGCCGCAGGCCGATGCGTCATGGGTCTGCAGGCGCCGCTCGAGGCAGGCGCCGGCAACGCAGACCTCGTCGCTCCGGCAGGTACCTGCGCAGGGCTCGTCGGGAACGGCCACCGGCTCGGGGTCGGGCGACGTGGGCTCCGGCGTGCCGTAACCCGCATATCCCGCCAGCAGCGGCAGGTCCTCGATTGCACTCCGGGTGAGCGAACCGTCCGCGCCGAGGAGCCAGTACCCCGGACCGTCGATGACGCTCTCGGTGGCGGCCGAGCCCGCACTGCGCGTATGCATCGTGACGCTCGCAGTCGCCGCCCCGGCGCCACCGATGAAGGCCGGAATGAAAAGCGCGAGCTCGTCGGGGAGTTCCTCGATCGCCATCCGGCTCGCCGATGCCGTCTTTCGCGCCCGACTCGTGAGGGACGCGTCCGGGCCGAGGGAGACACTGGCGTTCGAGGTCACGGAGATGGCGCGCAGGTCCGCCGTCCACGTCTCCTGCACCGCGCTGTCGGGCCAGACGCGCACCGGCAAGACCGACACCGGCAGGCCCAGTACGAGGGGCGTGACCTCGAGATCGCGGTACTCGTCGAAGCTGAAGATGGTCACCGTGATGGGCAGCTCGCTCGTCACGTCGCCAGGCAGGCCGAAGCGCACCGTCGCCGTCAGCTCGAAGGGATATCCTGTGCGTGGCAAGGAGCCGAGGCTCGCGCTCTCCGCACCGGTGCGCAGGTATGCCTCGCGATAGACGCCGTCGGCGTTCCGCACGGTGATCGACACGGAAAGGGAAGCGCCCCGGATCGTCGGAGGCGTGAGCCGACATGCCAGGCGGTCGTTTGCGAAGAAGTCGTCGGTCGAACTCGTGTCGATGGCGGCCGTGCATACCGCCAGGGCATCGAGATCGATCGCGGCCAGCTCCGGCAAGCTCCCCGGGGCGTCGCAGCCCCCCGAACATCGGGAGTAGGGCCGCTCGACGTCGGCGCCGCCGTCGGCGGTGCATCCTAGAGCAGCGAAGAGTGCGAGTGAGACGGCGAGACCCGTGGACGCCCTGAACATGGTCGACAAGGTACCATGAGCGGAAAGCGGGAAGGAACAGAGGCATGCCCCGCCGGGACGCGCGTGCAGTAAACTCGCCGCGTGCCGCGAACCGTAGCTATCTCTGGATCTTCGGGGCTGCTCGGGAGCGCTCTCGGAGCGGCCCTCCGGGCCAGAGGCGACCGGGTGAGGCGGTTGGTGCGACGCGAGGCGCAGGAACCGGACGAGGTATCCTGGGATCCATCGGGCAAACGCTTGGGCCCCGAAGTACTCGATGGCGTAGACGCAGTGGTGCACCTCGCTGGCGAGAACATCGCCGGCAAGCGCTGGACCAAGGCAGTGAAAGAGAGCATTCGGGCGAGCCGCGTCGACGGGACGCGGTTGCTCGCCGAGGCGTGCGCCGCCTGTGCCGATTCCGATGACGGGCCTGGGGTCCTCGTATGCGCCTCAGCCACCGGTGTCTTCGGTGACCGCGGCGAAGAAGAGCTCGACGAAGCGAGCACGGCCGGCGCAGGTTTCCTCGCCGACGTGTGTCAGGCGTGGGAGGCCGCGGCCGACCCCGCCCGGGCTGCGGGGGTGCGCGTCGTCCACGGGCGCCTGGGCATGGTCCTCAGCCGCGACGGCGGGGGCCTGGCGAAGATGCTTCCCATCTTTCGCGCCGGCGCCGGGGGCCGCCTCGGCAGCGGCCGCCAATACGTGCCCTACGTCGCCCTCCCCGATGCGGTCGCGGCGTATCTGCGTTTGATCGACGACGATGGGCTCGTGGGCCCGGTGCACGTCGTCGCGCCGGAGCCGGTGACGAGCTCGGAGTTCGCCCGGGCCCTCGGCGCCGCCGTCGGCCGACCCGCGTTCATGCCCGCGCCGGCCTTCGCCCTGCGCCTCGCCCTCGGCGAGATGGCCGACGAACTGCTTCTCGCCGGCCAACGGGTCGTACCGAGGGCACTCCTCGAGGCCGGCTTCGAGTTCGCGTATCCGGGGATTGGCGCCGCGCTCGGGGCCGCTCTGGAGGAATGATCACCCCGCAGCCCCTCCCCGAAACCAGCGAATGGGACTTACGATTTGGCGCTGGCGAGGTCGCGACGCCGGCCACCTCGAATCGTCGAACCCTTCTCTTCGAAGCGCGCGCGTCCCGCATCGAACACGGTGCGATAAAGGTAGAACGGGACCCGCGGGAAGAGGTGGTGAACGAGGTGCAGATTCTGCCCGAGCAACGGCCAGTCGAGCACGCGAACATCGAACGCGCGCGTATCTCGATAGCGTTCGCGGCTCTGGTGCGGGTGATGAGGCAGCCAGTCGAAGAAGAAGGCCAACGCCACCGAAGCGACGACCGCCGGCCCGAGCCAGAGCGCGACCACCTCCTGCCAGTAGCCCAAGCCGACCAGGGCAGCGGCGGCGGCCACATACACGCCTAGACCGATGAGCACGCGGCTCCGTTCACGCCGGCCGCTCGTCGACCGCGCCGTGGCACCGAAGAGGAACTCCGCATAGTAGAAGCCGATGGTGAACAGGCCCTTCCCCAGGGCCCATCCGAGGGGCCCGGCGACGAAGTAATCGGGGTCCTGGTCCGGGTCGTTCGTATGCGAATGGTGGCGCAAGTGCAGAACCCGAAACGCCGGATAAGGGGCGAAGAGGGGAACGCTCGCCAGCCACCCCATCGCCGTGCCGAGCTTCGACAGGGGCCGGTGACGACCGTGGATGTTCCCGTGTGTCGCTTCGTGCATCACGGTGAACGACACGTACGCAGCGAGCGTCGCAATGACCGAGCTCGCGACGAGGGGGAGCTGGCGCGACCACGCCAGCCCCTCGAGGGCGACCACGAACAGAGCGAGCGCGACCGTAGGCCATGCGAAGCGGCCGACGTGAGGTCGCCAGAGGTCGCTCTCTCTGTCAGTCACGCACCCTCACTCCGCACGCAGCGAGGGCACCCCCGAGGGCTCCCGTGAGCAACTCGACCATCGTCTGCCGGCTAACCCGCGTCTTGGTCAGCCATTCGAGGCAGGCGTTCTCGGCAAGACAGACCCACCCATAGAGTGCCACGTCGATCGTCGCATTACGGCGGAGGCCGGCCCGCTCTGCTACCCGGGCCATCGTCTTTCGGCGCAACCCTTCGACCACGGCTGACACCTCCGGGTCCACCCCAACGCCGCCGTGCACCAGCACCCGGTAAATTTCACCGTTGTCCTCGACCCACGCGAGGTAGCGGTCGAGGGCCTCGCGAAACGCATCAGCAAACGCGATGCCCGGCTCGGGCTCGGTCAACTGCGCCACCTCTTCGGCGATGGCAGTGATGGTCGCGACGTAGAACCCCCGCCGGCCCCCGAAGTGACGATAGAGCAGCCCCTTGCTGACCCCTGCCCGGTCCGCGATTTCATCCATCGTGAAAGCGTCGACGGGGTGCTCCGCGAAGAAGCGCTGGCCAAAGGCCAACAGCTCGAGTCGGCGATCCTCAGGGCTGAGCCTGCGCCTCGCCGTTCCGGTCATGGAGACGTAGTGTCACTCTATTGACGATTCGTCAATAAGAGAACCCGAGCCCTCGTCGTGGGCGGGATCTGACGCAGGCTCTCGTTGACACCGCCGACCCCAAGGGTTACGCCCCGCCGCAATGTCTGTGCCCATTACGGAGAGCCTTGAAGTACTCAAGGACCTCTCTCAGCGCCTTCAGGCGCTGGGGAGGTATCTTTGACGTCGACGGTCTTCGCCACGAAGTCGATCGCCTCGAAGCCCTGACCCTCCGGGAGGGGTTTTGGGACGACAACGATACGGCCCAATCGGTCCTCCAGGAGCGCGCCTCCGCCCAGGGCAAGGTCCAGCGCTGGGATACGCTCACGGCAGACATCGAGGCGTCGCGGGAGCTCCTCGAGCTCGCCTCCGCCGATGACGACGCCGAAATGGTCGAGGAGGTCGCCGGGCAGATCCCCGACATCAACTCCGGTGTTCGAAAATTGGAAGTCGAACGCATGCTCGCCGGACCCGAGGACGGGTCCGACTGCATCGTGACCATCCACCCCGGCGCCGGGGGCGTCGACGCCCAGGACTGGGCCGAAATGGTCAGCCGCATGTACCTCCGGTGGGTCGAGAAGAAGGGCATGAAGGTCGAGCTGATCAACAACCAGCCCGGCGAAGAGGCTGGGGTGAAGGAGGTCTCCTTCATCGTCCACGGCGACAGCGCCTACGGCTACCTCCGGGCCGAGGGCGGAGTCCACCGGCTCATCCGTATCAGCCCCTTCGACGCCAGCGGCCGCCGACACACCGCGTTCGCGGCCGTCTACGTCGTCCCCGACCTCGACGAGGGCAATTCCGATATCGAGATCCGCCCCGAAGACCTGCGCGTCGACACCTATCGCGCGAGCGGCGCTGGCGGGCAGCACATCAACAAGACGGAGTCCGCCGTGCGTCTGACCCACCTCTCCACCGGGGTCGTCGTCGCCTGCCAGGCGGAGCGGTCGCAGCATAAGAACAAAGCGACCGCAATGAAGATGCTCCGTGGGCGGTTGTACGAACTCCAGCGCCGCGAAAGGGAAGCGGCCTTCGAGGAAGCCTACGGCGGGGACAAACAGGACATCGCGTTCGGTGCGCAGATCCGCACCTACACGCTCCAGCCCTACACGATGGTCAAAGACGAACGCACCGACCACAAGGTCACCAACGCCCAGGCCGTCCTCGACGGGGACCTCGATTCCTTCATCGAGGCTTACCTGCTCAAGGCTGCCAACGACAAGGCCGAGGCCGAGGCCGACCGCTGAGGAAGTTACCGTGGCAACCGAAGACGAGCTGAAGAGGGCCCGCGAAGCCCACGCCAAAAACGAGTTCGGCGACGACCGTGCGACCTGGTACCCGAACTGGCTCCGGGTGACGCCGGAGATCGAGGCCGCGCGGAAGAGCCTCATGGCCAGCGTCGCTTCGGAGAGCTTCGAGGGCTGGGCCAGCGAAGAGGAGCTCACCGAGGACGCCGAGATCCACGCCGTCTATGGGCGGGTCATGGCCAAGCGGGGGCCGTTCCTGGTCATCCAGACCCCCTACGGCCGGGTCCAGGTCTACTTCGCCAAGGAAGTTCAGAAGGCGGGCCTCAAGGGCACCCTCAAGCGCACCGACGTCGGTGACCACGTCTGGGTAGAGGGCCGGAAGATCAAGACCCTCAAGGGCGACAAGGCCCTCGCCTGCCCGGCGCCGGATCGCTTCCGTCACATCGCCAAGGCAATGCTCCCGCCGCCAGAGAAATGGCACGGCCTCAAGGACGTCGAGAAACGCTACCGCGAGCGCTACGTCGACCTCTTCGCCAACCCCGAGGTCGCCTCGGTGTTCCGAGCTCGGAGCCGCATCGTGAAGGCCTGCCGGACGTACCTCGACGAGCGCGACTTCCTCGAGGTGGAAACCCCGGTGCTCCAGTCCGTCCGCGGCGGGGCCACGGCCAAGCCCTTCTCGACGCACCACAACGCCCTCGACATCGGGCTCTACCTGCGCATCGCCCCCGAACTCTACCTCAAGCGCCTGGTCGTCGGCGGCTTCGACCGGGTCTACGAGATCGGTCGCAACTTCCGCAACGAGGGCATCAGCACCCGCCACAACCCCGAGTTCACGATGCTCGAGTACTACGTCGCCTACGCGACGTACGAGGACCAGATGGACCTCGTCGAGGGCATCTTCAGCGCGGCCGACGACGCGGTCCGGGCCGAGTTCCCAGAGCTGACCACCGAGCGCTCGTTCTCCCTCGAGCACGGCTTTCAGCGAGTGCCGATGCGGCGGGCCATCCTCGATGCCATCGCCAAGCTCCCCGAGAGCCCCTGGCACGGCGCCTTCGACGAAAACGCCCTCTACCACGACGCCGACGCCCTCGCGGCGGCGTGCGAAGCCGTCCTCCCGAAGCTCTCGGGCACCGAGAAGAAGGCTCTCGCCAAGTGCGAGACCAACGGCGAACGCGTCTACACCCTCTTCGAGCTCGTCGCCGAGGAGCACCTCGAGGAACTCTACCGCACCCCCGACGGGTCGCAGTCGATGCCGGTCTTCATCACCGACTTCCCCTTCGAGGTCTCCCCGCTCTCGCGGCGCAACGACGAGGACCCCGCCTTCGTCGACCGCTTCGAGCTCTTCCTCGAAGGCCGCGAGCTCGCCAACGGCTTCAGCGAGCTCAACGACCCCGACGACCAAGCCTCGCGCTTCAACGACCAGCTCGTCGCCCGGGAAAAGGGCGAAGACGAAGCGATGGACTTCGACGCGGACTACATCCGGGCCCTGAGCCACGGCATGCCCAACGCCGCCGGTTGCGGCATCGGCATCGACCGCATGGTGATGGCTCTCGCGGGGCAGTCCTCGATCCGCGACGTGCTGCTCTTCCCGCTCCTCCGCCCGGAAGACGTAGTGACGTGAGCAAGCGCGGCCGCGAGGTCCGGCTCGGGTGGCTTCCGGCCACCTACGGAGGCCTGGTCGCGTTCACCATCCTGGCGATGGGAGGCCTCGCGGGGGCCATCCAGTTCGCCGCCACGGGGACGGACCTCACCGAGTGGGTCCAGACGCCACTCTATGTCGGCGCGGGCCTCGGCTTGCCGGTCTTGATTTTCGCGACCCTGACCATGGTTCGCATGCGGCGACTGCAGCGCGGCACGCCGGGGCGATTCCGCCTCAGCACCCTCGGCGTCCTCGGGGCCATCGACTCCCTGGCATTCCTCAATCTCTGTGGCTACGCGTGGTTTCTGCTCGGCGCCTACCGCCCTTCCCCATTTGGCGGTTTCGACCCGCAGGAACTGCTCCTGGCCCTCGAGGGGCCGGCCCTCTTCGGCCTCTACGGGACCCTGGTCGTCTTCGCCGTGGTGCGGCTGCTGCTGATTTTCACGGCGATTTCGATTTGGTTCCTGACCCCCGAAGCCTTCCGCACGAACTTCTGGCGCGTCATCGACACGAGCCTCCTGGGCGGCTTCATCGCGGTCACCATCTATCTGCCCATCGACCCGCCCACCGATGACCTCGCAGATGTCATCGAGCCAGCGTTTCGCCTCGCCATCTCGGCGCTCTTCGGCATCCGCGCCCTGGTGCGCATGCTCCCCCCGGCCCTCGATGGGGTCGAGCGCATGGGGTTCAACCCCCTCGTCGCCGCCCGCCATCTGCGGGCCAAGAAGAGCAACTTCATCACGATCATCGGGGTGCTTTCGATCGCATCCGTCACCGTGTCGAGTTGCGCCCTCACCACGACGCTGTCGGTGATGGGCGGCTTTCGCAACGACCTGAAGCGCAAGATCCTCGGCAACAACGCCCACGTGGTCATCGACAAGGAGCACGACACTTTCGGTCGCTGGGTGCCAACTCTGCAAGCCGTGCGCGAGGTCCAGGGCGTCGAGGCCGCGGCGCCCTACGTGACCGGCGAGGTAATGGTCACCAGCGCGAGCAACCTCGCCGGAGCCGTGCTCCGCGGCATCGACCCCGCGAGCGCCAGCGAGGTCATCGACCTCGAGGCAAACCTCGTTCATGGCCGCCTCGATTACCTCTCGGACCCCGAGCTATTGCTCGATCTCCCGCCGGAGAACACGGGCAGCATCTATCCGATGAACATCCCGACGATTCGGATGGATGACGGCGAAGACGAACCGGACGGGCCGGACGGAGATTCCAACGTGGGGAGCCCCATCCGCGACATCGACGAACTCCTCGGGCAGAGGCCCGACGGGCCCGACCCGGGACTCGTCGAAGACCTCGAAGACCTCGAGCGCCTCATCCGCGATGGTCCCCTGCCCATCGAGTCCCCCCGCGAGGTCCTCCCGGGGATCATCGTCGGCCAAGAGCTCGCCCGTTCGCTGCGCCTCTACGTCGGTGACGAGGTCAACGTCGTCTCCCCCCTCGGCGAACTCGGCCCGGCGGGCCCCATGCCGAAGTCACGGCCGTTCCGGGTCGCGGGGATCTTCTACAGCGGCATGTACGAGTACGACATGAAGTACACGTACGTGATGCTGTCGACCGCCCAGCGCTTCTTGAACGTCGGCGAGGAGATCAGCGGCATCGAGATCAAGGTCACCGAGGTCGAGGTGGCCCCGGAGGTCGGCGACCGGGTCGAGGCCCGCGTGTCCCGGCAGGAGCTTCGTGTCCAGGACTGGCGCGAGCTCAACCGCACCCTCTTCGGGGCCCTCGAACTCGAACGCCTGGCCATGTTCGTCTTCCTCGGCATCGCCATCCTCGTCGCCGGCTTCTGCGTTTTTGCGACCCTCACCCTGATGGTCCAGGAGAAGTCATCGGAGATGGGCATCCTCAAAGCGATGGGCGCGGCCCGGGGCGACGTGGTGCGTATCTTTCTCATCGAGGGGCTCTTAATCGGGCTCCTCGGAGCCGGCCTCGGGTGCAGCCTCGGCTACGTCGCGTGCTTCGCCGCCGAACACTTCGGGATCCGCATGAACCCCGAGGTCTACTACATCGACAAACTTCCGGTGCACATCGACAACGTCGAGTTCGCCGTCGTGGGAATCGCATCGGTCATCGTCTGCGTGCTCGCAACCATCTTCCCCGCGCTCTTGGCGAGCCGCACCCGGCCCGTCGACGCGCTGCGCTTCGACTGAAGACCCAAGGGTCCAAAGGAATCAGGGAGAAACCGAAGACATGGGACAGGATCTAGTCGTCGTAGAGGGCCTCACCAAGGTCTTCCCCCACGGCGAAAAAGACGTCGACGTCCTCAAGGGCATCGACCTGACCATCGAGGAGGGCGAGATGCTCTCCATCGTCGGCAAGTCCGGCGCGGGCAAGAGCACCCTTTTGCACCTGCTGGGCACCCTCGACCTGCCCACGGCGGGGCGCATTCTCTACGACGGCAATGACGTCACCGCATACTCGTCGAGCCGCCTCGCCGAGTTTCGCAACCAGACCATCGGCTTCGTCTTTCAGTTTCATCATCTCCTGCCGGAGTTCGACGCCGTCGAGAACGTGATGATGCCGGGGCTGATCCGAGGCACGGCCCGGGGTCCCCTCGAGAAAGAAGCGAAGAAGCTCCTCGACGAAGTGGGGCTCTCGCACCGCCTGACCCACCGCCCCGGAGAGCTCTCCGGCGGCGAACAGCAGCGTGTCGCCCTCGCCCGGGCCCTCGTCATGAGGCCACGCCTCATCCTCGCCGACGAGCCGACGGGCAACCTCGACACCGGCACCTCGGACGCCATCCACCGGCTCTTCTTCGACCTCAACAAGAGCCGCGGCCTGACCTTCCTCATCGTGACCCACAGCCGGGACCTGGCCGCCAAGATGCCCAGAATCGTGACGATGGTGGATGGCCGGGTCGACCGGGACGATCGTCGGCCCGTGGGGGAGAACGGTGAAGCGGCCCAGGAATCCGCCCCCGACACCGCCGAACACGCCTCTCAGGAGGCGGAAGACAGCGAAACCGCAGAAGAAAGTAGCCCAGGAGCCGCGCCCGGCGCTTGACCGCCGCGAGGCGCCTCGCTATAGCGCCGCGACCCGTCGAAATGTTCCGTCATTTCAACGCCTATTGGCTCATCGCCGCGCTCGCCATCAGCGCCGGGCCCAGCCTCGCCTTGGCCCAGGCCCCGGATCCCGAAGAACCGGGCACCGCCGAGGGCGCTACGGCCGGTGAAGACGGTCAAGAAGGCGACGCGCCGGAGGGCGAAACCACCGACGGCGAAGACGCCGAAGGCGGCGAAGGCACCGAAGACGGCGAAGGCGCCGAAGACGGCGAAGGCGCCGAAGACGGCGAAGGCGCCGAAGACGGCGAAGGCACCGAAGACGGCGAAGACGGCGAAGACGGCGAAGACGGCGAAGAGGCATCCAGCGAAGAGCTTCCCCCGGAGCCGCCCGCCGGAGACCCCTACGAGCCATCGACCGAGCCCCCGGCCCCCCGGACCATCTGCCACGACCGTCGCATCCGCCGCATCTCCGTGGAGGGAGCCCGGCGAACGACCGAAGACGACGTCCTCGAGACCATTCAGCTGCGCCAGGGCGCGCCGTGCACGGACCGTGAGGTCGCAGCCGATGCTCAGGCTCTGTGGAACCAGGGCTTCTACGACGACATCATCTTCGAGGCCGCCGAGGTCCGCGAAGGCGTGGTCGACATCTTCATCACGGTCCGCGAGCGTCGCGCCATCGGCCGCGTGGTCTTCGAAGGCCACGACGCTGTCGAGGAAGAGGACCTCGACGAGAAGGTGAACCTCCGGGAGGGCGAAGTCCTCTCGCTCCCAGACGTCGTCGAGCAGGTGACCCGCATCCGGGACCTCTACGCCGAGAAGGGCTTCTTCCTCGCACGGATCCGCTACGAGCTCTCGGAGCTTCCGAACAACGAAGTAGAGGTCAAATACATCATCGACGAGGGTGACGAGGTCGCCGTTCGGCGTATTCGCTTCACCGGGAACCACTCGATCAGCGGCGACGAGCTCCGCGGCTTCATGCGGACCTCGGAGACCGGGTTCTTCTCGTTCATCTCCGATGACGACGCCTTCAACCCCGAGTTCTTCGAAGAAGACGTTCAGCGGCTCCAGGCCGTCTACTACGATCGCGGCTATCTCTCGATTTCGGTCGGCACGCCGCGCATCGAGCTCACCCCCGTCCGCAGCCACATCGACGTCACCATCCCCCTCGAAGAGGGGCCGCGCTTCCGTATCGGGCGCATGCGCATCTCGGAGCTCGACGGCGACGGAGAAGAGGTAGAGCCCCTCGGTGGCCGCCGGGCCCTGCGCGAACAGATCGACGCCAACCCCGGAGACTGGTTCAGCCGCAGCACCATCGCCGCCAACCTCCTCGAGGTGACACGCTACTACCGCGACCGCGGCTACGCGTTGGTCGAGATGGTGCCCCAGACCGACCTCGACATGAATCGTCGGCGGGTAAACGTGATCATCTCGATCCGCCGGGGCCCGCCGGTGCGCATCGAGCGCATCAACATCCGCGGCAACTCGAAGACCCGGGACCAGGTCCTCCGCCGCGAAATCACCATCGTCGAGGGCGACCTCTACAACATGACCGAGGTCGAGCGCTCGAAGGCCCGCATCACCGCCCTCGGTTACTTCGAGCGCGTCGACGTCAGCGAAGAAGAAGGGTCCAGCCCCGAACGCATCGTCCTGAACTTCGAGGTCGCCGAAAAATCTACCGGTACCTTCCAGATCGGCGCGGGCTTCTCCTCGATCGAGAGCTTCATCTTCACGGCCCAGGTGCAGCAACAGAACCTCTTCGGACGAGGTCAGAGCCTCTCACTCCAGCTCCAGCTCTCGGGCATCCGGCAGCTCGCCCAGGTGCGTTTCACCGAGCCCTACCTCTGGGGCTCCCAATGGAGCGGCAGCGTCGACGTCTTCAAGACCATCCGGCAGTTCGTCGATTTCAACCGCGACTCGACCGGCGGCAGCCTCTCCATCGGGCACCCCCTCTTCATCGATCAGCTGCGCTTCTTCCTCCGCTACCGGGCCGAGTACGTCGACATCTCGAGCCGCACCGGCGGCCTCTTCGGCGCCGGCGGCGGCGGTCGCGGCTTCGACATCTTCCAGCGCGTCCCGCTGCAGAACCTCTTCCTCGACGGCCTGACCAGCTCGGTCCAGGCCTCCGTCACCTACGACACCCGGAACAACCGCATCTTCCCCACCGGCGGTATCTACGCGAGCTACTCCCTCGAGGTCGCCGACAAGTTCTTCGGCTCCGAAAACGTCTTCCTGAGGCACCGAGCCTTCGCTCGCTTCTACCGCCAGTTCTTCGGCTTGCTCACCCTGAAGCTCAATACCGAGTGGGGCCTCATCACCTCGCGCCTCCCCGAAGGCGTGCCCATCTACGAGCGCTTCTACCTCGGCGGCATCTTCTCGGTCCGCGGCTTCAACCTGAACAGCCTCGGCCCGCGCCTCGGCATCCCCCGGAGCTACGACCCCAACGCCTCGGTGCCCGCCGACGGCGTCGTCATCGGCGGCAACATGCAGTTCTTCTACAACCTCGAGCTCGAGTTCAACATCATCGAGGCGGTCGGCATCCGCGGCGTCATCTTCACCGACGGCGGCAACGCCTGGAATACCGAGCAGCAGCTCTGCAATGCGCCCCCCTCCCCCCTCGGCGACGATACGACCAGTTCGTGCAGCGTGAACCCCCTCGGCATCCGGACCAGCTGGGGCTTCGGTATCCGCTGGATCTCGCCCCTCGGGCCCCTGCGCTTCGAGTGGGGTATCCCCTTCGCGCGGCGACCGAACGAGCGCGACATGGTGTTCGAGTTCACCATCGGCAACTTCTTCTAAACAGTATCGCCTGGAGCGCGATCCACGGCGCGAGCTGGCCCCGGTTCCTGCGCTGCCTGCTCACCTATAAAGATAGGCTCCGCGGGCTGCTCGCAACCGAGACCACCTCGCTTGTGTCTCACGCT
>Ga0164313_10002904_pt1 | contig 15272 bp, 9 predicted proteins | sample GuaBasSedimGuay4_FD_113735 | JGI IMG/M metagenome (GOLD analysis project Ga0164313, IMG submission 113735) | Subseafloor sediment microbial communities from Guaymas Basin, Gulf of California, Mexico - Guay4, Core 4569-4, 0-3 cm | ecosystem: Environmental > Aquatic > Marine > Hydrothermal vents >... | reverse complement strand
GCGTCTTGCGGAAGCGTTACCGGTATCCAAGAGATGCCTACAAAACAGTCAGGCTCGCGAGGGCGCTGAAGTTGACGCCCGACCTTCCCCTCCGGCCGTGTCGGGCGAATGTCATCCGTACAGTCCTGCCCGGCATTATTCTCTTTCACGAACAGATCGAGATCGAGCCGGCCCGGACCTGGAATACGCTATTGAGACGGCACGATTTATGTTTCGTATCCGTGGTGGAGAGACACGGGGCGAGTGGTGTCGTGGCGCACGGCCTGCTCAAGGACTTCAATCTCGGAGACGGGGCGGTCGCCAGCAGTGTCGGGCACGACGCGCACAACCTGATCGTGGCCGGGACCAACGAGGACGACATGCAGGTTGCGGTGGAAGCGATCCGGAAGGCGAAGGGGGGCGTCTGCGTGGTCCGGAGGCGAAAGATCGTGGCCATGGTCGCCCTGCCGGTTGCGGGCCTCCTCTCCGACAAAAGGGCGACAGAAATCGCCCGGGAGACAACCTTGCTCAAGCGGGCGTGGAAGCGGGCCGGGTGCGCACTCCCTTACATGGGCTTCAACCTGATTCCGCTCTCGGTTATTCCCGAAATCAGGATCACAGACAAGGGGCTCGTTCTCGTGCCTCAGATGGAGATACTACCCCTCTTTGAACCGACCGAATAGAGGGAGTCAGGGTCACTGCTCGTGATCTTGCACGCCGGTGCGAGATCTGAGCTTTGACCCCTTTCGGTGGCTCGTCGGTTCCGCATCGACCGACGTTGCTTCCGGAGCGTTTTCGGGAGCCGGACTTTTCGGCCGGCGCTCTGCCCAACACCGCTCGAGGGCATCCCGCAAATCGGGCGCTCGAAGAGGTTTCGAAAGATAATCATTCATTCCGGCCTGGATGCAGCGATCGCGATCACCCTGCATGGCATCGGCCGTGAGGGCGATGATGTAGGCCGGTTTCTCCGATCCGCCCTCGGCTGTCTGCGCTTCCTCTCGATCGCGAATGAGTTGGGTGGCTTCGTACCCGTCGACTTCGGGCATCTGCACGTCCATCAGGATGACGTCGTAGACTTTTTTGGCCGCGGCTTCATTGGCTATCCTGCCGTCCGATGCGATGTCCGGACTGTAGCCCATTCGCGAAAGGACGAGGTTGATCAACTGCTGGTTCACCCGGTTGTCCTCGGCGATGAGGATCTCCAGGGGATGGTCGCGACCGAAATCGCGATCCAGCTTCTTCTTCACCGGGTTCGGTAAGGGGACGTCTGACCCGGCGCTGCTGGTCGGGACCGATTCGAGGGGGATGGTGAACTTGAAGGTGGAACCTTTTTCGGCCGTGCTCTCAACACCGATCTCTCCTTGCATCAGTTCGACCAGTCGCCGACTGATGGCCAGTCCAAGCCCGGTGCCGCCATAGCGACGCGTGGTGGAGGAGTCGGCCTGACTGAACGGCTTGAATAAGCGGGAAAGCTTGTCTTCGGGAATACCGATGCCGGTGTCCGAAACTTCGAAGCGGACGGGGATGGCCGTTCCCCCGGAGTCGGCGACCGGGTCTGTCTTGACCCGAACGGTGATCGAACCCTGCTTGGTGAACTTGACGGCATTTCCGACAAGGTTGAGCAGGATCTGGCGCAGGCGGTGAAAATCACCGAAGAAGAATTCGGGAAGAGACGGATCGATCTCAGTCTTGAGTTTGAGTGATCGGGAAGCCGCTGATTGCTTGTTCAGATAAACGACGTCTTCAACGCATTTGGTCAGACTGACCGGGTTGCATTCGAGTTCGACATGGCCGGCTTCGATCTTCGAGAAATCGAGGATATCGTTGATCAGGGTGAGCAACGAATCGCCGCATTGGCGGATTGTTTCGACATATTCCTTTTGACTGGAATCGAGGCGGGTCTCCTGCAGAAGATTGGTGAACCCGATCACGCCGTTCATTGGCGTGCGGATTTCGTGGCTCATGACGGCCAGAAACTCGCTCTTGGCACGGTCGGCGGCCTCGGCGGCGTCCTTGGCTCGGATGATTTCGTTTGTCGCTTCCTTCGAGTGGGTGATGTCCGAGACGGTAAGGGTGATGCCGTCGTCGAGTTTTGTACCGGTCAGGTGCAGCCATCGCCTGGTGTCGCCGGATGAAATCTGTCTCTCCAGGTTGAGCGGTTCCCCTGACTTGAGGACTCCTGTCAGATCGGTAAGAAGGTTCTCGCTGATGAGTTGGGGAAGGATCTCGGTCAGGCGCGCGCCAGGCTTGGTGAGATCGATCCCGTCGAGCAGGTTGCCGGCTGCGGGATTGGCCAGAACCAGCTCAAAGTCAGTCACTTCCCGGTTCGGATCACGGACGGCCTTGAAGGCGAGGACGCCGTCGACGGATGCGGCCAGAACGCCGTCGAGCAGGTTTCGGCTCTCCTTCAGGCGATTCTCGGCTTCAATGCGAATGAGGACAGTCCCGATTGCATCGGAGGTATTGGAAAGGATGGCCCGCTCTTCCGGGGTCCAGTCCCGCTCGCTCGAGCACTGATCGAAACCGATGAATCCCCAGCAGGTCTGATTGACCATGATGGGAGTCATCAGCACCGTGGTCACCTCCTGATCTTCGAGTAGCTTCCGAGCCGGTTTCGGAAGATCCCTGGTGTGGGCGGCGATGTCGCGCCCGGCATCCAGTTCACTGGCCCAATCGGCCATACCGCAATTCTCCAGGTCAATATTTACTGTGACCGGATTGTTCAGTTCGGATTTCACGCCGTCGCGACACCACTCGAAGAGTTGCGTGGCGGCGGGACGACCGGTTTCGGGATGGGGGTGTCGACGGAAAACGTAGGCTCGATCCACTTCGTAGCTGGTTCCCACCAGTCGAAGAATTTCCGGAATCGTGCCATCGAATTCCTTTGCTTCAAACAGGGTTCGATTGACCTCGGCGACTTCGCGTATCAGGTCCAGGTTCTCCTGAAGTTCGCCAATCAATACGACATTCTTTGACTCGGCCAGATTTCGGCTGGCCTCGGCCTCTTTCGCCCGGTGGCGGATATAGCCCACCACGAACCCCAGGAGCACCGCAATAATGGCCGAGAGAATGCCCGCGCTGGCCGCCGCGATGTTCAGACCGCGGATTCGAGCCTGAAAACCGGAAACTTCAAGGTCGACCCCGACCACGCCGACCAGCTTGTTCTGATTGTCACGGATTGGTGCAAATCCGCTGAGAAAGGTGCCGTATTGATCGGAGAACAGTTTGTCGGTGGTCTCGACCGATCCCTGGGTCAGAGCCCGAAGCATGAAGGGGTCGGCATCTTCGTAGACTTCCATCAGGCCGGATGGCTCCATGGAGCGATCGAATCCCAGAGCTTGCTTTTCGGTTGCCGTGTCCAGGACGAAGTGCAGGGTGCCGCTCCGGATTGTTACGGTATAGACGTAATAAAGTTCGGGAACAGTGCGATGGAAGGCCACCAGGGGTGCCAGAGTCGCTTTGTGTTCCGCTGAACCTGCCTGGTCTGCTGAACGGAGTTTATCCAGTTCGTTGCCGTCCACGGTTGAGGCCGCGACTCGAGCCATGCGTCCCAGATCGTCGCGGATGCCTTTCATCTGTGCGTCATGGGCACGGAAATAGAGCCAGCCGATCGCGATGGTGGCTCCCAGAAACACAAACACGGACACCCAGATCGCATCGCGGACGGGATGGACGGTGGCGTTGGCTGATCGGGCGTTGGACATAGTCAGAATGCGGGGTCAGAGGGGCCGACTCCGGCGAATCCCCTCTGTCCCACTCTTTCCAACGGATCGGACGGGCGGTGGTTTAGCCCTAAGGTGCAACTCTTCCCGCCTCAGAGGATGGATTTTCCCCTCAGCGACAGACTGGCCCCGAACGGGTGCCCGGGAGGATCGCTCTACACACACGCGGTCAAACCGCCGTCAACATAGAGCATATGTCCGTTGACGTAGTTCGAGGCTTCCGATGCGAGAAAAATCGCTGCGCCTTTCAGTTCCTTGGGATCGCCCCAGCGGTTGGCCGGCGTTCGCGCGCAAAGCCAGGCATTGAAGTCCTTGTCCTCAACCAACGGGCGGGTGAGTTCGGTCTCAAAATAACCGGGTCCGATCCCGTTGACCTGGATATTGTTTTTGCCGTACTCCGCGGCCATTCCCTTGGTCAACATCTTGACCCCGCCCTTGGTCACGGTGTAGGGGACGATGGTCGGGCGACCCAATTCGCTCTGGACCGAGCCGATATTGATGATTTTGCCCGCTTTCCGCTCCATCATGCCGGGCAGGACGTACTTGGAAACGTAATACATTGAGCTGAGGTTGATCTTGATGATGCGTTCCCAGTCGGCGTCGTCAAATTCGTGCATTGGCCGCCTGATCTGAATGCCGGCGTTGTTGATGAGCACCCCGACAGGCCCGATTTCGGATTCGATGGCGGTGATATTCCGGGCGCATGCCCCGGAGTCGCTGATGTCGAAGGCACGGCCGTGGGCATCATGTCCATCCCGCTTCATGGCCTCCACCGCCTGTCCGAGCGTGGCCTCGTTGGTGCCATTCAGGACAACCGTGGCTCCGGCCTCGGCCAGTCCCTGGGCGAAAATAAAACCGAGACCGCGGCTGGATCCGGTGACGAGGGCGATCTTGCCCTTGAGAGAGAATAGTTTGTCGATGATCATGAAAGTGGGGACTTGAACGTCAGTATATTATGGATACAATACAGGGCGCCTGGAAAAATTGAAATCTGACCTTTGCAAATTATTCAAGGTACCCTTTGGACGAAAGGATCAGGTTCTTCTACCGATTGCACCCGCCGATCCGAGCGCCTCCTTCACCTGTGCATACACTTTTTCGACGGTGAAGCCGAAGTGATCGGCCAATACTTCGGGCGGCGCCGACGCACCGAAGGTTTCCATGGAAATGCAGAGTCCGTCGCTGCCGACAAACTTCTGCCAGCCGAGCGACACCCCCGCTTCCAGGCTCACCCGCAGGCGGAAACTGCCGCCCAAGACCTTATTGCGGTAACCTTCCTCCTGTTTCTCAAAGAGCTCCCAGCTCGGCATCGATACCACCCGCACCTTGATGCCATCCGTTTCCAGCTTCTTTGCCACGCCCACGGCCGGATGAATTTCCGATCCGGTTGCGACGATGAGGGTTTCCGCATCGGCTCCGGGGTTGCCGTATAGCAGGTAGGCGCCGCGTGCCACGCCTTCTTTGGCGCCTCTCGTCGTGTATTCACTGACGGTGCTTGCCACCGGCTGGCGGGTGAAGCACAACGCCACCGGACCATCGGTCATTCGCAGAGCAGTCGCCCATGCCATTTTGACTTCGCTTTCGTCGCCCGGCCGGATCAGCGTAAGGTTCGGTATCAAGCGCAGGGACATCAGATGCTCAACCGGTTGATGGGTCGGTCCGTCTTCAGCCAGGAAAACGGAGTCGTGCGAAAAGACGAAGATGACCGGCTGCTTCATCAGAGCGGCCAGACGGATCCCGTTGCGCATATAGTCGGAAAAGGTGAGGAAAGTACCGACTGCAGGCCTCACAAATCCGTGCAGAGACATGCCGTAAGCGCTGGCCGCCATTCCGAATTCACGCACGCCGAATTTGACCTGCTGGGTCGCCCAGAGATCTTTGGTCGCGATTTCAGAGTTGAGTATCCATGTGAAATCGCAGCTCGAAACGTCCGCGGATCCGCTGACCATCCAAGGCAATAGAGCACACACCTTGTTTATGGCAAATTCGTTGGCTTTTCGGGTGGGCAGGTCCTTCGGGATCTCGAGATTCCAAAGCTGGTCCTCCCAGTCATCCGGCAGGGTCTTGTCACGAAAAGCCTGCCAGAGTCTCGCCTTTTCCGGATCCGCCTTTAACGACACCTCCAGCCTGGCATTCCAATCCGTTTCCTGTTTCTCCCACTCGGGAAGGCGCCCGGCACAGTAATTACGCACATCATCCGGCACGGTGAAAGGTGGCTCCGTCCATCCGATCGCCTTTTTCACGGCATCGATTTCCTCCGCGCCAAGCGCTCCCCCATGTGCCTTGAAAGTGCCCTGTATCGTCGGGGCGTATCTGCCGATGACCGTGTTGACGATGAGAAAGACGGGCTTTCCCCGCTCCGCCCGTGCTTGAGCGCACGCCGTCTCTATTTGCGCCCAATCGTAGCCGTCGATCTCAAGCACGCGAAACCCGTATGCTTCGTAGCGTTTGGCAGTGTCCTCCAGGTTCACCTCTTCAATCGGTCCGTCGAGACAGACACGGTTGGAATCGAACATCACCACCAGGTTATCCAGGGCGAGTGTGCCCGCGAGACTGCTCGCCTCTGAACTCACACCCTCCATGATGCACCCATCACCCGCCAGAACCCAGACCTTGGAGTCATAGAGATCCGACCCGAAACGGGCGGCCACCATCTTTTGGGCGATGGCCATGCCCACCCCACATGCCACACCCTGTCCCAGCGGCCCGGTGGTTGTTTCGACACCTGGTGCCTCTCCGAATTCGGGATGCCCCGGTGTCTTCGAACCCAGCTGCCGGAACGCCTTGATATCCTCCATCGTCAGGTCGTAACCACAGAGATGCAGCAGGGAGTAAAGAAGCATGGAGCCGTGACCGGCTGACAGAACGAAGCGGTCGCGTCCCGGCCATTCCGGATTCTTCGGATTGTGCCGCAGGACCTTCATAAATAGATAGGCACCGATCTCCGCTGCACCCAAAGGCAGGCCCGGATGTCCCGACTGCGCCTTTTCGATCGCATCCACACTCAGGACCCGGATTGTGTGCGCCACCTGCTCGAGATTTCCTCTTTCAGTCTCTTCCATGATCTTTCTGGGTTTTCACCTCGCCCTTGGATTTCCGGAGCGAATGGAGCCGGGAATCGGATTCGAACCGACGACCCATGCTTTACGAAAGCATTGCTCTACCAACTGAGCTATCCCGGCGTTCAGAGAAGGCAACCTATGGGCAATTTGGGCGTCTGGTGGCAAGCACTATCGATCCGGGATATCCTTCAGGGCGACATAGTGTCCTGTCCTAAAAATGCGCCTGCACAATGTGGAGGAGTCATGGGGTCGATAGCAAGGCGGGAGAAGCCCGGAATCGTCGTCTATTTCACGAACGTTCCGCTCTGGGGGATGTTTTCCGCCGATCGCCAGTCCGGTTGCCAGTTCAGCTGGGACGTACCCTCTTCGTCGCCATCGGTATCGTCAACCTGGACGTTCAGTCGGAAGTTCTTCCACTCGCCTCCGGCCCGCTCATTGATCGCAGACAGGGGAATAGCAACCTCCGCCGCAAAACCGGTGGCCGTCACCGAACAGGCATATTGGGTGCCGGCTGGAAGAGCGTTCTCCCCGTAAATCGGGATGCCGTTGTCCGACCGGTCACCCGGACCCAGGGCGACAAAAACCAGATCGCGTTCCCTGGTGCGGTTGGCCGGCGGCTGACGGGCATCGATGCGGATTTCCACCCCGTCCTGGACCCAGGGCTTCGTGCCGGGAACCGCGACGATCTGGTCGTCGATAACCTCGATCGCGATAAAAAGATATTCCTCGTCACTGGCGACTCCAAACCGGAAATGGCCATCGTCCGGGCCATGCCAGGTCTCGGGTTGGATCTTGATCTGGGTCGGGTTTTCGACCGTGAAGGGAAGTTCGCTCCAGTCGTCGAGACGGCTGTCGACTGTGACGGGCCTGGACTGCGCTCTGATGGGAAGCGACTTGACCGCATGGAGGCTCGAGACCCCGTCCATCGCATAATATTCATCACCGAACCGGACGTCCGCGGCCCATTCCAACTCGGCGACCACTGCGAATCCGTTTTCGATTTCACCCTCGCCCTTGAGGACGAGTGGAACCGTCTCGACCGAATTCGGTGGAACGATCAGGTCGAACCTGGCATCGGACAGGAGCACATTACCGTCTGAAACGCTGACATCGACCGCGTAGTGAATCGGGACATCGAGGTCGTTGGTGATCCTGATCTCGCGTTCGATCAGACCAAGCGCGTCCGAGGAGCAGAGGATGGATGGCATCTGGCTCCGGCCGCCGTCTGTGAGGGTGCGGACAAAAAATCGGAAGTTCTCGTTCCGGACATTTTCGTCCCAGATTCCATCGAGCATCAGGTTGGCCACGATGGGTCCGCTGTCGGTGACGGTAATCCAGGCAACCTGGTCGAATTCACCGAAGGGGCGTCCGCGAAGTTTGCTCCCTCCTCCGGTTGTGGCCAGGGTGAAGTGGCGGCGGTCATTCCGGATCAGCTTGGTGTAACTGTGAACGTGCCCTGCGAAGACAGTGTACTCACGATCTGAGAGCGCGTTTTCGATCGGCGCCCAGTAAGCGAGATTATCAGGATCCGAGCTGTCCCAGAACGGTCTGTGCACGAAGACCAGGGTCCATCGGACATCAACCTGTTTTTCCAGAACCTGCTTCACCCATTCAATCTGCGCACTGCCGATCTGGTGCATGGCGCCATCGTTGCTGTTCAGGCAGAGGAAGAGCACGTCCTTGTAGATGAACGAATAGAAGGCGGCTCCGAATCGCTCCTCCCAGAGGGCGGCCATGGTCGGGTTGGTCATGTCGTGGTTGCCGGGGATGTAGAAGAACGGGACCTCAAGCTTCCCGATGAACCCGGAAAACTCATCCCACTCGCGATTCAATACCTCGAGGTCATCGGTATAGCCCTGGATCATATCCCCGACGGACATGACGAATTCGGGCTGGAGCAGGTTGAGTTTGGCGATTGCGTCCTGAAAAACTCCCCAACGGGCGCCGCCGGTGCGATCGGACACGATGGCAAACTGGAAAGCGTTCGGGTCATTCCTGAATTCGAGGTTCGACCAGGGAACCGGGCTGCTGCGGGTGTCGACGGCAAGCCGGGCGGGAGATTTGCTCGATTCGACTTCGAAAGAAGGCGAAGTCGCTTCGGCAGCGAGTCCTCGAGAGGAAACAGCTGACAATCCGATGAGAACGGTCAGGGAGAAGCTCAGAATAGAGGTGTGGGTGTTCATGTATACTATGCAAGAATACAGATGTGCGGAGGAAATATAAACCCATAATCACACCGGCGGAGTCGAAATCGATCAATTATCGGCAATCTGATCGTCGTCCAGATCGCCCTGAAGTTTGCGGCTCAACCTGAGTAGGATCAGGTCCGCCTTCATCTGCCGAATGATCAGAAGCAGTCGATTCTTGATTTCGACGCTCTCAAGCAGGGTCTGTTTGAAAGCCGGGTCATCACAGAGGGTGTAAGCCGCCAGGTCAGACATGGCGTCGGGATCATCGATATGGTCCAGCATCTGCATGACTTCTTCGGGGACCTGTCCGCCCATCTGTGTTTTCATCTGGGCCAGCCGAATCAACTCATGGCGAAGGGCTGCGAGACGATCAGGCTCGGCGCCGGCAGAGGAAGTGAGCGGGCGTACTCTGATGATTCGATAGGGGGACTCCTGGATGATGGAGTCGATCCGGATTCTCGTGAATCCCTGGAGGAGAAGGTTTGAAGTCCCGTCGGTGTTGGTCTGACACATGCGGATCAGGCCAGCTGTGGCAACCGGGCAGGGCGGGTCGTTGGTGTCGGGCTGCGCGGCGGCCTTGCGGTCCAACGCGGCCACCGCAAAAATCCGGTCTTCTTTCAGGATCTCCTTGAGCATGCGCCGGTAGCGCGGTTCGAAGATGTGGAGGGGAAGCAGGGTATGGGGGAAGAAGACGGTCCCCGGCAGGGTCATGACAGGGATCTCTTTGGGAAGGCCGATATTCATATTGGGGCACTTTGGTTTGAACAGCACCATACCCCATCGGTTCCGCTGTGCAATCGCCCTGTGACGATCGACCAGTAGTGTCACCCCTTCTCATCTATCGCGTCATTCAATGTGCCAGTGTGACATTCGGGCTCAGTTCGCTGGGACAGGCAGTTTGGGTATTGAGGGCTTATGTTTTTTTACCTCTTGGTAACCAATTAGTTACCATATTCCTCAATCGACTGGCACGTGGGTTGCATGGAATCCTGCATGAGCCGTGTAATAGGCATTGATCTAGGAACAACCAACTCGTGCATGTCGATCATGGAAGGCGGAGAGCCTGTCGTGATTCCGAATGCTGAGGGTGCACGCACCACACCTTCGGTAGTTGCATTTACCAAGTCGGGCGAGCGCCTCGTCGGGCAGGCTGCCAAACGTCAGGCGATAACAAATCCACAGAACACCGTTTTTTCATCCAAGCGGCTGATCGGGCGCAAATTCAATGAGATCAGCGAAGAGGCCACCGGATTGCCGTTCAAGGTGGTTGCGGCGTCGAATCAGGATGCCTGGGTGGAAGTCCAGGTCGGCGACAAGACCGAGCAGTTTTCTCCCCAGCAGATTTCCTCATTCATCCTGGCCAAGTTGAAGGCCGATGCCGAGGCCTACCTGGGCGATAAAGTGACACAGGCTGTGATCACCGTTCCGGCCTACTTCAACGATTCCCAGCGCCAGGCGACCAAGGATGCCGGCAAGATCGCCGGACTCGAAGTGCTCCGCATTATCAACGAACCGACCGCCGCGTCACTCGCCTACGGGCTGGACAAGAAGGCGGAGGAAAAGATTGCCGTCTATGACCTTGGCGGAGGTACCTTCGATATCTCGATCCTTGAGATCGGCGACGGTGTCTTCGAGGTGAAGGCGACAAACGGTGACACCCACCTCGGAGGTGACAATTGGGACAACGCGATCATTTCCTGGCTGGTCGATACTTTCAAGAGTGAGAACGGGATCGACCTGCGCCAGGACCCGATGGCTTTGCAGCGCCTCAAGGAGGAGGCGGAGAAGGCCAAGATCGCCCTTTCGGCGGCCCAGACCGTCGACATCAATCTTCCTTTCATCACCGCGGATGCGTCGGGTCCGAAGCACCTGAACATCCAGCTGACCCGGGCCAAGCTCGAGCAGATCTGCGAGAGCCTTTTCGAACGGACGGTGGCCCCGTTCAAGGCCTGCCTTTCAGATGCCGGCCTCGAAAACTCCGAGATTGATGAACTTGTTCTGGTCGGCGGCATGACCCGGATGCCGAAAATCATCGAGTTGGCCAACGAAATGGTCGGCAAAACGCCTCACCAGGGTGTGAATCCCGATGAGGTGGTCGCAATCGGTGCGGGCATCCAGGGCGCGGTCCTCAAGGGCGACGTTCGCGACGTGCTCCTGCTCGACGTGACCCCGCTGACCCTCGGCATCGAGACGGCGGGTAGTGTATCGACAGCGATGATACCGCGCAATACGACCATCCCGACCCGCAAGGCGCAGACCTTTTCCACTTTCGGCGACAATCAGCCTTCGGTTGAGATCAAGGTCCTGCAGGGTGAGCGTTCGATGGCGCACGACAACAAAACCCTCGGTACATTCCACCTGGACGGCATCCCGCCGGCTCCCCGCGGCGTGCCACAGATCGAGGTCGCCTTCGACATCGACGCCAACGGAATCCTGAATGTTTCGGCCAAGGATCTCGGGACGGGCAAGGATCAGAAGATCACCATCACCGGTTCTTCCGGTCTGAGCAAAGACGAGGTTGAGCGGATGACCAAGGAGGCGGAGCTTCACGCCGAGGAAGACAAGAAAAACCGTGAGACGGTTGAAGCGCACAACCAGCTTGATTCCACCATCTACCAGATGGAGAAGATGATGAAGGAATCGGGCGACAAATTGCCCGAGGACAAGAAGGGCGAGCTCGAATCCGCCATCGCCGAGGCAAAGAAGGATCTGGAGAGCAACGACAGCGATCGCATGAAAGCCGCCATGGAGCGTCTGAGCAAGATCGGGGCCGAACTCTACCAGGCTGCGGCCGCGGCCGGCCAGCAGGGCGAAGCCGGGGATCCAGGAGCCGCCGCTGCAGGCGGTGAGCCCGAAGCCGGTGCCGGAGGTGCAGAGAGCGCCAAGCCGGTCGACGCCGACGTGGTTGATGCCGACTTCGAAGTGGTCGACGACGACAAGAAATCATAATTTTTCAATACGGTTAGTAGATTAACTTAACCCACTGAACAAAAGAAATGAGTGCTAAAATAAAACCAATCGGGGACCGCGTCCTCGTGAAGTACATCGAAGAAGAAGAGGAGCAGTCTCGGGGAGGAATCATCATCCCCGATACGGCCAAGGAAAAGCCGCAGGAGGCCGAAGTGATCGCTCTCGGAACCGGCAAGAAGGACGACAAAGGAAAGACGCAGGACTTTGAGGTCAAGGTCGGCGATCGCGTTCTCATCAGCAAATATGGGGGCACCGAAGTGAAGCTCGACGACGAGAAATACATGCTCGTGCGGGAAGATGACATTCTTGGTGTGATCGCCTGACGATCGATTCCAACAGAAACCTAAAACATCGAAAATTCTTATGGCAGCCAAACAACTTAAATTCGACGAAGCCGCACGCCAGAGCCTGTTGCGCGGTATCGAAACCCTGTCCAGAGCGGTCAAGGTCACGCTCGGTCCCAAGGGCCGCAACGTGGTCATTGACAAGAAATTTGGGTCTCCCACCGTCACCAAGGACGGCGTGACCGTAGCCAAGGAGATCGAACTCTCCGATCCCTACGAGAACATGGGGGCTCAGATGGTCCGCGAAGTTGCATCAAAGACTTCCGACCTTACCGGCGATGGCACCACCACCGCGACGGTGCTGGCCGAGTCCATCTACCGCGAGGGTCTCAAGTATGTGACCGCGGGTTCGAATCCGATCTACTTGAAGCGTGGTGTCGACAAGGCGGTTGAAACCGTGATTAAGCAGCTCGAAAGTGTCTCCAAGAAGGTCGAAGACCGGGAGGAGATTCGTCAGGTGGCAACTGTTTCAGCCAACTGGGACGACGCCATTGGCCAGATCATCGCCGATGCGATGGACAAGGTCGGCAAGGATGGCACCATCACAGTGGAAGAGGCCAAGTCGATCGAAACCTCCCTCGAAGTGGTTGAGGGTATGCAGTTCGACAAGGGCTATCTCAGCCCCTACTTCGCCACCAATAACGAGACCCTGGAGACCGTCCTCGAAGATGCCTACGTTCTGATCCACGAGAAGAAGATCAGCAATTTGCAGGATCTTCTCCCGATCCTCCAAGCTGTTGCCAAGTCCGGCAAGCCCTTCCTCATCATTGCGGAAGACGTCGAGGGCGAGGCCCTGGCGGCTCTCGTGGTGAACAAGATCCGCGGTACGCTCAGTGCCTGTGCGGTCAAGGCTCCAGGTTTCGGTGATCGTCGCAAGTCGATGCTCGAAGACCTCGCTGTTCTCACCGGTGGTCGCTGCATCACCGAGGATCTCGGGATCAAGCTCGAGAACGTCCAGATCAGCGACCTCGGTCGGGCCAAGCGCATCTCAATCGACAAGGAGAACACCACCATTGTTGAGGGTGCAGGCTCCGCGTCTGACATTCAGGGTCGGGTCAAGCAGATCCGTCGCCAGATCGAAGAAACGACATCGGATTACGATCGCGAGAAGCTGCAGGAACGCCTGGCCAAGCTGGCCGGCGGTGTGGCCGTGATCAACGTCGGTGCCGCAACCGAGCCCGATATGAAGGAGAAGAAGGCTCGCGTTGAGGATGCCCTGCATGCGACTCGCGCCGCCGTTGAGGAAGGCATCATTCCCGGTGGGGGCATTGCGTTGCTCCGTTGTATCGATGTCATCGACAGCCTCAAGGTCGAGGGCGACGAAAGGATCGGAGCCAACATTGTCCGCCGCGCGATCGAGTTTCCCCTGCGTCACCTCTGCGAAAATGCAGGTGTCGAAGGTTCGGTCATTGTTCAGGAAGTCCTGAAGAATAAAGGCAATATCGGCTACAATGTCGCCACCGACGAGATCGAAGACCTCGTCAAAGCAGGTGTTGTCGATCCGACCAAGGTGACCCGAACCGCATTGCAGAATGCGGCGTCGATTGCCGGTCTCCTCCTGACCACCGAGTGCATGATCACTGAGATCCCTGAAAAGAAGGATCCCATGCCGGCCGGTGACCCGGGTATGGGTGGCATGGGCGGTATGGGTGGTGGCATGGGCTTCTAAGCCAGACCCGCACACCAAACCAGATTCGCAAAAGGGGCGCCCGGAAGGGCGCCCCTTTTTTCTTCCTATTCTGCCCGGTTGCCGGCCAATCAGGTAAAATGCCTTCGACACCGGACTTTGGACCTTCGACTCTTCTCTCCGATGGAGATCACATTCCTAGGAACCGGAACTTCGCAGGGTGTCCCCATGATCGCCTGTTCATGCGAGGTGTGCCGTTCGTCCGATCCGCGGAACAAACGGAGTCGGGCGAGCGTCCATGTGGTCATGGGTGGTCTCCATATTCAGGTCGACGCAGCGCCGGAATTTCGCGAACAGTGTATCCGAAATAATCTGACATCGGTCGACCTTTTCATCCTGACTCATGGACACGCCGACCATGTCCTGGGTATGGACGATCTGCGGCGGTTCTGCGATCGCAGAGACGGCGAGGGAATTCCGGTTTACAGCAATACGGATGGACTGGACCGTGTCCGGTCCATCTATGCCTACGCGATCGGGGCCAGACCCGCCTTTCGCGGTTATCCCGCCTTCATCCTGCATCAGATGCCTCCGGTTCTGGACCTGGGGGTTGGGACGATTACCACGACACTTCTGCCCCACGGACGGGTCCAGGTGCTCGGGCTGGTCTTTGAGGAACGGGCAACCGGTTCGAAGTTCGCCTACTACACGGATTGCAAGAAGGTTGGCCCCGAGGCTCGGAAGCTGGCCGAGGGTGCCGGTGTCGTGGTCCTCGATGGGTTGCGGCAGGAGCCCCATCCGACCCATATGTCGATTAGCGAAGCTGTGAAGGTGGCCGAAGCGATCGGGGCAGAACGCAATTACCTGACCCATCTGACCCACACGGTCGATCACGGTCCAATGGAAAGTGAACTCCCCGCAACGGTTCGGCTCGCCTACGACGGCCTGAGCCTGGTGGTCTGATCGGGGTCAAAGGGGTCACGTCTTGACTTTCAATTATCGGGTCAACGCAAAGGGGTCATGTCTTGACTTTCAACTATCGGGTCAACCCGATAGTTGAAAGTCAAGACGTGACCCCTTAATTTCCGGTAAAACAAGCGTCTGGATCCAGTAGATCCGCCTTTTGAATTGGCGAATCCGCCCTTTTTACCTAACCTCTCAGAATATTCAGGCGATGTCGGATTGCGAAGACCGCATCAAACCTACCCCATAAACTTCTGCCACCCATGAACGTAACTCTACGCCGATTGAGTTTTTCTCTCTCCCTGGTGATCTCATCAGTTGGATATCTTCACGCCCAGCCGACCGCCCCGACGCCGGAACAGGTGGCCGAACTACAGGCCATCACGCTGGAGGAACATCCGATGGCGGCGGATGGC
>Ga0164313_10002903_pt1 | contig 15278 bp, 10 predicted proteins | sample GuaBasSedimGuay4_FD_113735 | JGI IMG/M metagenome (GOLD analysis project Ga0164313, IMG submission 113735) | Subseafloor sediment microbial communities from Guaymas Basin, Gulf of California, Mexico - Guay4, Core 4569-4, 0-3 cm | ecosystem: Environmental > Aquatic > Marine > Hydrothermal vents... | reverse complement strand
TGTAGATGCGCAGCTCCGGGTTGACCAAGATGCCGTAGCGGTAGAAGCGCTGGATGTCGTTGCCCTTGTGGGTCGAGCCGTCGCCGAAGACGTTCACCCCGTCTTCACGCATGGCACGGACGATGGCGGTGGTCGTGACCGCGCGGCCGAGGGGCGTCGTATTGAAGTACTTGCGGCCGCCGACGGCGAGGTGGAAGGCGCCGCATTGGATGGCGACGATGCCCTCGCGGACCATGGCTTCCCGGCAGTCGATGAGGCGGGCTGTCTTGGCGCCATGCTCGAGGGCCTGGGGCGGGATCTCCGTGACGTCCTTCTCGTCGGGCTGGCCGAGGTCGCCGGTGTAGGAGTGGACCTCGATGCCCTTCTCGTTCATCCACGCGACGGCGGCGCGGGTATCGAGACCGCCGGAAAACGCCAGGCCGACGCGGGTGCCCTTGGGAGGAAGCTTGCGGTAAATACGACTCATCGGGGCGCTCTTAGCACACGGGCCGCCCGGTTCGAAGTGGCGCCCGGGACCGCGGTGCCTACCTCAGAACAGAGTCTGACTCGATAGGAGGAGCACTTTGGCATGGCGACCGTCTAGGCGAGACTTCGTAAAGGGTTCGAGCGCGGCATTGGCGCTCGTGATGGTCGGTTGTGACTGCGAAGGGGATGATGACGACGACGGGCCCGCGCGCACGGTTCGTGAGATCGCCGAGCCGAACATCGAAGCGAGCTCATGGCATATGTCGGTCTGCCCCTATTGCGGGGTGGGTTGCGGCCTCGACGTGGGCGTCGCTGACAACCGCGTGGTCGCCGTCCGCGGCATGGAGGACCACCCGGTCAATCGCGGCGAGATTTGCCTGCTCGGTCAGAACCTCCTCGGCATCCTCGAAACCGACGACCGGCTTTTGCATCCGATGCGCAAGGGCGCAGGGGGCATGGAGCAGATCAGCTGGGACCAAGCCAGCGATACCGTCGCTGAGCGCATCCGGGCGACCATCGACGAGCACGGCCCAGACTCCTTCGCCATGTACGTGAGCGCGTCGGAGTACCTGGAGGAGTATTACGTTTACAACAAGTTCGTGAAGGGGTGCCTCGGCACCAACAACCTCGAATCGAGCGCTCGTCTCTGCTGGGCGAGCGGCGTGGTCGGCCTGGTGAAGGCCTTTGGCGGCGACAGCCCGCCGTGTGCCTACGAGGACTTCGACCACGCCGACCTCTTCTTCGTCGCGGGCTACAATCTCGCCGAGTCCAAGCCTGTGATCTTCCGGCGCATGATGCGCAGCCGCCAAAGGACCCAGGCGCCGATCATCGTGGTGGACCCGCGCGTGACTGACACGGCGTCCCGGGCCGACCTGCACTTGCAGATCAAACCGGGGGCCGACGTGGCCCTTCACAACGCCATCGCCCACGTGCTCATCGGCGAGGGGCTCATCGACGAGGGCGAGGCCCGGGGGCTCACCGACAACTTCGACGAGCTGCGCGAGCATGTGACGTCGTTCTCGCCCGGTGCCGTGGCCGACGTCACGGGCCTCACGGCCGAAGAGATCACCCGCGCTGCCCACATGGTCGGCGAGGCCGAGGCTGGGCTCTTCATGTGGGGCCAGGGGCTCAACCAGAGCTCCATCGGCACGCGCAAGGTCACGACGCTGCTCAACCTGGTCTTCATCACCAACAACGTCGGGCGCCCCGGGGCCGGGCCCATGGCCATCACCGGCCAGGGCAGCGCCATGGGCCTGCGCGAGGTGGGGGCGCTTCCTCATCTGCTCCCGGGTTTTCGGAAGGTCACCGAAGAGCAAGACCGGGCCGAAATCGCCGAGATTTGGGGCGTGCCGCCTGCGCGCATCCGTCCGACCCCGGGAAAACCCATCTCGATGATCCTCGAGGGCATCGAGCGCGGCGAGATCAAGGTGCTGTGGATCATCCACAGCAACCCCGCCGCGACCTTCCCCGACTCGACCTGGGCAAGGCGGGTGCTCGAGCAGACCGAGTTCCTCATCGTCCAGGACGCCTACCACCCGACGGAGACCACCCAGCTCGCTGACTTGGTGCTGCCCGGGGCCCAGTGGGCAGAGAAGGGCGGCACCCTCACGAACTCCGAACGGGGCTTGAACCTGATCGAGCAGGCCGTTCAGCCGCCCGGGGAGGCCCGGCCGGACCTCGACATCGTGATGGACGTGGCGCGGCGCATGGGCTTCCGGGACGAGTTCGCCTACGAGAACACCGAGGCCATCTTCGAGGAATACAAGCGCTGTACGACGGGGCGGGCCTGCGACATCACCGGGGTGAGCTACGAGCGCCTGCGCCGGGACCGCGGCATCCAGTGGCCCGTGCCCACGCCGGACCATCCGGGCACTGTCCGGCGCTTCGTCGACCGCGACTTTCCGCGCGGCAAGGTGCACCTCAACCTCTACGAGCACCAGGCGCCCGCCGAGGTCCCGGACGACACCTACCCCCTCAACCTCATCACGGGCTTGGTGGGCATGCAGTACCACTCGCGAACGCGGACCGGGAAGATCCCGGCCCTCGCGCGCGCGGTGCCGGAGCCCTTCGTGGACATGCACGCCAATGATGCCCGCGTGGCTGGCGTCGCCGACGGTGACCACGTCTACGTCGAGAGCCGCCGGGGGCGGGTGCGCGCCCGAGCCCGGGTCAACGAGACCATTCGCGCGGGGTCGGTCTTCATGCCCTACCACTTCGGTTCGCTTTCGGGGCCCGACCAGGCGGTCAATGCGCTCACCATCCGCGCCTTCGACGAGAGCGCCAAGCAGCCCGAATACAAGGCGTGTGCGGTGCGCGTGGTGACGACGTGATGGGGCGGCTGGGCTGAGTCCATGTCGTTTCTCTTTGATCGCAGCGGGCTCCTGCGGCCTCCGGGGGCTGCCGACGAGGCCGACCTCGTGGGCAGCTGCATTCGCTGTGCGCGCTGCGTTGAGGTTCGCCCGTACCAATCCATCCGCCTCGGCCCCATCACCGCTCTCCGGTCCTACGGGACGCCCTTTATCGATCCCCTCGGCTCTCCCTGTTATCTCTGCATGCGCTGCCCCGAGGTCTGCCCGACGTCGGCGCTCACGGTGGTGCCGGCCGTTGAGTCGGCGATGGGCACCGCCCGGGTCATCGAGGAGTCTTGCTATTCCTGGACCGGCACGGTGTGTAACCAGTGCTACCGCAGCTGCCCGCTCAAGGGCACGGCGATCGACCTCGACGACCTCCTGCAGCCGGTTGTCACCGAGGCTTGCGTCGGCTGCGGTGTTTGTCTGCACGTTTGCCCGACGGAGCCGCGCTCCATCCACCTGGTTCCCCGGGGAGAGACTTCATGAAGTGGCGCCCCATCGCCCGGAAGGGCGCCCAGGTTTCGGTGCTCGCGATGCTCGTCGCCATCCCGCTCCTGAGCATGGCGCGCATCGACTTCATCCAGGGCACGCTCTGCTCCTTCGGCACGGAGAGTTGGTCCGTCAGCTGCCCCCTCGGCGTCGCTCAAACCTCTCTCGCCTCGCGTACCCTCGACGCCGGGCTCTTGCTCTCGGGCTTCGCATTCATCGCCCTGGCCTTCGTCGCCGGGCGCGTGTTCTGTAGCTGGATCTGTCCCCAGGGGTTCTTCTCGGAGCTCGGAGACAAGGTGCACCTCGCCGTTCGGCGCGTCTTCAAGAGGCCCCCGCCGCGCCCCGATACCCCCGCGCAATACCGCCGCGGGCAAATCTTCCTCTACTCGTTCCTCGGGGCGGGCCTCGTCGCGTCCTTCGTCTTCGGCGTCCCGGTCTTTTGCTACATCTGCCCCATCGGCCTCATCAGCCGCGCCATCGTCGGCTCGACCTATCTGGGCACGGTCGGCAGCGAGTTGCTCGTCGTGGCCATCATCTTGTTCGTCGAGGTCAGCTTCGCGCGCCGCGGCTGGTGCAAGTACATCTGCCCCGTCGGCGCGCTCTACGGCGCCTGCACCACCAAGCGCTCGCTGACGGTGGTTCGCGATGCCCATGCCTGCGTCGGCTGCCACACCTGCGAGCGCGAGTGCTCCATGGGCAACTCGCCGGTGGACGACCGGGTAGGGCGCACCTGCACCAACTGCGGCGACTGCGTCGACGTCTGTCCCGAAGCGGCTCTCTCGCAGCCCTTGGTTCAGCTCGGCAAGAAGGCTTCCGCCGGCGTTTCTCCGTCTTGAACCGGACCCTGCTACCGATGCGGTGCCGCCCTCGCGCACAGATTCTTGTCCTTGATGTGCGCTCCTCGGTCCCCCTATGGTGACCGCGGAGGGGTCGAATGCACATGTGCCGTTTGGGGAATCGTACGTTGGTCTTGGGGGCGCTCGCTCTCTTGTTGCTCGGCGGGTGCGGAGACGACGGCTCGACCCCGTCGGACACGGGGATGGCCGATAGCGGGGCCGGGGACGCCGCGGGCGACACCGGCGCCCCGACGGACACCGGCGCCCCGACAGACACGGGCGCCCCGACGGACTCCGCCGTCCCGACGGACACCGGCGCCCCGATGGACTCCGCTGTCCCGGTCGACGCGGGTCCCGAGGCGGATTGCTTCGACGGACTCGACGACAACGGCGATGGGATGCCGGACTGCGCGGACCCGACTTGCATGGCGGTCGCCGTCTGCGTGCCCGAGCCCGAAACGGGCTGGTCGGACCCCGTCACCCTTCGGTCCGGTGATGTCGGTGCTTCGGGGCCGTGCGAGGCGCCGTATACCGAGGCATCGGCCCTCGGCAACTCGGGTGCGACCGGCGACGATTCCGTGTGCACCGCCTGCGAATGCGGCTCCCCGACGCCCACCGGGGTCTGCAGCGCCCCTGCCAGAGTTTGCCAAAAGAACGGAAGTTGTTCCGGGACGTGCACCGCTGGGTCGGTGGGCGGGACGGGCTGCCAGGAATCCCCCGAGTCCAGCGAGTTTTTCATTCCCCGGGAAGGCCTCGCTGCGCGCGGAAGCTGCAGTGTGGTCGCCGAAGCTACGGCCACCAGCGGCGCGGCTGCCTGGACGACGGAGCTGACCCAGTGTTCGACGCCTACCGGGAGCGCCGCGACGGGGTGCGCCGCGGGCGAGCGCTGCGTTCCGCGGCCGGCCGCCCCCGAAGCGTTCTGCGTGACGCGGGCCGGCGACATGGTCTGCCCCTCCGGCTACGGTCGTCGGCAGCTGACCTACGGGGCCTTCGACGATGATCGAGGTTGCTCTGCGTGCACATGCCAGTTCCGGGCGGATGGCTGCGAGGCGGACATCACCGCCTACGCCGGGGCGTCGTGCACGGGCACCGTGCTCTTCTCGGGGGCCGGGTCTTCGGGATCGTGCACGGAGGGCGACCCCGGGAGCTACGACATCACACCGGGCGCCGTCATCAATCCGACCTGTCGCTCGTACGGTGGCGACTCGGATGGGTGCGTGTCTGCGGGCGACCCCACGACGGTCTGCTGCACCCCTGCGGCGGCGGAGACCCCGTGCCCGACTGGTGACGGTCCCCCGATGGTCGAAGTGCCGGACGACGCGGGGAGCTTCTTCTGCGTGGACAGCACCGAGGTCACCAACCTCCAGTACGCGGACTTCCTGGCGACATCGCCCTCGACCGCCGGGCAGCCAGCGCATTGCAGTTGGAATACGGACTTCACCCCCGACAGCGGTTGGCCGGCGACGGCAGGTGATGAGCCGGTTGCCTACGTCGACTGGTGCGATGCCCGTGCCTACTGCGAAGCGGCTGGGAAGCACCTCTGCGGCTCGCGGACTGGTGCCACGCTCACCGAGGTCGCCGCGACTTCGAGCGACAGCCAGTGGTACTACGCCTGCAGCAACGGTGGTTCCCAGGCGGAACCCTACGGCGATGCCAGCGATGCCGACCGTTGTCCCCCGATCGAGGCCGGCGGGGGGACTTCGGAGGCCGTCCATGCCCGCGCCTGCTGCGCCGGCCCGGAGGCGGGTTTGTTCGGCCTCATGACCAACGCGGTGGAATGGATCGACGCCTGCACCGGCACCGCCGGCGGCTCGGACACCTGTCGCGCCATGGGCGCCTTCGACGATGGAGACGGATTCGAGTGTTCGGACGCCGCCGTGTCGCTTGCACGCGATGCAACCCAGGGCCACTTGGGCTTCCGCTGCTGCGCGAACTGAATCGTCATCGAGGCCGAGGCGTACGCGCTCCTCGGTCTTGGTCTCGGTCTTGGTCTCGGTGGATCCAGAAATCAGTGCGGCAGGAATCCGTTCTCGGTCTGGATGTTCCAGCGCATGCGATCGACGATGCCGGGGGTCATCACGACCTCGAAGTCGCTGGTCACGATGACGGCTTCGGCGCCGCCGGGGACCCGGGCCATCATCTCGAGGCACTGCTCGGCGCCGAGGACGAAACACGCGGTGGACAGCGCATCGCCGTAGACGCCGGAGGGGGCGACGACGGTGACGGAGAGGGCCTTGTCGGCGGGTAGCCCGGTCTCGGTGTCGAGGATGTGGTGCCAGCGTTTGCCCTCGTCGTCGATGAAGAAGTGCTCGTAGTCGCCGGAGGTCGAGATGGTGCCCTCGGTCGCTTCGAGGAAGGCGAAGAAGTCAGGCTCCCGGGGGTGCTGGATGCCGACGCGCCACGGGCGGTTGCCCCGGAGGCCGTGGACCTGGACCTGACCGCCGCCGAAGAGCATGAAGCTCTCGAGGCCGCGGGCCCGGAGCACGTCTGCGGCCCGGTCGAGGGCGTACCCCTTGCCGATGCCGCCGGTGCCTATCTGCATGCCCTCGCGGCCGATGCGAACGGTGCGCGCCTCGGGGTCGATGGCGATTTGCTCGTAGTCGATGAGCGACAGACGAGGCGTCACCTCGGCGGGGTCGGGGATGTGCTGCTGACCGGGGCGAAAATCGTAGAGCCCCCGGAGCGCTGCCCAGGAGAGGTCGAAGGCGCCGTTCGACCACTCTCCGACCTCGACCCCCGCGGCGACGACGGCGAAGGTGTCGGGGCCGACGGTCACGGCCTCGCCCCCGGCGTTCCGGTTGATTTCGGAGATTTCACTCCCCTCCTGCCACTCCGAGAGCACCTCTTCGAGGCGACTGATCTCGTCGAGGGCCGCTTCGATCGCCGGCCCGGCGACGCCGTCGCTTTCGCCGGCGACGGTGATCTCGTAGATGGTGCCCATCATCGGGCGACTGCGCTTGAAGAGACGGACGTCCTCGCCGTGATCCTCGGGGTGCGCATGGGTGGTCTCGTCTTGGTCGCTGGGGTCGGCCTGGGGTACGACCTCTGTGATGTCTTCCTCGCCGGGGCGAGGGTCCTGGCAGTCTTGGCAGCCGGTCACCGTGAAGACGGTGAGGGCCGCAACCGCGAGGCCTCGAGATGCGAGTCGAATGATGGCGGGCTTGGACGGGTTCACGGAAAACGCACCTGCACGCCGGCCGTGAGGTCGGCGGTGATGGAGAACGCACGGATGAACGCGATCGACGCGCCGATCTGGATGTAGAGACCGAGGTGCCGGAGCAGGTCGAACTGCGCGCCGAACTCGCCGCGCACCCCGAAGTCGATGTCGTTCCAGTTGGGAAGGCTGCTCTGGGTCAGGTCGAGGATCACTCGGCCGCCGATGTAGAGCTTGAAGAGCTCTTCCGGAGAGAGGAATCCTCGGATGCCGAGGCCCAGCTGGATGGGGTGGCTCCCGGAGACATCGCTCTCGGTGAGCCCGAAGCGGCTCGAGAAGCTCACCTCGGCGCTGTCGGTCACCCCGAAGCCGAGCTCCACATCGAGGACCGGGGTGCCGAAGTCCCGGCAGAAGTTCTCCCCCGCGGTATCGCACCGGGGGCCGTCGCCATAGCGGATGGCGAAGACGTAAGGCATGCCGGCCCCGACTCGGAGGCCGACCTGCATCCTGTGATCGAGGCTCTCGTCCTCGACGCCCGGGGGCTCGTGGTGGGCGGGTTCGTGGGAGACCGGGTTCGGATCATGCTCAGTTGCGTGGTCCGGGGCCTGGGCCTCCGCGACGGACGAGGGCCCTGGAAACCAGGCCATCGCCGCCGCGAGGAGGAGCGCAAATATCGTGTGCTGCATCGATTCCCCTGGGGCTTCCGGGTGCTACTATCCCGCCGAGAAGCGCCGCGATGCTATCGGACCCACGGCAGAGCGACAAGGTGATGGGCGTGGTAAACACCTCTGACGTGACGCGTACGGTGGTAACCCTCGCCGTCGCCCTCGGCCTCGCCGCGATTGCGCCCCTCGGAGCCCGGGCGATCGGCGAGACGACGCTCTTCGATGTGCGGCAGGTGGCCTTCGATGATGCATCCGACCGGCCCCGGGAGTCCGCGGCTCGGCGCCTCGCCTGGGAGGTACGCAAGCGAACCAGCATCGAGACCCGTCTTCGACCAACGCGTGCCCGCCTCGACGACCCCTCCATCTTCGAGACACCGTTCCTCTACTGGGCTGGGGACCAGGCGTTCCCACCCATCTCCGAGGGCGAAATTTCGGGCCTCCGGCGCTTCGTCGAGTTCGGGGGCTTCGTGCTGGTGGACGATGCTTCCCCGGACGGGAGCGGCTTCGACGAGTCCATTCAGAGAGAGGTGGCCCGGGCCTTTCCCGAACAACGCTTCGGAACTCTCCCCGCGTCTCACACCATCTACCGCTCGTTCTATCTACTCGATCGACCGGTCGGGCGAGTTGCCGGGCCGAGGGAGGTCCGGGCGATCGAGCACGGTGGGCGGGCGGCCCTCGTTTACAGTCGCCACGACCTCGGAGGCGCATGGGCCCGGGACAACCTCGGCACCTGGGAACACGCGGTCATCCCCGGCGGGGACCGGCAACGGGAGCGCGCCATTCGCTTCGGCGTGAACCTCGTGATGTATGCCCTCTGCCTCGACTACAAGGACGACCAGGTCCACGCGCCCTTCATCATGAGGCGTCGCGGTTCGATGCCGTAGGCTTGGGCCCGACCCGTCATGGATACCCTGCGCTTCGATCTCGCGGTCCCCGGCGGCGCCCTGACCGCAACCATCCTGGCCATCTGCCTCGCAGTGGTGGTTGGGTTGGGGCTCCTCGAGCTTCGCCGTGACGGACGCCGGGACCGGGCGCGCGTGCTCGCGGGACTTCGTATCGTGACGGCGCTCTTCGTCTTCGCGGTGGCGGTGCAACCGCGCTGGACCGGGGAGCGTTTCACCACGACCGAGGGACGCCTCGCGGTCCTGGTCGACACTTCTCGCAGCATGGGGGTGGCGGCGTCTTCGACGTCTCGGGCCGAGCGCACGGAAGAGCTCCTTCGGCGCTGGCACGGAGAGGCCGGCGGGGACTCCGCCGATGCCGCTTTTTACCGCTTTGGAGAGGGCGCCATTCCCGTCGCCCTGGAAGAACTGGCTGAGGCTTTGCCCCGAGACGACGACCAGACACGCATTGGGGCGAGCCTCGACGAAGTGATTGGGGGCGACGGTGGGGCCGACCTCGGGGCGGTCGTCATCGTCTCCGACGGTGCCGGGGACATCGACGAAGGTGAACTGGCAGCCCTCGCGGCGAGCGGCGCGCGCGTGCATGCGGTGGCGGTCGGCGCGGCCGAGGACCTCGTCGACGACGCGATAGAGATGGTGGAGGCCGACGAGATTGCGTTCTTGCGGCAGGCCGCCCGCGTGCGGGTCGTCGTGCATACGACTCGGGGGGAGGGCACGGAGGTTCCCGTCGCGCTGCACGCCGGCGAGGAACTCGTCCGGGAGACGACCGTCGTAGCCGACGCTCGGGGACGAGGCGTCGCCGAGATTGCCTTCGTTCCGTCCGAACTCGGTCGCTCCGTATATCGTCTCTCCATACCCCTCGCTCCCGGGGATGCCGTCGCAGAAAACAACGAGCGCGTATTCTTGGTGCGCGTGACGCGGGACAAGCTGCGGGTATTGCTCGTCGCCGGTCGGCCGAGTTGGGACGAACGTTTTCTGCGTTCTTTCCTCAAGCGGGACCCTTCCATCGACCTGATCTCGTTCTTCATCCTTCGGACCGGGGCGGATCTCACCATGGCGGCGCCCGATGAGATGGCTCTCATCCCCTTTCCGACGGACGAACTCTTCAGCGAGCACCTCGGCAGTTTCGACCTCGTCTTCTTTCAGAACTTCGAGTTCGCGCCCTATCAAATGGCTGGATACCTGCCTCGCATTCGGGACTACGTAATGCGAGGGGGAGGCTTCGCGATGATCGGCGGGGACCTGTCTTTCGCTTCTGCAGGGTATGGAGAAACGCCCATCGCCGAGATTCTGCCGGTCGCCATGCCGTCGGGGGACGTTCCGCAGCAGCGCACCCTGGTGATGGGGCGGTTCGCGCCCGTCGTCGTCCCGGGCCGCTCGCGGCATCCGCTCATCGAGTTGCTTCCGGACCCTGCGGCGAGCGCGGCCCTCTGGTCCCGCGTCGAGCCCCTCGAAGGCGCCAACGTTCTGACCGGGCTGCGGGGGGATGGCCAGGCTCTGCTCACTCACCCCCGGCGGCGTGATTCTCACGGAGAGGCCATGCCGGTCCTGGCCGTCGGCTCCGCCGGCATCGGCCGGACTCTCGCCTTCGGCACCGACACCAGCTACCGCTGGGGCATCAGCACCGGTGGCGCCTCGGGAGACGCGAGCATGTATGAGCGCTTCTGGGACCGCGCCATCCGGTGGCTCACCCGAGACCCGACCCTCGACCCGGCCCAGGTCACGACCGATCGGCCGAACTACGGCGCCGGCGCTCCGGTGCGGGTCACGGCGGTGCTCCGGGATGCGAGCTACGAGCCCCTCGCGGGGCGCACGATCCGCGTTGCCTTGCTCGCGGGAGATGGCACCGAGCTCGCCCACGAGGAGCTGACCAGTGACGCCGCTGGACGAGTGGAAGCCACCCTCGATGGGCCATTGCTCCCCGGAGGCTATCGGGCCGCGGCGCGCCTGGGCGATGACCTCTCTTGGCTGGCCGAGGAGGGGTTCGTCGTCGAGTCGGGGGGCGAGGAGCTCGCGGCCCCGGCGGCGCGGCCGGAGACGCTCCGGACCATCGCGGCGCGTACCCGGGGGACCTTCGTCACTCTGCAAGAAGCGCCGAGCCTCGACGGGTTCGACTCGACGAGGCGACGTTCCCTCGGAACGACGACCCTGGCGCCCCTCGCGAGCTTCTGGGCCTTCCTGAGCTTGGTCCTGCTCTTTGGCGTGGAGTGGGTCTTGCGCAGAGCCTGGGGCCGCCGGTAGAGCGCGCAGGCCCTTATTGCGGCGCGTTTGGTGCGCTGAGCTATGCTTGTTTGCATGTCTGCTTGGCGATGCGCGGTCGGAGTCCTAGCGGGGGTGTTGCTCCTGGCGGGTTGCGAGGAGCGCGTGCGGCCGCCCCTCGCCCCGGCGCCGGACGGTTCGACGGACGCCCAAGTGATCAATCCACCGCTTCGGGACAGCAGCGTCCGTGATTCGGCCAGAGACGCGGCCATCAGGGATGGCGCCGTCGACGCCATCGTCGACGGCGACACTCCAGACGTGAGTCTGCCGCTAGGGTGCTACCTCGCGGGTGCCGGCACTGGCACCGACGCGGTCGTGGAACTCGGAGGGGAAGGGGTGCCCTTCGGCGTGCACCGGAGCTATGCAACCTGGGACGGCGCGCGCTGCGATGTGCCGACCCTCGTGGTGGGACTCACGACCGGCTCGTGCGTTCCGAGCGTCGGCGAGCGCCTGGTCTTCTCCATCCGGCGGGACGCCATCGGTACGAACCTCTTTCTGGGCCCGAATACCATCGTCGCCGAGCCAGACGACAGCGGATTGACCGTGCGTTTCACTATCGTTGACGAGCAATGGGGCACCTGCCTCGGGAGCGCCGCCGCGGGGACCGTGGACTTCTCCAGTCTCGATTCGTTGCCGGGGTCGCGATTGACCGCGACCTACACGCTCACCCTCGGCGACTGCCGCGAACCCTTCGCCTCGGCGCCGGTCGAGGTGACGGGGTCCTTCGATGTGCCTTTCGAAGTCGCTTTCGATACGATCTGTCTCTGACCCGTGGTCGGCTACCCGGCCGTTCACGGGCGAGTCACGGGCAAGTCACGGGCAAGTCACGGGCATGCACACCTGTCGCGTAGGCCCGCCGCTGAGGCCCGGGCTGTCGAAGCAGCCGTAGCCGTCCCGGCAGCCATTCGCGAAGAGAGTGAAGTCGCAGCGGGCCACGCAGCGGTTCGCACCGTCCGGGAACCGATGGCAGGCGGTGTAGGCGTTGGGGCCGACGGCATCGGGGCATCCGGTGGCGCACGGGCGCGTGCACATGCCATCGGGGTAGCCCGCGGCGTCCGTGAGGCAGGTGCCCGAAGTGAAGGCACACTCGGTGGCGCTCTCACATGCACCGCCGATGAAACCTCGGAGGCGTACGGACGGGGTGTCGTGGTGGTCGCAGGGGCCGAGCACGTTGTCGTTGTCGACGGGAGCGGCGTAGACCGCCCGATGTTCGGACCATCCCACGCTGTCGACGTCGAAGAGGGCCTGGCTCGCCAACGGAGAAACGTCGAAGATGGGCATTGCTCCCGCCTCCTCGACGCAGGCGTTGGGGCCGATGTCTGCGACCTCGACGATGACGCACCGACTCCTCGCCGCGTCGATGACGCGAATCCGCTGGCCGCACCGGAATCGCTGGGCGTTCGCCGCGTAGTACCAGGTCCCGTCGGCGTCGGGTGACGCGCACGAAACGGGCTGCTCATCGCCGGGGCCGCCGAAGGTGGTGATGTCGTAGTCCTGGGTCTCTGGCAGACGGTCGTCCGTGAGGGAGCCGACTCGGCCGATGCACGCGGACAGGCTCTCCCCCGCGGGGCCCCCGGTGTCGACGGGGACCCACGGGCTCCGCGATGGGGCCTCGGTGCAGCCGCCGTCGGCCACACCGGTGTCCGGACGAGACGAGTCGACGCCCCCGTCGGCGACCGACGAGTCTCCCGAAGGAGGCTCTCCACCGTCACCGCGGCCGTCGATGGTGATGACGCCCTCTTGGCTACAGGCCCCGACGCCGACCGCAAGGGCAACCGCTGCGACGAGCGACGGCCATGGGAACTCGGGGTGCTCTGCCATCTCACTCGCTCTGGTCGTCGTCATCGCGTCCCTCGTGGCTACCATGGCGTGCCAGCTCGCGTCGGATGGCCCGGAGCACCTCGGTCGCATCGGCTGGCTTGGTGAGATACGCATCGACGCCGGCGTCGAAACCGCGGATCTGATCGATGCGATCCTCCTTGGAGGTCACCATCACGATGGGCACGTCTCGATACTGAGGGTTCTGGCGAAGCTTTCGGGTGAGCTCGTAGCCGTCCATCTTGGGCATCACGACGTCCGTGGATATCAGGTCGAAGGCGCTTTCTTCGGCGGCCGCGAGGCCCGCCGATCCGTCGGCAGCGGTGACCACGTCGTAGCCCGCATCCACGAGGATGCGTCGCATCGCTTCGCGGACCGTGTCGGAGTCTTCGACGACGAGGATCCGCGGTGCGTCTCCCCCCCCATCGACGCCCTCGTCGTCGGTGCCCCGAGGCACGTGCGGCCCGCCCCGCCCGCTGATCGCCATGGCAACCAGGGTCGGTATGTCGAGGATTAGCACGCAGCGTTCGCCCACCAGAGTCGCCCCGGAGGCGCCCGGGACCCGGTGGAGCAGGGTGCCGAGGGACTTGATCACGATCTCCTGGCGGCCGAGCAAACCATCGCAGGCGAGGGCGTAGCGGTGCCCGGCGACGTCGACCAGAACCACGGGTTGCTCCTTGGTCATCCGCCCCGGTGTGCCGCCGACACCGATGAGGTCGTGCAGACGGATGAGGGGGATCTCCTGGCCCCCTTCGTGGAGGAGCTCGCGGTTCGTCGCGCGACGGATTGATTCGGGCAGGGCCGAGACCGTGCGCTCCACGAGATCGAGGGGGATGGCGTAGACTTGGCCGCCGATACGGACCAGCAGGACGTGCACGATGGCGAGGGTGAGCGGCAAGCGGATCTCGAAGCTGCTGCCGCCTCCGATGGTCGAGTCCACGGCGACGGTGCCCTTGAGGCGGCTGATGGTCTCGCGCACGACGTCCATGCCGACGCCGCGGCCGGAGAGGTCGCTGACCCGCCCCGCGGTGCTGAACCCTGCCCGGAAGATGAGGTCGAAGATGTCTTCGTCGGCGAGCTCCTTCGCTTCATCCGCGTCGAGAATGCCCTTCTCGACGGCCTTTTCGCGGACGCGATCGACGTTGATGCCGGCGCCATCGTCGGCGATGCGGATGACGATTTGGTTTCCGCGATGGAAGGCCGAGAGGGTGACGCGCCCTTCGGCTTCTTTGCCGGCGGCCATGCGTACGTCGGGCCCTTCGACGCCGTGGTCGATGGCGTTGCGCACGAGGTGCAGGAGCGGGTCGTCGAGTTGTTCGACGAGCAGCTTGTCGAGTTCGGTGTCTTCTCCTTCGAGTTCGAGGCGGACCTGCTTGCCCAGCTTGAGGGCGATTTCCCGGACCGTCCGGTGGTACTTCGACCAACTCCGGCCGATGGGTACCATGCGCAGCTTCATCACCTGGTCTCGGAGCTCTCCCGCAACGAAGTCGAGCTGTTGGCTCGCCGAGTCGAGGTCTCCGCTCAGCTGCTCGAAGACGCGGTGGATGCGGCCGAGTTCGGTCCACAGCCCTTCGGACCGTACCGCCCCGGACCGGGCGGTGACGCGGCCCGCCAGGCTGCGAGCACTTTGACGCTGGTCGCCGAGTTCGCGGCCGAGGGATCCGAGGCCAGTCATGCCCATCGAGAGGCGCCCCTTGGCGATGATCAGCTCGCCGACCAGATTCATCAAGAGGTCGAGCTTTTCGAAGTCGATGCGCAGCGTCTGATGCCGCACGTTCGTCTTGCGCTCGGCCCCGGCGGTGGGCTTGCGGCTGATGGCGACGGCGGGTCGGCCGCCGCCTGCGCTCGCTCCCGCGGCGTCGCTGGGCAATCCCGAGAGCAGGGCGAGGGCCGGGTCGATGTCGACGTCGATGTCTCCCCGCGCGGAGGCGGCCTGGGTGATCTGCGAGAGGGCATCGAGGGACCCGAGGAGCGCATCGATGACGCCTCGGTCGGCTACGCGCCGGCCTTCCCGAATGTGGCCGACGAGGTCTTCCGCGGCGTGGGCGAGGCGGGTCATGCGCTTGAGACCCACGAATGCGCTCGAGCCCTTGAGGGTGTGCAAATCCCGGAAGATGGCGCTCACCAACTCTTTGTCGTCTGGGGCTCGTTCGAGTTCGACGAGGCGCTCCGCCAACCCTTCGACGCGCTCCTGACACTCCTCGAGGAAGGGGTCGATCATGTCGTCGTCGACCGTCGGTTCCCAGCGGCTGTCATCTTCCTGGGCAGCCGCCCCCGGGGTCGCCGCGCGTCGATGGGGGGCGTGGGGCGGGGGGAGGCCGGCGCGCAGCGCCTTCGAT
>Ga0164313_10002902_pt1 | contig 15279 bp, 12 predicted proteins | sample GuaBasSedimGuay4_FD_113735 | JGI IMG/M metagenome (GOLD analysis project Ga0164313, IMG submission 113735) | Subseafloor sediment microbial communities from Guaymas Basin, Gulf of California, Mexico - Guay4, Core 4569-4, 0-3 cm | ecosystem: Environmental > Aquatic > Marine > Hydrothermal vents... | reverse complement strand
CTGTGGTGATGAACTAGTTGAACTAGGAGAAAAAAGAGATGGCGCTTATGCCATGATATATTACGATACTAAATGGAACGTTCAACCTGTATTTAAATACGAGTATTTTGACCCTAACTTAGATGTTTATGACATAGGTTACCAAGAAATGATGACTATTGGTGCTAACTATTTTGTGGGTAAAAATGTTAGGTTTCAATTAAATTATCAAGCTCATATTGAAACAATTTCAAACGTTGATAATGATATGCTCTTAGCACAAGTACAGCTAACGTTTTAATTAGTTTTGTTTTCATTGGTTAGTTTTATTGAAGGAGGCTGTCTGAAAAGACAGCCTTTTTCTTTAACTTTGCAGGAAACTATAAAAAACTACCAATGTCTACTGAAAAAGAACTAATTAGAGAGAAGCTTGTCTCTAATTATAACTCAATTTTTGAGAAAAAGCTTATCGATGAAATCGTTGAAGTTGGATCTCTTCAATCCTTAAAAAACGGAGAAATTCTAATTGATATTGACGATGAGATGACCCATATCCCCCTTTTAATTAATGGGGTTGTAAAAATTATGCGAGCAGATGAAAGTGGAGATGATATTGTATTATATTATCTAGAAAAAGGAGATACCTGTGCTATATCTTTTGTGAATTGTATCAACAGAAGTAAAAGTATGTTTAAGGGAATCGTTAAAAAGGATATGGAAGGAATCTTTATTCCCGTATGCCTCATTGATGACTGGTTAAAAAAATATGAATCTTGGCGACATTTCATTATTGATAGTTATCACTTACGCTTAATGGAAATGGTAGAGTCTATAGACCGTTTAGCCTTTCTTAAATTAGAAGAAAGGGTTTACAAATATTTAAATGATAAAGTTGCCATAGAAAAAGACAATACACTCATCATTACACACCAAGAAATTGCAGACGATATAAACACTTCCCGTGTGGTGGTTTCTCGTTTATTAAAACGCCTTGAAAATGAGGGGAAAATTGCAATTCGCCGTAATAAAATTATTCTTGAAGACCTTTTATAAATTGTAAAAAAAGAGGCTCCAATATTGGAGCCTCTTTTTTTACAATACTATATTCTTATTAAAACCTGTATTGAACAAAAGCTGTAAAATTCCTTCCAGGATCATTAATTGGAACTCGATCAAACCCTTCCTGATTGATATAAGAAAAGTTTAAATGATTGTGATATTCCTCATCAAAGATATTTAATCCCGCAACACCGATTGTTAATCGATCTATCGGTTTTACCCCTAATCGGATGTCAAATGTACTCCAAGCCGGTGTTGAAGTTTCCCCAAAAGTCTCAGCAATATTTGTTTGTTCACTAACAATATTGAATTGTCCGTTTACCCAAAACTTTTCCTTTTTATAACCCAAAAACAAACGTGTTGTAAGTGGTGGTGTAAGTGGGATGGACTCATCAAAATCCTTGTTTTCTGTATAAACGTAGGCCAACTCCGTTTTAAAATAAAAGTTGTCCATGAAATCGATTTGTGCCATCAATTCAAATCCTGTTTTATTGGCATCATCAATATTTCTAAAAACCTTTGGGTGAATTGGCTCCATCATAGGGTTGAATTTCCTTATTAAGTCTTCATCTACTTGAGCTACAATAAGGTTTTCAAAGATTGAATAATAGAAAGAAGCTTCATAACTTAACTTGTTAAATCTGTTTTTTAAATCCAGACCTCCTTTAAGGCCAATTTCAAACTGATTATTAACTTCTGCATCTAAATCTGGATTCCCAATATATTCATAGGGATCTTGTCCAATAGTAAAATGATTTATAAAACGCTCGGTCATATTAGCGGATCTTACTCCCCGTCCATAAGCAGCTTCAAAGGTTAAATTATCTGAAAGTATTTTTCTAACTGAAACAGTTCCACTAAAATTATTCTCAGCACGTTTTTTTAAATCATACATTTCAGCAAAATCATCTTCAGGATCTTGAATATCTGAAGTTACTAAATCATACCGAATACCTCCAGTAAAAATTGTCGTACTATTTGCAAACCATTTAGCTTCAGCAAACAATCCCATATCATTTATATAAGAGTCCTGCCAAATTTTATCTATAAAAGCTATAGGTTCGGGTAATAAATCTCCATTCATATTTCTTTTAACTAGCCTATTTCTCACACCATCCCTTGCTACATGCATTAAGTCTAATCCAGTAAATAATCTAAATTCATTGGATGGATTTAGACTAAACTCAACCTTTCCTCCCATCGTTGTAGCTTCTACCGGTGAGGAAGCTTCCATCATCATAAAAGTAGGTCTGTTAAAATTGGTCATTAAATGATCCACAAAGCTATAATATGCTTTTACGTTAATTTTTTTAATGAAATCACTTATCCGCACATTATAATCTAAAGAGAATATGCTACTATTATCATATTCGGTATCCATTGGTAAGCCCGCATGTTGTACATCCCTTCCAAAAGATTGCCTCCAATTTAACTTAAGCCTTTGGTCTTCTGAAAAATTATAGCCAGCCTTAAAACCATAATCGGTACTCCTAAAAGCTGAAGGAATCTCATTACCGCCACCATCTTCATAACTTCCATAATCACGATAACCAAAATTTCCTTCAATATCATATTTACTCGTACTATTTTTTAGGTTCATCATTGTTACAAAAGAGTTTCCATTTGTTTCATATCCAGCTGAAGCGTTTCCATGAAAACCAAATTCCCCCTCACTAGGTTTATTTGTAACAATATTGATTATTCCTCCAAAAGTTGCTCCATATCGTACTGAATAAGGCCCTTTAATAATTTCAATTTTGGAAACATCTTCAGGGGTAACATGTGTAGTAATGGGATCCATTCTATTTGGGCAGGCATTAACTGCTTTGGTTCCTCCATCGTACATAATATTTAGTTGCTCATATTGAGCTGCTCGGAAAGATGGATCCATGGCATAATTTCCTCTTTTTATTGTGGAGATTCCATTAATGCTTTCAAATAATTCTGCAACATTTTTTGGCTGAACAATTTTTTCTGCATAATTATTAGAAACGGTTGAAAAAATTGGATCTAATATGGCATTTCCAACTACAATAACTTCTTCAATATGTATTGTTTTTAAATCGTTTGTGTCTTTTACTTTTTCATTATTTTCTTGTGAAAAAGCGGTATTGAATATCAGTATGCAAACCAGCATACTTAATAAATTTTTCATTTCTTTATTTTTTATTTTTAGTGAATACTATATACGACAAGAACTAATGCTGTATCTATTGATAACCGATGTGGTCTAAAACACATTTTAATTATTATATCACAGTATATTATAAGCGTCAACCTTTACTAGTTAGGTTGATGTAAACAGTATTTGCTAACACTTATTAACTGCTTTTTTAATTACTTATGTGTTTTGTATGGAAGTATTAGATTGTGGAGGGTGATACCAAGAATATTCTTTGGTATAGGAATATAAATTAAAATAAAAATCTATCTTTTTGAGGTTTTCATTATAATTAATAGCCAGTTTAAGGTTATTAATATCATCAAAAAACAAGGTTATCTCTTCTGGAACAATCAAATTAATTGGAGTCTTTTCAGTAGTAGCTTTCTTCTCAACAACGTCTTTAAGATGACATTTTCCGTCACATTTCATTTCGGGCTTATCTATGTTTTCACAAAACCGTTCTATAAATCCCGATTGGTCTACATAATAATATCCGTAAGTGAAAGATATATATATGGTATTCCAAAATAGAACAGATATCAAAAAAAAAGAAAATACGGTTTTATGGTATTTCATAGCCTGCAAAATTAATACTTAATCTGTTTTTAAATAATGACAACAGTCATAAAACCATAAATTTTTCTGAAAATAATTCTGAGAAAACAAGGCCTGGCTATCTGATAATTATCATATTTAATTTGGCCATTCAAAGGTATCTTTAAGGATTCTAAATTTAAATTTTTAAGTCATGTATCATCAAGCCCAAACTATAGCTTTATACAATTATGATAATGGGGTCATCATGATCGGAGTTTTTGCGCTCGTTTGTGTGATCCTAATTGCTGTATTAATTTCTTTTATGAATAGCGGTAAAAAGAAATAAAATTTTCCTTTTAGATTAATTAATTATTCATTTATGCAAATAACCAAAATAAAAAAAAGTTATAAATACTTTGAAGCAACTCTGAAATTACATCGTCTCAGAAATTTAAATCCTGATAATTTATAATCGATTTAATTGAGCTAACCTTTTTATTATCACTGTTGTTAAGTACCTTTGTGATTCTTCTACTACTAAAATAAATACATGTCGAGATTGCCTTTTTTAATAGGCAAGTATTTGTTGTTGGATCTACAATTATTGGACCTTATAAATATATTTACTATGAAAAATTTCTTGAAAATTTTAGTTTTAGTTTTTCTTCCTTTTCTATTTCTAACATGTACAACAGATTCCGATGATCCTGCTGACCCTGTTGATCCAGATCCCATTAATGTCGGGGAATTATTATGGACTTTTAATATCGGTGTCGAGGGTAAGCATTCTAGTGGTGACCCTGCAATTGCAGCTGATGGCACCATATACATAACTTCTGCTGGAGATTTAGTAAGTTGGAAACCTGCTAAGATTTGTGCGATAAATCCAGATGGAACTCTAAAATGGAAATCTGGTGAAATTGATCATGTTGGTACTGGAAAAATATGTGTTGGTTCTGACGGGACAATTTATGTTGTTGGATATACTACATTATACGCCATTAATCCTGCTGATGGTAGTTTTAAATGGCAAATGCAGCCTCATGCTTATCAAATTAGTTACCTCACTATTGGAAACGATGGAACACTTTTCGTTGCAACAGTTGGGACCGGGTCTTATAGAAGAGCTGTGGTTGCTATTACTTCAGAAGGGCAGCTAAAATGGATAAAAGATCCTGCTGGCTTTGGGTCTCCATACGCTCATCACCTTACAGTTGGTAAGGATGGAACGCTTTATACTTACTGGCCAATATGGTCTGATGTTTTAGGGCGATATGTAAGAATGATTCAGGCATTAGATCCCGAAACGGGTATACAAATATGGGCAACAGAAGAAATGCCTCTAGATTTTAGTGATCCTCGAGGAATGGCCATTGCCGAAGATGGAAACATAATACTTTCTATTGATAAAGGTCAAATTAGTGATTCGAACAGACTTCTAAAAATTAATGCCTCAACGGGTGCTATATTATGGAACAAGGAAGCCATAACAGGTTTCCCATCGATTGCTCCAAATGGAGATATTTTAATATTTGGCTTTAATGCTGGTCTGTATTGTTATAGTCCTTCTGGTGATGAAAGATGGAGTGCTGGGAACAATTTATCCGGTATCCATGGAATCACAATTGATTCGGAGGGTAAAATATATGTCGCTGGAGGGGAAAGCACCTATGGTGGCAATAATCAATGTTTTAATACTGATGGTAGTTTGGCTTGGGCAACTTATTTAGAAATTAATGGAGCAGAATGTCCAGCAATTGCAAATGATGGAATTATCTATATCATTGGAAATGGTGATAAACTATATGCAGTACAAGGGGACAAACCCTTAGCAACTAACGGATGGCCAAGAGCAAATTATAATAATAGCAATTCCAGAAATGCAAGTTACTAAAGCTTGATAAAAAATTTAATTTAAAATGAAAAAGTAAAATTAAAAAACCATTGTGGTATGGGGCTAAACACAAAATTCGTTTTGTGAAATATTGGTTAATATTGTTTAATTAGCTGCTATAAACCCACAATGGCTTTTTATCTTCCCGCTTAAAACTATTTTGTTTTTTTAAAATCTTATATTCTTCTAAGAAACAACCCTGTAACAAAAGTTACATATTATTATGCTATTTGACTGTATTATTGTCCCGTTTGTAGAATAAGCTGCAAACACTCTTTTGTGTGTGAATAAAGAAATACATTTGTTTCGTTAATAGATTGAATATGAAAACCTCACGAATAATACTCCCCATTATTGCGCTTTTTGCGTATTCTAATATTTTAATTGCCCAGGTTGGGATTGGGACTACTGATCCCCAAGCAACATTACATGTAGCCGGCACCTTACAGGTTGATGACACTAACCCTGGATCTGCTGTAAAACTTACTGGAATAGATGCAAGCGGTGTAATAAGCGAGATTAGTTTTGGCTCAAATATAAATTTAACTGCGGGGGTTTTGTCTACTTCTGGTGGAAGTGGTGATCATACCAAAGAAACTATAGCATTAATAGATGAGACATTCAATGATGATGAGGATGATTTTGATTGGGATCTAGATTTAGGTGGAGCTAATGATGATGTGACTGTTTTTATAATTCGCCGAGGTGGTGGGGATGATAAATTAAATGTTAATAGTATCCTTGGAGGTACTGAGGGCAGAAGAATACGTATAATTAATGATTCTAATAAAGATATAGAGTTTTTTGAGGATGACACTAATGGTTCTTCTGGGAATAACATATATATTTACAATTCAACTGGTAAATTGAAAAAATATGGCTCATGTTTATTAATATATTCAACAGATGTTTCTGAAGTTACTGATCCTATTACTCCTGGCCATTGGTGTTTAGTTCAGTTGAATTCTGATAATTAATTATTATACTTTACAAGTCTCTTTTTTTAGGTGAAAATATAAAGTAGAATACCTGCGAATAAATGTTATATTCTTACTAAACATTTCTGCTTCTATTTCTGGAACAACCTACAAATACATTATGGTATTAAGAAAATCTACACCTTATAATCCAAAAACAGGATTCATTTTTGTGGAGTTTTTAATAAACTAAAAATTAAGTTTTGTTTTTCCAGAATTTAATTTGGAATAAACAGCGCCTAAATCTTGTTTTGTGCTTACTTTATCCCCTCTTTTAACCTCATTTTCTTTAATTATTCCCTCATAATTAATATTAGTAAAACGAAGCTTTTACTCTTTGTAACATTTGTAACCAACCCGTGTATCTAAAGTTACTGTAGTAGCGCAAGTCCTGTCTTATTTTTGACCCAGAAATAAAACACGATGAAGAAACACCTATATATCATACCCTTTGGAATATTGTTCTTTACAATATCCATCTCTGCTCAAGAATTGAAATCCATTTCAAAAACCGAGGTCTTAACAAGGGTAATTGAACAGAATACTTCCTTAAAGATATCGGAGCAAGAATATTTAAAAGCAAGAGCAGAATACCGACAAACCAACTCTGTATTCTTACCCAGCATTTCTGCTTCTCACACTGGAATTGCAACTACCAACCCGCTAATGGCATTTGGCTCCAAACTTAATCAAGGAATCCTTACACCAGAAGATTTTGATCCCAATAGGCTGAATGAACCCGATGAGGTAAGCAGTTTTGCTACGGTATTTGAAATTCAACAACCCCTTATCAATTTAGATGGCTTTTATCAACGAAAAGCTGCTAAGAATAAAATGGATGCTGTAGGCTTACAATCGCTTCGCAGACAAGATTATCTAACTTTTGAAGTAGAAAAGGCATACATGCAATTGCAATTAGCATATAAGGCGGTAGATGTTTTAGAGAAATCTTTCGAAGCTGCCCAAGAAAATAAAAAAGTGGCCGATAATAGTTTTAATCAAGGTTATTTACAAAGAGCCGATGTGTTATCTGTTGATGTACGTGTCAATGAAGTGAAAAATCAGCTTCAGACTGCAAAGAGTAGTGTGGAAAATGCTTCCGATTATTTGTCCTTTTTAATGAATGAAAAAATTGCTGTTGTATATATCCCTTCAGATAGTTTACAGGTTTCTTCTTTAGGAATTAATTCTATCGATATCCTTTCCGAAGAACGAACAGATATTAAGGCGATGCAACTTACAACAGATGCTTATGAATCATTGTACCAAGCAGATAAAATGGCCTTCCTTCCCAGATTGAATGCCTTTGGTAGTTATGAGATGTATGATGATAGTGCTTTTCAAGGTTCTGCTAATGGATATTTAGTTGGGGCACAACTTAATTGGAACCTTTTTGAAGGCTACAAAAATGTGGGTAAAGCTCAAAAAAGTAAAGCACAATACGATCAATCTATCTTGGAATACGAGCAATATGTTTCACAAAGTAATTTAGATTTAAATAAGGCAAATAGAATGTTAACAGATGCCGATAATAGGCTGAAATTAACAAGCTTAGCCCTTGAACAATCTGAAGAATCGTTAAGAATAAGGACGAACCGATATAAAGAAGGGCTTGAAAAAACAACCGATCTTTTATTAGCCGAGTCACAATACGCTCAAAAGCAATTAGAATATTATCAAACTATTTTTGAATACAATTACGCATACCTATACTTACAATTTTTAACCAAAGAATAATACCATTATGAAAAAATATATAAGCCTGGTTTTTTTATCGATTTTAATGATAAGTTGTGGCAAGGACACGAAAGAAACCACAGTAGACCAAACACCTGCAATTCCTGTTGAAGTGAGTTCTGTAAATTCAGGAAAAAGCACTCCTTTTTTTACTGCCAGCGGGAAAATTGAAGCAATAAACAAAGTTACTTTAAGCACACGGACCTCTGGTTATGTTGATGCTATTTATGTAAGAGTTGGTGATAAAGTGGAAAAAGGCAAATTGCTTTTGTCCATAAACAATGCAGACCTACAGGCAAAACGCGCACAGGTAAATGCTAGTATCACAGAGGCAACTGCCGCTTATACAATTGCAGAGAAGGATTACAATCGTTTTAAAAACTTATATGCTGAAAATAGTGCCTCACAAAAAGAGATGGACGATATGACAGCAAATTTTGAAATGGCAAAAGCTCGTTTGGAAGCTGCAAACCAAATGAAAAATGAAATAAATGCTCAATTTAAATATGTAGATATTAAAGCTCCTTTTAGTGGTGTTATAACCAATAAATTTATAGAGACTGGAGATTTAGCAAACCCAGGAGTACCATTGATTGCAATGGAGTCCCCAGGAAGTTTTGAAGTAAAACTCATGGTTCCTGAAAGTGAGATCTCACAGATAAAAATTAACACCAAAGTATCTGTTTTAGTAAAGTCTATTTCTGAAACACTTAGCGGAATAGTTAGTGAAGTGAGTACTTCAGCAAATAATACAGGTGGACAATATTTAGTAAAGGTTACCATCGATAAGAGTGATGCTCCTATTCTATCTGGAATGTACACCAGTGTTATGTTTCCAGTAAAAAGAAAAATGGAATCAAATATCGTGTTAGTCCCAATTGATGTAATTGTAACCAAAGGTCAGCTTTCAGGTATTTATACTGTAAGTCAGAATCAAACAGCATTATTGCGTTGGTTGCGACTGGGAAAAACATTTGGTGATAAAGTAGAAGTATTATCAGGTCTTAATGCAGACGAACAATATATTTTGTCAGCAGAGGGAAAATTATACAACGGTGTTAAAGTAACAATACAATAATCTAGTTGATTTGGACAATATCCATTTAAAGAGGGTTAAGAGATGCAAGACACCCCTAAAGTCCCCTCAAGGGGACAAAAATAAATCCATAATCAAGTTTTAAAATATTAAAAAAATGAAAGAAGGATTAGCAGGTAAAATAGCAAAGGGGTTTATAGGCTCCAAGCTTACTATACTTCTAATGATCGTGTTTATGGTTATTGGGGTATACAGTTCGTTTTTAATACCTAGGGAAGAAGAACCACAAATAGATGTTCCTATGGCAGATATATTTGTGGGATATCCAGGAGCAAGTCCAACCGAGGTTGAGTCTAGAGTTGTAAAACCATTAGAAAAATTAATCTCCAACATAAAAGGAGTAGAATATGTGTATTCAACTTCTATGAAAGAACAAGGGATGGTCATTGTTCAGTTTTATGTGGGTGAAGATATTGAGCGATCTTTTGTGAAATTATACAATGAGATCAACAAGCATATGGACATCATGCCGGAAGGTGTTACGATGCCTTTGATAAAAACCAGGGCGATCGACGATGTTCCTGTTTTAGGATTAACCCTTTGGAGCGAAACTTACGACGACTATCTTCTTAAGCAAATTGCGCAAGAGCTAGCCGATGAAATTGAAAAAGTAAATGATGTTTCTGTTACTAAAAAAATAGGCGGTAGAAACCGGCAACTTCGTGTTGTTTTAGATGAGGATAAAATGGCTGAAGCTGGATTGGATTTTCTTTCTATTTCTGAAATGATAAAGTCCAATAACAAACAATTAAGTGCAGGAAGTTTTAATAAAGGAGATTCTGAGTTTACTGTAAACACCGGTAATTTCCTAGAAACTGGAGAAGATGTTGAAAATCTTGTGGTAGGCATTCAGCAGAATCAGCCTATCTATCTAAAACAAATTGCCACTATACATGATGGCCCAGAAATTCCAAAAGAATATGTTGCTATGGGCTTTGGGCAAGCAAGCGAAAAAGTTAAAACCTATAAATCTGAATACCCTGCTGTTACTATTTCAGTAGCAAAACGGAAAGGAGCAGATGCTATGAATCTGTCCAATATCATTCTGGAAAAGGTGGAGCATCTTAAAATAAATTTAATTCCAGATGATGTACAGGTTGAGGTCACAAGAAATTACGGAGAAACAGCTTCACAAAAAGTATCAGAATTATTGATGCATCTTATTGGAGCTATTCTTGCGGTTACTTTAGTTGTAATGCTTGCCATGGGATGGCGTGGTGGATTGGTAGTGTTTTTATCGGTTCCAATAACCTTTGCATTAACGCTTTTGAGCTATTATATGCTGGATTATACACTCAACCGAATCACCCTTTTTGCATTGGTTTTTGTAACGGGGATTGTTGTTGATGACTCCATAATCATAGCCGAAAACATGCACCGGCATTTTAAAATGAAACGCTTGCCGTTTAAACAAGCGGCCTTATATGCGATAAATGAAGTTGGTAACCCAACCATTTTAGCCACATTTACAGTAATTGCTTCGGTGTTACCGATGGCTTTTGTTTCAGGGATGATGGGTCCTTATATGGCGCCCATGCCAATTGGCGCATCGATAGCGATGATCCTTTCATTATTTGTTGCTTTGACCATTACCCCTTATTTAGGTTTTATTTTTCTTCGTGAAAAAGAAAATAAAGGAAAGAAGAAAAAGAAATCAAAACAATTGGAAGAGACTTTAATCTACAAAATTTATAATCGTTTTGAAAAGCCCTTAATAGAGAATGCCAAAATACGATGGATCTTTTTAGGAGGAACATTTTTGGTGTTATTCGCATCTATGGGACTGTTTTTTACTAATTCAGTGGCGGTAAAAATGCTTCCTTTCGATAATAAGAATGAGTTTCAGGTGGTCATCGATATGCCCGAAGGAACAACTCTAGAGCGCACGGCAGTTGTTGCTAAAGAGATTTCACAATATTTGTCTACCCAAGCCGAAGTAATCAACTATCAAAGTTATGTAGGCGCTTCAGCTCCTATAACTTTCAACGGATTAGTTCGGCATTATGACCTCCGAGGAGGGTCTAACGTTGCGGATATTCAGGTGAATTTAACAGACAAACACGATCGAAAACTTCAAAGTCATGAGATCGCAAGTATGTTTCGGCCAGACATTCAAAAGATCGCTAAAAAATACAATGCTAATGTGAAAATTGTGGAAGTTCCTCCGGGACCTCCCGTTTTATCAACAATTGTCGCCGAAATATATGGCCCAGATTATAATACGCAAATGGATGTCGCCAACCAGATCCAAAATATTTTAAAGAACACAGACGATGTGGTAGATACAGATTGGATGGTAGAGGCAGATCAAATAGAATATGAGTTTATCATTGATAAAGAGAAGGCAATTCTATACGGAATTTCTCCTCAGCAAATTGTCTATACCATGAATATGGCCTTGTCTGAAAGAGCAATTACAAACCTATATGATGAAAAAGCTTCCAGACAAGTTGGCTTAATTTTAGCTTTAGACGAGCAGGAAAAATCTACTATTAGCGACATTTCACAGTTGAAAATAAAATCACAACTCGGAACCATGATTACCATTGGAGACCTGGTAGACATAAAAGAAAGCACGAAAGCTAAAAGTATTTTTAGAAAAAATCAAAAGCGGGTTGTTTATGTCATGGCGGATATGGCAGGCGAATTAGAAAGCCCTGTCTATGCCATCTTAGGAATGACTGATAAATTAAAAGAGATCAATCTTCCCAATGGTTATACTTTAGATGAATTATACTTAGCGCAACCAGAATATGAAGATAATTATACCGTAAAATGGGATGGAGAATGGCAAATTACTCTTGAGGTCTTTAGGGATTTAGGGATGGCTTTTGGAGGCGCTATTATCTTTATTTATATTCTTATTGTTGGCTGGTTCCAAAGTTTTAAAGCCCCTATGGTTATGATGGTGGCAATACCCCTTTCTTTAATAGGAATTATTTTAGGGCATTGGATGATGGGCGCTTTCTTTACAGCCACATCGTTTATTGGAATGATCGCACTCGCTGGAATTATGGTTCGGAATTCGGTGTTATTAATCGACTTTGTTAACCTCCGATTGGCTGAAGGAATTCCTTTAAAAAAGGCAGTAATTGAAGCTGGAGCAGTTAGAACAACCCCTATTTTATTAACCGCTGGGACTGTTGTTATAGGGGCCTTTGTAATATTATTCGATCCAATATTTCAAGGATTGGCCATATCATTGATGGGCGGAACTATTGTATCTACCGTACTAACATTACTGGTGGTGCCGCTGGTGTATTATTTAATAAAACGGAAACAATACGAGCAATAAAAAGTAACTGAAACTTTGACAAAGTTTCCTCCAAAGGCGGACAAGCAAAACTTTGTCAAAGTTGATAAAAACAAAATATATGAAACTAGTAATGGTAACCGCAGTAGAACAATTCCACAACGATATTTTACAAATATTCAGCAAAGCTGACATTAGAAACTTTAGCGAATCTGAAATAGAAGGCTATAAAAAAGCCCCTGCAATTTTATCTTCTTCTAATTGGTTTGCAAGCGGAAAAAGTGGCACGAATTCAATCATGTTATTTTCCTTTACTGAAAATGAAAAGATCGATGTTCTTTTTAAACTATTAGAAGAATACAATACTGATATGGAAACCAATAACCCAGTTAAAGCTATTGTACTTCCAATTGAAAGAAGTCTTTAATTGAAAGGGACATTAGACCGCTGTCGCTTAACAACGTAAGACTTGTTATAATCTAATTGAATAACATTATAACACAAAAATAAAAATTTAAAAAATATAATTATGATCAACAGATTTATTAGAGCTATTGCCGGAATATTTATTATTATTAGCGTATTACTCGCTATGTATGTCAATATTAATTGGCTATGGTTTACTCTTTTTGTAGGAGCAAATTTATTACAGTCCTCTTTTACAAAGTGGTGCTTGATGGAAAAAATACTTATAAAATTAGGCGTAAAGGATACTGAGGGAGAACAATGTTGTTAGATATCTTTTAAACTAACAAAGTAAACTCCAGAGGAGTGACACCCTTGTAACATACCTCAGAAAAAATAAGCTTAGCGCCGTAGGTGCGACATCTTAAATAAAAATATCGCACCTACGGAGCTTCTTAAAAAACCAGATACCTTACGTTTTTACCTAGATCTCGCTCCTACGGAGCTGTTATTTAGGTTGTATAAGGCCTGGAATATTGAACTCTCGGGATTGAAACTTGATTCATTAAGTTTTAAACATCTGTGCGGCTCTGAGGGTTCTGTGTGAAAAAAATAATGCACACGGATATCACAGATTTTCAAAGAAATAAAAAAATCCTTCGGGAGTAAAGCTTTAGTTCAACCCAAAGTTTCCTTTAAAATTACAAGGTAAACTCCAGAGGAGTGACACCCTTGTAACATGCCTCAGAAAAAATAAGCTTAGCGCCGTAGGTGCGACATCTTAAATAAAAATATCGCACCTGCGGAGCTTCTTAAAAAACCAGATACCTTACGTTTTTACCTAGATCTCGCTCCTACGGAGCTGGTTTTTAACTTTTTATAAGGCCTAGAATTTGGGAGTTGTCGGGGTTGAAATTTGATTCATTAAGTTTTAAACATCTGTATGGCTCTGAGAGTTCTGTGTGAAAAAAATATAGCACACGGATATCACAGATTTTCACAGAAGTAGAAAAAGATACTCCCGGAGTAAAGCATCGGTTCCGTCCCGAAGTTTCCTTTTAACAAACAATGTAAACTCTAGAGGAGTGACACCCTTGTAACATACCTCAGAAAAAATAAGCCTAGCGCCGTAGGTGCGACATCTTAAATAAAAATATCGCACCTACGGAGCTGTTTTTAACTTTTTATAAGACCTAGAATTTGGGGGTTTTGGGTTTTGGGTTTTGGGTTTTGGGTTTTGGGTTTTGGGTTTTGGGTTTTGGGTTTTGGGTTTTGGAATTTAAAAAACTACATCTTATAAACCCAACTAGCAGGATTCATTTTTGTGGAATTTTTAAAGACTAAGAATTTAAGTATTGTTTTTCCAGAACTTGATTTGGTATAAACGGTACCTAAATTTTGTTTTGTAGTTACCTTATCTCCTTTTTTCACTAAGACATTGATCATATTTTGATACACAGTGAAATAATTTCCATGTGAAATAATAATAGCATTGTTAGCTCCTTTAATTTTCTGAATTTCCATCACTCTACCGTTAAAAACGGCCCGTGCTTTTGCATTTCTCTCAGTTGCAATTTCCACACCACTACAATATGTTGTAACATTTGGTAGTTGAGGGTGTCTCGTGTCTCCAAACCTTTTTACAACAACTCCATTTTTTAATGGCCATGGAAGCTTGCCTTTATTATTGGTAAAGTCGACTGCTAAGGCCTTCGCTTCAGCTGTAAGCGCAAAGGTGCTTGAAGTCTTTGCTGCTGCCCCTTTTTTCTTTGCGGAATCTTTGTTGGAAGCTAGGATAGCTGCCTTGATCAAAGCTTCAATTTGCCTGTCTATTTTTTCGGCCTCATCTTGTTTTCTTTGTATTTGTTTTGTGAAAACTCCTTCATCTTTTTTAAGAGAAGCGATAAGTCCTTCCTGATCTTTCTTTTCATTTATAAGTTTTGATTTGGCAACTTTATTTTCACTTATAAGCACTTGCTTTTTTTTCTTTTGCGCTATTAATCCCTTATTTAATTCTTGAAGTGCAAGTGTCTTTCCCTTTATACTCTCTCCTTGTTTCTTACGATGTTTTGCATATTGCTTCATATACTGAAATCGCTTATAGGCTTGAAGAAAGTTTTCAGAAGACAATAAAAACATAATCCTGCTTTGCTGTGTCTTGCTCTTATAAGATTTTAT
>Ga0164313_10002901_pt1 | contig 15282 bp, 10 predicted proteins | sample GuaBasSedimGuay4_FD_113735 | JGI IMG/M metagenome (GOLD analysis project Ga0164313, IMG submission 113735) | Subseafloor sediment microbial communities from Guaymas Basin, Gulf of California, Mexico - Guay4, Core 4569-4, 0-3 cm | ecosystem: Environmental > Aquatic > Marine > Hydrothermal vents... | reverse complement strand
CAGGTGGACCATTCAGATTGTTCTTTAAAATTGTCTTTACTTCTCCAAATTTGCAAACAAACCTCCTGATAATAATCTTCAAAATCTTCTTGAGAGTTGGTATACGCTCTACAAATCTTAATGATTATCCCAGAATAAGGTAAAATGGATGCTGTATAAAAATCGCTGCTCACTTTATAAATGTTTATTTCTTAGAATTATTATTTTCTGCTTTACAAGATAATTTATTTGTGCCATTTAAAATTAATGCCATATAAGATCCTGAAACAATAATTAAGAAACCTATCATTTGCTCTTTACCCTCAGTTGTTCTTAACAGTAAGCTGCTTATTAGTATTGATGCTGCCCATATTAGAGCAATTATTAATGTTTTATTATTATCCGCTTTCATTATATGCTTATTTTATTGGTATACCTGTTTAGTGGCTGAAGTATTAATTTATTACACCTGAGTATACTATTTTTTTTGAGATGAAATTAATTCAATTAAAAATCTATTAGATTTGTAAGTATATAATGGGGATAAAGTGCATATGCACTTTATTCAATTGTTGGCAAACATATTGAAAAAACTTACTATGAAATCAATAATCCTATTAACCATTATTTTGACTCTCAGTTGTAATTCAACTACAAATCAAATTCAAGTTTTTGAGGATACATTAGGTATAGAAGAGGCTAAAGCATTAAATGCTCTAGTATATGACTTTGAAAACAACTTGTCGAATATCTATCCAAACTTATCACTTCGAAAAGCGTACCTCCAGTATATAACTGATTTAGTGTCTTTAAAAATGACTAGTTTTGAAAAATTCAATTTTCAAACTGAAAAAACAAAATCTTTATTTAAAAAAAGTGGCTTATGGAATGAAGTTCATAGAATTGATACAACTATGGCCGGTTATCAAGTAAACGTTAACGGAAAATATATGCGTGCGCTGGAAAATATAAAAGAATCTGATACATTAGTCAACCGTTACTATAAGAGCCGAAAAAAAGATGGGATCGTTCAAGATCGAATCGATGCAATTTTAAATTCCAAGCCAAATTTTGACAACTATATCCATAAGCGTATTGTAGTGTTGGAGTTTGGATACTGATAAAATACGTTTGCTAACAAAGAACTGTGGTAAAAAACAAATGAATTTTCATTAATTACTCACTAAAGTACTTCTATAAGTTTCATCATAAATCAGTACTGATTTCCCACAACAAACCATATACAAACACGTTGCTCCTAATTTTGACCCGTCCTGAAATATGTATCCATTAAACAACAAGTGTATGTACAAAAATTATGATTTATTTAGCACCCGTGATGATAATTTGTGGATTCATATTTTTAATAACTGTTGAATAAAAGTGTTATTTATGTTCTTAACACAGGACAAATAGTCTCACATCATCTTTATGTGGGATTTTTTTTGTATTTTTGGTACATATTAAAATAATGTGGGACAAATTGATTCTTATCAAAAACTTGAAAAACTACCTCCTAAACGAGAAGAAGTAGAAACGCTTGATGTTTTACGTCAATTAAGTAAATCAGCAGCAGCTTTAGGTGAGTTAAAAGGAATTGCAAAGACAATTCCTAATCAGGCTATGCTTATAAACGCAGTAGCCTTACAAGAAGCTAAGGACAGTTCTGAAATTGAAAATATCATAACGACACAAGATGAATTATACAAAGCTCTTTCCTCTTCTAAAAATCAACCATTACAGATTAAAGAAGTGATTAATTACAGAAAAGCAATGTTTCTAGGAGCTGATATAATTAACAATCAAGGCTTTTTAAGGCAAAAAGATATTATAGAATTACAAAAGACGATTATTGAAAACAATGCTGGAATTCGAAATATGGCAGGAACTGTTTTAAAAAATGATAAAACAGGAGAAATAGTTTATACCCCGCCACAAGAAAAAGACGAAATACTAGACTTACTTTCAAACTTTCTTGACCATTTTAATATTATAGATACTGATTTATCACCCTTAATCAATCTCGCTATATTACATTATCAATTCGAAAGCATACACCCGTTTTATGATGGAAATGGAAGAACTGGGAGAATATTAAATATTTTATATCTAATCACAAACAGCCTCTTAGACATTCCCATCCTTTACCTTAGTTCATACATCAATGAAAATAAATCTGAATATTATGAACTATTAAACAAAGTCAATAAAAATAACGAGTGGGGAAACTGGATAATATATATGCTTAAAGCCGTTGAAGTTACTTCTAACAAAACAGTTGAAAAGGTTAATTCAATTAAGAATTTACTTGAAGAAACTATAATTTTAGCACAAGAAAAAGCACCTAAAATTTATCGAAAAGAATTAATTGAACTGCTATTTGAACATCCTTATTCAAAAATTGAATATGTTGTAAGTAGTTTGGGAGTTGAACGGAAAGCCGCATCAAGATACTTAAAGCAATTAGAAGATATTGGTATATTAGAATCTCAAAAAATAGGACGAGAAACTTTATATATTAACACCAAATTAATAGAAATATTAAAAAGAAACTAAGCCCAACATTCTGTTTAGTGCATAGCACCCCTCAGGATGCTACGATACCATATATTAACCGTTAGCGGTTAAAATGAACAACATTCTTAAACATAAGAATATGGAATTAAAATTAAGAAAGGAAAATAAGCTAGATTTTAAGGAAGGAAGCAGTCTAACTAATTTCGCCTGCAATTAACTCAAATTAAAATATTCACAGACATCTTATAAATTTCATAGCTTATATTATCCTGCCAAAAATCCAAGCCTATTTGTTATCTTTGGTTATTGTTCAGAAAAAACTCATCAATTACTAATTAAGCATCTCACTATGAAAAAATCGATTCTTCTCGTATTAGCACTTTTATTATCAAGTCTACAATTTATTCAAGCTCAAAAAACAAAAAAAGAAGACAAACAACCCATTGAAGAAATCAATATTGATGGCCTTAAATGGAGAAGTATTGGACCTTCTCTAACTTCTGGTAGAATTTCAGATATTGCTGTAAACCCTAACAATCCATATGAGTATTATGTTGCTTCTTCTGCTGGTGGTGTATGGAAAACTATCAATTCAGGGTTAGAATACGTTCCTGTTTTTGATAATGAAGGATCTTACTCTATTGGTTGTATCACTATAGATCCAAACAATTCTAATGTGGTTTGGGTGGGTACTGGAGAAAATAATAATCAGCGCTCGGTATCTTTTGGAGACGGAGTTTATAAATCGCTTGATGGAGGAAAAACCTGGAATAACATGGGTCTGAAAACATCAGAACATATTGGTAGAATCATTGTTCATCCAGAAAATTCTGATATCGTTTATGTTGCCGCTATTGGGCCTTTATGGAGCAAAGGTGGAGAACGAGGGTTGTATAAAACAACTGATGGAGGAAAAACTTGGAATGCAATTCTTACTGTCGATGAACATACTGGAGTTAATGATGTACAAATGGATCCTAGAAATCCTGAAGTATTGTATGCATCAACTTTTCAAAGAAGAAGACATGTCTTTACTTACGTTGGAGGTGGGCCTGGCTCTGGAATGCATAAAAGTACCGATGGTGGAGTCACTTGGACAAAAATAAATACTGGTTTACCTACCACCGAATTGGGACGTATCGGTTTAGCAATTTCTCCTGCAAATCCTGAAATCATTTATGCTATTGTTGAAGCAGCAGATGGTAAAGGGGGATTTTTTGCATCTACAAACAGAGGTGCAAGTTGGGAGAAAAGAGGCGATCATAGTACAAGCGGAAACTATTATCAAGAAATAATTGCTGATCCTATTGAAGAAAATACTGTTTACTCCATGGATACTTGGATGTCTGTAAGTCATGATGGTGGGAAAACATTTAATATGGTTGGAGAAGTGTATAAACACGTTGACAACCATTGTATGTGGATAGACCCAAACAACAACAAGCATTGGCTAGTGGGTTGTGATGGAGGAATGTATGAAACATTTGATGCTGCAAAAACTTGGGATTTTAAAGAAAATATTCCTGTAACTCAGTTTTATAAAGTGGCTGTCGACAATGATTACCCCTTTTATAATGTATATGGAGGAACTCAAGATAACTTTAGTATAGGTGGACCTTCCAGAGTACTTACTGGACACGGAATTACTAATGCTGATTGGTTCATTACCAATGGTGGCGACGGATTTGAATCTCAAGTAGACCCTAATAACCCTAACATTGTATATGCGCAATCTCAATATGGATTTTTAGTGCGTTTCGATAAAAAAAGTGGTGAGATTATAGGTATCCAACCTAGAGAAAGAGAAAACGAAAACGCTTATCGATTTAATTGGGATGCTCCTTTAGCGGTTAGCAAACATGCTTCAGGAAGACTTTATTTTGCAGCTGAAAAAGTATTTCGATCTAACGATTATGGAAATAGCTGGGAAGTGATTAGCGATGATTTAACCAAACAAATTGACAGAAATAAACTAAAAGTATTTGACCGTATCGTAAGTATGGATGCTGTTGCTAAGAATGGCTCAACATCACTCTATGGTAGTGTCGTAGCTTTGTCTGAGTCTCCCATTGATGAAAACCTAATAGCAATTGGCACAGATGATGGATTAATTCAAATTACTGAAAACGGAGGAGTAACTTGGCGAAAAGTAAAAAGTATTTCTGGGGCTCCAAACCAATCGTATGTTAATAGTGTATATCTATCAAAACATGATGTAAATGTGATGTACGTAGCATTTAACCATCATAAATATGGCGATTTTAAACCTTACATATTTAAATCTACCGATAAAGGTAATACTTGGACTTCGATAAGTTCTAACTTACCAAAAAAAGGAAGTGTATATGCAATTGAAGAAGATCATATGGATAGTGGTTTGCTTTTTTGCGGTACAGAATACGGAGCATTCTTTTCTCCAGATAACGGAAAAAGCTGGAAACAATTAAGTAATGGGTTGCCTACCATAGCAGTTAGAGATATTGCAATACAAGAAAGAGAAAACGATTTGGTACTTGGAACCTTTGGAAGAGGGTTTTATGTTATGGACGACTACTCAGCTTTAAGATCTATTGAAAATTCTAAACCAGTTGAAAAGGCAAAAATATATCCAATTCGGGATGCATTGTCATGGGAAAAGAGTTTGCCTCTAGGATTACCTAGAAAGGCATTTCAGGGTGATAATTTTTACTCGGCACCAAATCTTGGACCCGAAGCAATGATTACCTATTACTACAATGACACGTATAAATCTCTAAAAGAAAACCGCACAGAAAAAGAGAAAGAACTTATTAAGAATAAAGAAGATGCTAACTATCCTAATTACGATTCTTTAAAAGCGGAACGAGAAGAAAGTGAGCCATCGTTAGTTTTTACAATTAAAAATAGTCAGGGGAAAGTTGTTAAAAAAGAGTTTAAAAAGCCCGAAGAAGGATTGCAACGTTTTCATTGGGATTTGAGATATACATTACAAACACCTATAGATTTAAGCACCTCTTCTTTCTATAATCCTTGGAGTACCATTGACGAAGGTACCTTGGCACAACCAGGCAAATACACTGTTGAAATGGAAATGTATAGCGAAGGGAAATTAACTTCATTGGTAAGCCCTGTTTCATTTAATGTTATTGGATTGGAAAATACTGTTATGCCTGCTGAAGACAGAGCTGAAAAAGTGGCTTTTCAGAAACAAGTGATGCAACTTGATGCTAATTTACAAGCATGTCAAAACATTATTAATGAAACCAATTCTAAACTGAAATACATTAAGTCGGCTATTAAACGATCTGAATTCCCATATGGAGAACTATCACAAGATGTTGTTGCTATTGAGAAAAAACTAAAAGACATCAATGTATCTCTTTATGGAGATCCTATAAAAAATAAATTAGATATACGACAACCACAAAATCCTGCAACAAGACTTGGGATTATGAATTATGAACAAAAATATTCTACCTCAGCACCCACACAAACGCATAGAGATAACTATGCCATTGCCAAAGCTGAAATAACTATTATAAAACAAAAGGTAGAAGCTATTTTTAATATCGATATAAAGCAATTAGAAGAAAAGCTTGTGAAATCTGGTGCGCCTTATACACCAGGGCGAGGCTATAAAAATTAGAAATACAATTTCAACTAATAGAAAAAAACTGGGCAACGATAAATTGCCCAGTTTTTTTTAATATTAACCCTTTTTATTTAATCAGGAGCTTTCTAACTATTTCTTGATTTTCACTTCTGAAATTCACAAAGTATAATCCTTGAGGTAAATTAAGTTGAAGTCTATTCTCCCCTTCAGAAATGGTTTCAGTTAGAATTAAATTCCCTTGAATTCCGTAGATATTCAACCTAGTAAATGAATATACATTATTGAAATTTATTTGATCTTCAGCAGGGTTTGGATAAAAGCTAAAATCTATTTCAGAAAAATCAGTAACCGAAAGGTTATCACATCCCACACCAACTGGGTCGTAAATTACTTCTCCTAAACTTCCATCATCTGTTTGATGAAAAATAACAGCTTCAGCATCTGCCAATGTATTTGCCTGACCTTCAACCCAGCAATTATGTTTTGCTAAAAGTGTGTTCGTTGTATTATTATATAAGGCATATAGTTCACCTTCATTTCCGTTTTCAGAAAAAACATTCCCCCCTAAATTATCTACATCATCACCCAAGTTAATAGCCGCTGTACCAATAACTGTAATTCCCCAAAGGTTTCTTCGTATTTCGTTTCCGCTAGCGATTACTTCCATAATACCAGAAGAAGTGTTTAGTGAAATTCCGCTTCCTCCTTGTAAAGGAATATTTTGAATGTCGTTATCTTCAATTATATTATTTCGGATATATGCAAAAGAATCTGGACCCACCACGGTTAATCCATACCTATTTCCTTGAATAATATTGTCATCTATAATAACTTTAATGGTCCCTCCTACTAGGTTGGCTACAGCAATACCACCTCCAAAATCGACACTTGGATCTCCAATAATAGTATTCTGAATAATTTTTAAAGTATCGGCAACTCTTGTAGGTCCCATATTTATTTGAGGTCGGTTGGCATTTAGCAGGTTATTCCCTATTATATGATTGTTAAAAATATAAGCCGACACACTACTATTTGCAGCGGAACCAATTGCAGCTAACTCATTTAAACTAATCGTATTATTCGTTATTTGCGGCATCCCTCTGGATAAGGAAATAACGGCTCCTGTAGTGGCTCCACCCTCCACATTGTTAGAAATCAAACAATTATTTAAGGTGAAGGTTTCTGTTAATACTCTAAGCCCTCCTCCATATTCTATGGTTGTATTCTGAATATTTATTTCTGAAAATTCTTCAAATCGAAAGCCTTCATACGGTGCTGCTTGATTTACAGATGTAATCAATACATCATTCGAATTTACTGTGAATGTTCCAAAAACTGTAATCAACAAATTTGATTCTATAGACAATATTAAGTCTGAGTCTATGGTAACCGTATCGTTTTCAGAAATCACCAAATTTTCTAATAAGGTATAGTTAATTCCAGAAATGGTAATAGTAGAAGGACTATTTGCTGCTATATCACCTAAAGTCCAGTTAACACCTGTATTTGGAGTCGTATAGGTTTGAGAAAATAGTGTAAAAAAACTAATACAAAATAGTAGAATAAATAGGTTTGTCTTTTTCATTTTATAAATAAATTAATGCGATAAATTAGGGTTCAAAAATAAGTATATAAAAAAAGAATCCGAACAAAAAAAGCTTCCTTTTTAAGAAGGATATTGTTTAATAAATAGGAACATCAATTTTATTGACTCACTAAAACTGTAAAAACTTAATCGAAGCGTTTGTCTTTTTATTTATTGAAGATGGTTTTTGTTTTTTTGGAATTGGAATAATATGGTTGATAAAAAAAACGAACTGCCAGTCTCTTTTATAATAAATAGCTTCTTTATTTCAGTAAAGAAAATTCAATTGAATTAATTAACTTTACAGCACACCAAAAAATCATACACAAAACGTAAACAATAAATAATAATACATTATGAAACAATTTATTTATTTAATTCTTTTACTATCAATGGTAGTAGTTAATGCACAAGAAAAAGCAATTTATCAAAAACCTCCACAAGAAATATTAGAGCTTGTAGATGTGCCACGAGCGCCAAGTGTGATTTTAGATGAAAACAAAGAAAATATGATATTGTTATATCGAGATGCTTATAAATCTATCGAAGAGCTCTCTCAAGAAGAACTCCGTTTAGGAGGTTTGCGTATAGACCCTAAAACTAATATAGGTAGCAGAGTTACTTACTATAATAATATTAAAGTTAAAGATTTAAAGAAAAAAGGAGCAGAGATTTCTCAAGTAAAAGGTTTGCCAGCAAATCCTAAGTTAACTAACTTTAATTGGTCTCCAAATCAACAAAAGTTAGCATTAACCCATACTACAACAAATGGTGTAGAGCTTTGGATACTTGATTTAAAAACGGCAATAGTTACAAGATTAACCAGTGCGAGGGTAAATGCCAATATAGGGGATGCAATTAACTGGTTTAAAGATGGACAATCATTATTAGTGAAGATAGTTTCAGAAAGCAAAAAACCTCTTATCAATACAAAAACAGCCGTACCTGTAGGGCCAACTATTTCGGTAAATGAAGGTAAAAAAGCACAAAACAGAACCTATCAAGATTTGCTAAAAAATAAAAATGATGAGCATAATTTCGAACAACTTGCACTATCAGAAATCTATAAAATATCATTGGATGGAAGTAAAGAAAAATGGCTTGAGAATAACATTTATACTAACATAAATTTTTCGCCAGATGGCAATTATGTTTTAGTAACTACCGTTGAAAAGCCTTTTTCTTATTTAGTTCCTTACAGACGATTTCCTTCAAAAACTGCCGTTTATTCAAAAAGCGGGAAAGTGGTAGAAACGGTGATAGAAGTTCCTTTAATAGAAGATTTGCCAAAAGGGTTTATGTCTGTTAGAACTGGTAAAAGAGATTTTAAATGGAGAAATGATAAGCCAGCTACACTAGTTTACACCAAAGCTCTTGACGGAGGGGATCCAGAAAACAAAGTAGAATATCGAGATGAAATTTTCGAATTGGAAAATCCCTATAATGGGAATGGAAAAAGTATTTTAAAAACAATCAATCGTATTTATAAAGTTGAATGGGGGAATAATTCAATTGCTATTGCTCATGATTATTGGTGGAATACAAGAAACACAAAAACCTATATATTTAATCCTTCTGATGCTTCACAAAAACCTAAAATTCTTTCAGATAGAAGTTATCAAGATACCTATAGTGATCCAGGAAATTTTGTAACCGAAAGAAACGCTATGGGGAGTTCAGTCTTAACTTTGATTAAGGAGAATGCATTTTTAATTGGAGATGGATATACAGAAGATGGGCAATTTCCTTTTATAGATCAAGTTAGTTTAAAAGACAAAAAGAAGAAACGAATCTATCAGTCTAAATACACAAATAAAGTTGAAGATCTACAAAATTATGATCCTAAAAAGAAGGAACTGTTGGTAAGAATTGAATCGCCAAAAGAGTATCCAAATTATTATTTTAGAAATATTAAAAGTGAAAAATTAAACCAAATCACTTCTTTTAAAAACCCATTTATAAGCATTCAAAATGTTCATAAAGAGGTTATCAATTACAAACGTGATGATGGTTTGGATCTTTCGGGAACTTTGTACCTACCGGTAGGATATGATAAAAACAGTAAAGAAAAAATGCCGATGATTATGTGGGCTTATCCAAGAGAGTATAAGGATAAATCTAGCGCTGGACAGAGCACAAAAAACCCTAATGAATTTACCTATCCTTACTATGGTTCTATGGTTTATTGGGTAACCAGAGGCTATGTTGTTTTAGATGACGCCTCATTTCCAATTGTTGGAGAAGGAGATGCGCAACCCAATGATACTTTTAGAGAACAATTAGTGGCAAATGCAAAAGCTGCAATTGATGCGGTTGACAAACTTGGCTATATAGACAGAAATAGAGTGGCTGTTGGAGGTCATAGTTATGGTGCGTTTATGGTTGCTAATCTTCTATCTCATTCAGATTTATTTGCTGCCGGAATTGCGCGAAGTGGTGCTTACAATAGAACTTTGACCCCTTTTGGTTTTCAAAGTGAAGAACGCAATTACTGGGAGGCTCCAGAAATTTATAATACTATGTCTCCATTTATGCATGCAGATAAAATGAGCCACCCGTTATTACTAATTCATGGGGAAGCAGACAATAATTCTGGAACATACCCTATGCAAAGTGAGCGCTATTTTAATGCGTTAAAAGGCCTAGGAGCTACCGTGCGATTAGTGATTTTACCAAAAGAAAGTCATGGTTACAGATCGATAGAAAGCATACTCCACTTACTGTGGGAACAAGATGAATGGTTGGAGAAGCATGTGAAGAATAAAAAATAAATGAAGAGAATAAAGGCAATTGTAAATAAGAATTTATCAGGAAAAAAGATTCTATTCCTCTTTGTACTTACAAACCTTATTTACGCTATAATGCTGATAGTAACCATCCCAAAAACAATGGCGTTTTCTAATGGAATGAAATTATTGGATATGATGCCAACGGGATACAATTCAGAGTATATAAACTCTCTTTTTGAGACTTTAGGAGTAAATGGACGCGAGGTATATTTGTATAATCAGATACCGATTGATATGATTTATCCTTTTCTGTTTGGAATTAGTTATTGTTTATTGATCGCCTATTTTTTGAAAAAAACAAACAAATTAAATTCAACTTTTTTCTATTTATGTTTTCTGCCAATAATCGCTGGAACAGCTGACTATTTAGAGAATTTTGGAATTATCAATATGCTGATCAGCTATCCAAATTTATCACAAATTTCGATGGATACCACAAATGTTTTTTCAGTTGTGAAGAGTATGACAACAACAATATATTTTATAGCATTGATTATTATTCTGTTATTGTTCGGGGTTAAAACAACAAAAGAAAGAAAAAGAAGCACTAACAGTGTATGATATATATGTAATTACTAAATCTAGTTATACCACTTAAACCAAGGTTTTCACAAATCGTAAAAAAATAAAAAAATGAATGAAAATAGCTGTAGTGTAAATGACAAAGGAAACAGTTGTTGCTCAACATCAGCCAAAACTAACGATGATGTAAATTTAAAAGAACATTGGGATAAGACTTATTCTAATAGTCCTGAAGAAAAACTAGGCTGGTATGAAACCGATCTAAAGCCAACATTGCGTCTTATCGATAAGACTGAATTGAATAAAAATGCTAGTGTTCTAAATGTGGGTTCTGGAAGTACTACTCTAATAGACGAGCTTTTAAAGATGGGTTATTCAAATATTATCGCAACAGATATAAGTAAAGTTGCCTTAAATAATTTAGAAAATAGGCTTAACACAGAGAAAGTGGAATTTATTGTTGATGATTTAATTAATCCAACAGAATTGAATAACATAACACCTATTGATTTATGGGTTGACAGAGCTGTTCTTCACTTTTTCACAGAGAGTAATGATCAAAATGTTTATTTCGAATTACTGAAAAGAAAAGTAAAAACCAATGGCTTTGTCTTATTTGCAGAATACGATTTAAATGGAGCAACAAAATGTGCAGGACTACCTGTTCATCGTTATAGTAAAGAAATGTTGGTTGAAAAACTTGGAGCTGATTTTGAATTAACAGACAGTTTTGACCATACCTTCATTATGCCTTCAGGGGCAGAAAGATCTTATATCTATACACTATTCAGAAAAGTAGGGTAGTAAATTCTGAAAATAAAAAAATCCGTTCTAACCTCACAAAGAACGGATTTTATAATCTGAATCGTTACAGATTCGGGAATGTATTAAATAGTAAAAAACATTACATTAGTAAGAATACTTTTTTAGCAACATACATTACATTTTTTAATAATTTGAATGTATTTTTAAATGTCATTTTTAAATTATACAAAGTAGGTTAAGGTCGTTAAGTTTGGGATGGCTAATATGTGAAATTTATTACATAAACACGCTTATATCCCTTTTTATTCGTTGTAATACGTCTTATTTTAACATTTAGCGCCTATGATTCTGCAATTACATTGTCTTAATTTGGATTGATTCTATCATTACAATTTATAGATTAACTGTAACTTTATAAAATTATTAAAAGGGTGTTTGATTTATTTTACCCTAATTTTTTCAACTAAACAAAAACTATGAAAAAGCTACTTCTTATTCTACTTATTATTCCTTTTTGCAAATCCTATTCTCAAGAAATTCCAGAAAAAAAAATAAAAACTGAAGTAAGCGAGGTTGTAGTTTTTCTAGAAGGAGCACAGGTTACAAGAAAAAAAACTATTGAGTTAAAGAAAGGCAAAACAATATTAAAATTTATTGATTTGTCGCCATTTATTGATTCAAAGAGTATTCAAGTTAAAGCTAATGGGGATGTTACCGTTTTATCGGTAAATCATCAACAGAATTTTATTGAAAAACTTACAAAGGAAAAAGAATTAATTGATTTAGAAACAAAACTAGAAGAAATTGAAAATGAAATTATTCTTGAAAAAACACATTTATTAATAATTAATGAGGAACTAGCTTTTCTAAAAGAAAATAGGAATATTGGTGGGAAAAACGAAGAGTTGAGTGTACTTAACTTAAAAAACGCATCAACGTATTATGGAACCAGACTTACAGAATTAAAAATCAAAGAGATTGATAGAAATAATTCTTTAAAGAAATTAATTCAAAAACGAGCTAGTTTCTCAAATCAAATTAAAACAATAACTGGGGAAAAAGAATTTGCTAATGGAGAGATTCTGGTAAAATTAGATTCAAAAAATAGTTCAAATGCAAGTTTTGAAATTTCTTATGTTGTTGACAATGCTGGCTGGTATCCTACTTATGATATCCGAGCAAAAAACGTTAATGAACCAGTAGAAATTATTTATAAAGCAAATGTAAAGCAAGACACTAAAATTAGTTGGAATAACGTAAAACTAAAACTTTCATCTGCAAATCCAAATGTTTCTGGATTAGCACCAGAACTTAAAACATACTTCTTAAATTACAATACCCGTCCACCAGTATACAATCGAGCAACTAACGAAGTGAATGGTGTCGTTTTGGATGAGAGTAACCTACCATTACCTGGTGTAAATATAATAGTTAAAGGAACTTCAATCGGAACACAAACTGATTTTGATGGAAAATATTCAATAATAACTCCAAACAATGAAAGTTCCTTGACATATTCTTATGTAGGTTTCGTAAGTCAAACAAGACCCGTCCAAAGTGAAGTGATAAACATTGTATTAGAGGAAGATTCAGCTATTTTAGAAGAAGTTATTGTAACTGGTTATAGTAATAGAAAAAGAAGGTCTATTTCAAGAGAACTTGAGGGCAAGTCATCTGGTGTTATGATACGTGGAGCAAGTAGTTTGGCAATACCTACAGAACAAGTAGAAAACCAAACAACAGTTGATTTTGAAATTAAAACACCTTACACTATTAAATCTGACAATAAAAGTTATTCTGTTGATATTGAAAGTTACAATTTATCTGCTTTTTATCAATATTATTGTGTTCCAAAGATTGATAGGGATGCATTTTTAATAGCTAACATTTCTGATTGGGAGAAATATAATTTTTTAGAAGGAGAAGCAAATATCTTTTTTGAAGGAACATATATAGGAAAAACATTATTAGATGTCAGATATGCTGCAGATACTTTACAGATATCGCTAGGTAGAGATAAAAATGTTAGCGTAAATAGAGAAAAAGTTAAAGAGTTTACGACCAAAAAGTTTATTGGAAGCAAAAAAGTGGAATCAAGAGTATGGAATATTGATGTTAAAAACAATAAGTCAGAAAAAATTAATATGTTGATTTTTGACCAAGTTCCAGTTTCAACCTTAGATGAAATCAAAATTGAAGTATCAGAAATTTCAAATGCCAAATATGATACTGAAAAAGGTGAACTAAAATGGGAATTCACGATTGAGCCAAAAGAAAAGAAAAATTTTAAGTTAAAGTATCTAGTTAAGTACCCTAAATATAAAAATCTGATTATCGAATAAAAAAGTTCAAAATAAAAAAATGAAATCAATACAAAAACTCTCATTTATTACATCTCTAATTCTTTTTTTAATGCCTTGTAAAGGTTTTAGTCAAAAAGCAGAAACAATAGACACAACAAAAAACAAACTGATTAGTGCGGCAAGAGAAATAATGGTTTCCGCAAGTACTTGTGCACTGATTACCTTAGATGAAGAAGGCCGCCCCAGAGTGAGAACAATGGATCCTTTCTCTCCAGAAAATGACCTTACAGTTTGGTTTGGTACCAATGAAAAAAGCAGAAAAGTAAATCAAATAAAACAGGATCAAAGGGTAACTTTATACTATTTAGATAGTGATGAATCTGGTTATGTTATGATTTATGGAATTGCACAATTAGTAGATGATCAAAAGGAAAAAGAGAAACGATGGAAAAATGAATGGGAAGCCTTTTACACAAACAACAAAAAAGAATATCTTTTAATTAAAGTTATCCCAGAATGGATGGAAATAAGTAGCCCCAATCGTGGTATTACAAATGACACTATAACTTGGCAACCCCAAAGGGTATTATTTAAATCAAAATAATGACATATTGAAAACTTAACCCATTTACTTTTTAAAGAATAAAAGCAAAAATTAATACCCCAAATACTCCCTGATTTCAATTTTGGAATAATCCTTGCTAATGATTCTATATCGAAAACAGAACCTAGACAGTTAGCGTTCCCAAATCAAAACCATTTAAACACTCAATATATTACTTTATGATATAAAAAGACATTTTTAATTTTCCATTTACTAAAAATTTAAAAATCATTTTTATCATGAGTAACTTATTCAAAATCACCCTGTTTTTTATTGCATTATCTATCAGTTCTTTTTCATTTTCACAAGAAAAAGAATTAGACAAAGTGTTATCACCTTATTTCCTAGTAAAAAGTGATGACCCAAATACAGATCAACTTCCATTGAAGAAAACTTCAGTGCAAGTAAATATTGTTGGAGTGATTGCAGATATTACTATAAATCAGGTTTATAAAAATGAAGGAGAAAATGCTTTAGAAGCTATTTATACTTTTCCTGCTTCAAGCAATGCTGCTGTTTATGCAATGGAAATGACAATTGGTGAACGAATAATTAGGGCAAAAATTGAAGAAAAACAAAAGGCCCGTAATGATTATGAGGCAGCAAAAAAAGAAGGAAAAAGGGCT
>Ga0164313_10002899_pt1 | contig 15287 bp, 12 predicted proteins | sample GuaBasSedimGuay4_FD_113735 | JGI IMG/M metagenome (GOLD analysis project Ga0164313, IMG submission 113735) | Subseafloor sediment microbial communities from Guaymas Basin, Gulf of California, Mexico - Guay4, Core 4569-4, 0-3 cm | ecosystem: Environmental > Aquatic > Marine > Hydrothermal vents... | reverse complement strand
TCCCACATCCTCAAACTCCTCCGCGAGGCCGAGCGGGGGCAGCGCCGGCCTCCGGGAGAGCCGGTTGAGAAGCGCATCACCATGATGGTGTGAGAAATTACGGGAGAATTCCTCTTCCGAGACGTAACGCAATCAGTGTGCCGGAAGGGGCAATGTGCCTCCTTGCCTGCTAGACTCGCGCGGTTGGTCGCTTATCGGGGCTTCCCCCGGTGGACTCGAGAGGACTGTTTATGGGGCACGTCAGGCAAATCATCGCTCTAGGCCTAGGATTGGGACTCCTCGCGGGGTGTGATTCGGGGGGCGCCGTCGAGTTCTCGGAAGTCGGGGTCGACTGCAGCGGCAAGTGCGACGGCCTCGGCAGCAGCATCCGGTCGCTCTGGGACAAGGCCCGGCGGGTCGACCGGGGGGATCTGGTCAACGTCACCGCCGGTCTCGCCACCGATCAGCTCAACGATGCCCTCGCCTTCGACAACGTCGCGGTCGGCTTCGATGCGCCGGAGCTTTACGCCCTCGAGGCGGACGCCGAGGGCGACCTCACCGTCCACGACCTCGACGCCCTGACCTCGGGCCTCGCTTACCGGTATGGCGAGCGGGAGCTGTCGACGGCGGTCAACCGTGTACGCCAGCGTCACCTCGAGGCGAGCGGCGACGAGGTCTTCGCCGAGGCGGCATTCCAGATCTCCGCCGAATTCGACCATGGCTGGAACTTCCAGACCGGCGGCCTGAGCGAAGACGGAGGCGACGGCAGAGTCAGCATTGGCTTCACCGCCGGTGCAGAGGTCGAGAGCCGCGTCATCGGTGCCTTCGGCAACGAGATCCGCAGCAACGGCTCGGCCATGCTCCAGGCCCTCCAGGAGAGCCGCGGCTTCATCCTGCCCCGCAGCGTCGACGACATCCGCGACCTCAGCCCGGGCGAGTCCATCGCCCTCTCCGGCGACGGCGCCCTCGGCGTCAACATCGGCGCCGGCGTTCCCCTGATCATCGCCGAGCCGACGGCCGGCCTCACCTACAACATCATCGTCAGCGGCGCCCTCCGGGCTCGCCTCGAAGGCCACCTGGACATTCAGCTCGTCCGCATGGAGGGCGACGACGTCTACATCGACGTCGGTACTTCCCGCATCTTCACCAAGAGCGCCCAGCTCGCCATTCGCGATGGTTGGGGTGTCACCGGCTTCATCGAGGCCGAGGTCGATATCGCGGGCCAGACTGTGGACCTCGGCCGGATCGTCGAGAAGGCTCTCCAGAAGCAGCTCAATCGGCAGATCAACCTCATCGACGGTCGCCTCGAGCGCTCCGGTCGTGAGAGCCGGCTCAGCGTCGCTCGTATCCGCTTCGACCTCGACGAGCTCACCGGCGATGGTGAAGAGGCCCTCCAGCAGCTCCTGAAGGGCGACATCCGCCTCGCCCAGCTCCTCAGCAACGAAGGCGAGCCGGGCGTACACGCCGAGTTCGACATGCTCCGGACCGGCGAGTCCACCACCGGCTACGCCGGCATCGACTTGCTCGGCATGAAGTTCTTCTCCGAGACCATCGAGTCGTCTGGCACCACCATCGTCCAGACCCCCGGCGGCGCGCGCTCCTTGATGTTCGACTCGCTGCACAACGAGGGTGGCTGGTTCTTCTCGAGCCACGGCTACACCCGTGTCGGCCTCAGCGGTCTCGTTTGGGACCCCCGAGTCGCCGCCGCGCCCACCGGCGAGGCCAACCTCTTCATTCAGGTCGTCGAAGGCGACGGTTACATGCAGCGCGACAAGCTCCTCGACCACGTCGATGCCATGCTCATCGCCCTCGCCGGACCGGATGCCTTTGCCATCCTCGAGACCTACGGCAACGACCTCGAGCGTCACACCGAGTCCCTCTGCTCCCCCGGGAGCCGGGCCGGGTCGGCCTGCTTCGAAGACGTCCTGGCCGACGCGGAGACCATCCGCCTGCGTGCCGACGGCCTCGCCGCCTTCACCGCCGAGATCGGCGGCCTCTCCACCTCCCAGCGGGTCCTGGTCACCGAGGCGGCCGAGCTGCGCTTGACCTCTCAGGCGACGGTCGAGATCGCGGCTTCCCTGACCGGGCCTGAGAGCGCGGTCGTCACCGACTACCGCCTCGACGACCGGGCGCTGAACCAGCTCCTCCTCGAACACACCGGCGAAGAGCTTGCGGCCGCGGTCCACGCGTACCTGCAGGTCGCCGAGATTCGCCGCGACGTCGGCGAGACCGAGCTCGCGGCGGACCGCGCCGAGGTGGTCACCGATAACGGGATCGACGTTGCTGCCCTCGCGGCGATCTTCGACCTCGCTCGGGAAAACTACGAAGCCGTCACCTCTGCGGAGAACGCGACCCTCGACGGCTTCGGCCAGATTGGCGCCAACGCCATGGAGATTCGCTTCGCCGTCGACCGTGACGGGGCGGTCGACTACGAAAGCGCCACCACCCAGTCCCTCGCCCAGGCTCGGGCGGCGGTCGCGACGGCACTCTACGACGACCTGGTCGCGAGCGCCGACGACCTGCCGGGCTATCCCGAGCAGGTCATCGCCTACTCGTTCCTGGCCCTGACCCCCGAGGCCAGCCAGGATCTCCGCGTCGACATCGACTTCGACACCAGTGATTGGGTCTACGATCATTACGGCGTTGCCGGCTATACGGCCTTCGACTCGTACGCCCTGGGTGGCGAGGTCAGCCCGATCGACGGCGGGCTCTTCATCCTCGATTCGCTGCTCAAGGTCGACTGAGCCGGCGAACAATTTGCGACGATACGTTCGGCGGCGTTGGACCACGGTTCGGCGCCGCTTTCGTAATTGTGAGGCCGCTCTCGTAGGCAGACGTCCCACAATGGGGCCGCAGGTCGCACCAAAATGCGGCGGCCCTCTGGCGTCGATGCTCAGCGGCCGTTAGGGTGAATCAAGAGGCTCGTTCGCCCCCCCCGATGAGTACCGCCCCACTCGAAATCAGAGGTCCCGTCGCTCGCAGCGTGCAAGAGGCGCTGTCAGCGGTCCTCGCCCCGGACCAGGCCCGACTCGTCTTGGACATGGCCTTGATGTTCGCCCAACTCGGCGTCGTCCCCGAAGAGGCGTCCCGCGCTCGCACCTTCGTGACCGATTCGCTGCGCCGCGCCCTCGAATCCTACGCGGGTCTGGACACGGCGGAGTCGGTCGTCGAAGGCCTCGAGCCGATCCTCGTGATGATGGGCTCCCACATCCGAACGCGCTCGGACGAAGAGCTCACGGCGGAGCCCGCTGAAACACCCACGCCGCTCCTGCCCCCTCTGCCCCCCCTGGCGGTACCGGCAGCCCAGTCCCGGTTGATCCTGGTTTCTTCCCTCGACCGGACCAGCATTCAAGGCATCGCCCGCCAGCTCTTTGCGAGCGCTCGGGTCCGGCAGATTCGCAACGTTTTCGAGCTGCTCTCCGCAGTCGAGATGAACTCCGGCGAGGCTCCGGTGATCGTCGTCGATTGCTCGCTCCCCGCCGTCGACCCGATGACCCTCGCGACCATGCTCCCCGAGGAGGTGCGCGAGGCGAAGGTCGTTCTCTGGGGTGCGACTCAGCGTCAACGAGACGAGCTTGAAGAGCGAGCGCCGATCGCGCGCTTCTGGGTGCCGTGCCCGAGCACTACGAGCCACGACCAGCTGGCCGATCTGCTTCGCGATTTCCTCTGAGGCCGGTCAGCGGCCGCTGAGGCCCTGAAGCACCACGCCGGTCGTGCCGCCGTAGGCCGGGGCGGTACCCGATGAGGCGACGCCGGCGCCCACGCCGACGCCCGCACCGAGCACCACGACGCCGACCGCGACCCAGAGCCACGGGCTCGTCCACGCGCTACCCGACTCGATGCGTGAGAGCGATGCGGTCACGTTGACGCGCTCGAGGGCGGAGACTTCGAGGTCACGGCGGAAGGGCTCGTACCCGGGGGCCTGCACATCGATGCGATGGTTTCCTGGTTCGAGCTCTCCGATGAACGACCCCTGTCCGACCTCCATGTCGTCGATGCGAATGATGGCGCTGGTGACATTCGTCGTGACCCGAATGCGCGCCGGATCGGTCCGCGCTGTCAGGATGAGGGATTCGGTGATGCGAGCGCCCTCCAAGAACGAGAGCTCGAGGGTATTGGCGGTGAATCCTTCGAGGGTGCCACGGATGACGCGGACGCCTGGGTCGAGGGAGAGAATCCGGGTGCTTCCGGTGCCCTCGAAGAGTACGCCGTCGACCCGAACCTCGGTCTCGGGGGGGGAGACCTCGAGGGTCAGGACCGCGATGGACGATTCGGCGAGCTCCATGAGCTCAGCCGACTGAGCACGCCGGTTGGCTTCGCGTGCCTGGCCTTCGGACTGGGTGAGATAGAGGGTGAGCATGGCCTTGGCTTCGTTTGGCTGGCCGAGGCGGAGCAACGCGAGGGCGATGTTGAAGGTCGTGCTCGGTCGCGGCGTGATCGCGGCCGAGCGCCGGAAGTACTCGATGGCTTCGCCCCAGCGCTCCTCGCGGCTCAGGGCCACCCCGCGGCGGAAGAGCTCCCGGGCTTCTTCGGTCTCTGCTGGGGTGGGGGCCTCCGCGGTCTCCTGGGTCTCCTGTGCGACGGCGGTGCCCGCCAAGAAGAATGGCGAGAAGAATGGCAAGAAGCAGAGGCCGACGGCCAGGGCGGCACTCTGGCCGATGGTCGTCGCTACCAGTCCTCGGCGACCCCGGGGAGGCGCATGGTGCCCGCGCCGGTGGGGGGGGCATCCATGGTGGAGGGAGGCGTCGATGAGCCCATTGTAGCGCGTGAACCCATGCCCCGGGGATGGTTCTCGGGGTGCCTCGGGGCGTCGGCCACCGGAGGCTCGTCGGTCCCGTCGGTTTCCGCTGGGGCTCCGGGGCCTTCGGGGGGGTCGTCCGGGTCCTGGTCGTCCTCCGAGGGCGAGCCTGAAGGTGTATTCAAGACTTCCCTCCCGTCCGGTGCTGTCGCGCTGGGCTGTTGGTCTTCTCGGTCTTCTTGCGCTTCTTGCACTGGTGTCGAAGCCGTAGCGGCGGGGTCTTCCTCCGAGATGGCGTCCGTCCTTTGCGACATCCACAAACCAAGGCCTGAGGCCAGGGCGACCGCGACCGCGACGCCGACCAGCAACGCTTTCGGGCGGCGAGAGCCGTCGGTCTGTGGGGGACCCGGGTCGAAGCTCTCGGGAGCGGGAGCGGGGGCGGCGTCGGCGTCCGGGAGCGCAGGGAAAGCCACCCCCTCTTCTTCGGCGGCGGCCCGGAGGGCCTCGATGAGCGCTTCCATCGAAGGCCAGCGTTCGTCGAGGTCGGCCCGTAGGCAGCGGTCGGTCACCTCGGCGAGGGCCGGGGGGACGTTGCGACCGCGTTCGGCGGTCGGCGTTGGTTCTGCCGCGACGATGCTGAGCAGCAGCTTGGTCGGGGTGCTCGCGTAGAACGGAAGCGAGCCCGTGAGGCATCGGTAAAGAATCACCCCCATCGACCATACGTCCGTTGCCGGGCCTTGCTCTTTGCGGCCCTCGGCTTGTTCCGGCGACATGTAAAACGGCGTGCCGATGAGGGTCCCCGATTGGGTCGAATGACCCCAGGCAGCGTCGACCATCTTGGACATGCCGAAGTCCAGCAGCTTCGGTGTCATGCGCCCCGTGTCGTCCCGGTGCAGGTAGAGGTTGTCGGGCTTCAGGTCGCGATGGATGATCCCGCGGTCATGGGCGAGGCGCAGGGCGTCCATGATCGGGATCAAGATCGCCAGGGTCTCCTCGGGCTCGAGGACTTGTTGGTCTTCGAGGCGGCCCCCGAGGGATTTGCCTTCGAGGCGTTCGAGGACGAGGTGGACCGTCCCTTCATCGTCGTTGCCCATGTCGAGGACCTGGACGACGTTCGGGTGGCTGAGGCCCGCGGCGGCGCGCGCTTCTTGGAGAAAGCGCCGGGTGAGGGCCAGGTCCCGGGAGTACTCCGGCTTCAGGAGCTTCACGGCGACTTTCCGCCCGGTCCAGTTGTGGGTCGCGTCGAAAACGACCCCCGTGCCCCCGCGGCCGAGGATCGAATCGAGCTGGTAGCGCCCCCCGAGGAGCGTTCCTACTCGTTCTTCCTCCGTCAGAATGGGCATGTTGACCGACCGATGAACACCAAGACGTTTGAAACACGCTAAAGTGGAGAGGTTGGGTGGTCAAGCTACCCAAGGATTCCCAGGATTCCCAGGATTCGCCGGCGTGCTCCCGAAAATCGACCTTTTCCCAGCTTCAAACGGATTGTGGGTCGCCCTCGCGGTCACCTTGCTGCTCTTCCCGGGGGCGACGGGCTGTGAATCGCCGACGACCCAGCTCGTCGTCCTGATCCACACCGACTACGCCGTGCCCACCGAAATGGGCCTGGTCCAAGTGCGCGTCAGCGACATGGACGACCAGGAGATCTCGTCGAGCGAGTTCGTGCTGACCGACGTCGTCGACCCCACGGACCCCACCCGCTTCGCGGTGCCCTTGTCTTTTGGCATCGTGCCCGTGGGCAACGACACGAACCGCCGGATCGTCGTCGAGGTCGACGCCATGGGTGGTGGCGGCCGGCTGCTCTCGACGCGCCGGGCCGTCACGGGGTTCCTCTCCGAGCAGACGTTGCTCTTGCCGATGTTCATCACCCGGGCCTGCGAAGACGTCGTCTGTCCGATGGAGCAGACCTGTACCGAGCTCGGCTGCATCTCCGATGTCGTCGACCCGGACACCCTGCGCCCAGTCGACGGCGGCGGCGAGCTCCTCGACAGTGGGGTGATGGACTCGGCGATCGTCGATTCGGGACTCGACGCCCCGGACACGGGCGACGCGGGCGATTCAGCCATCGATGCGGGTGCCGATGCCCGGGTGCCCCTCGATTGCACGGCCCCTTGCGAATGCGCCGAGGGCTTCTGCGATGTCGACTGTTTGATGGTCTCGGTTTGTGACGTGACCTGCAGCGGAGACGGATGCGCCGTGACCGCCACCGCTGGCAGGGAGGTCTCCCTCGTATGCGCCAGCGGGGCCAGTTGCTCCCTCGACGCTGAGCGGCGCGGCGATGTCACCGTCACCTGCCAGGACGGGAGTTCGTGTGACGTGGCATGCCACAATTCGGCGAGCTGCGACGTGAGCTGCGAGGGAGCGGCGAGCTGCCTTCTCGTCTGTGACCGGGTGCTCCCGTGCGGCATCACGACCTGCGCTTCGGGCGCCGTGACCTGCGCCGGTGGCGAGCAGGTCTGCGGCCGCCCTTGCCCCTGATAGGGCCTCTTCAGCGACGCCGGCGACGGCGGTAGCGCTTTTCGAGCATTGCGTAGAGGGCCCGCAGGCCCATGGCCTCACCGCCGGCGGGCCTCCCGGCGGCGCTTCCGGTGTTGTAGCCCATGGTGTCGATGTGCACCCAAGAGCGCTTCTTGCTCACGAACTCCCGCAGGAAGAGTGCCGCGGTGATTGCGCCGCCGAAGGGGATGTTCGCGATGTTGTTGAGGTCGGCGACGGGGCTATCGAGGTGGCGGCGGTAGGGCTCGTGGAGCGGCATGCGCCAGAGGGGATCGCCCACAGCGACGCCGGAACTCAGGATGTCCTCGGCGACTTTGTCGTCGGAGCTGAAGAGCGCCGGGAGCTTGGTGCCGAGGGCGACCCTCGCGGCGCCGGTGAGTGTCGCGGCGTCGATGATGAGATCGGGGCGTTCTTCGTCGGCGAGGGTGAGCGCGTCAGAAAGCACGATGCGGCCCTCGGCGTCGGTATTGCCGACCTCTACGGTCTTGCCCTTACGCGTGTCGATGACGTCGAGGGGGCGATAGGCGTTGCCGGCCACGCTGTTCTCGACGGCGGGGACCAGGACCCGGAGGCGGACCGGGAGGCCTGAGTCCATGATCGCGTGAGCCAAGCCGAGGACGAGGGCCGCGCCGCCCATGTCCTTCTTCATCATCTTCATGTTGGCGGCGCCTTTGAGGTCGAGGCCGCCGGTATCGAAGCACACCCCCTTGCCGACCAGCGTCAGCTTGGGCTTCTTCGGGTCCCCCCAGCGCAGGTCGATGAGGCGCGGGGCGCGGACCGAAGCGCGGCCGACGGCGTGAATCGCCGGCAGTTTCTCGGTGAGCAGATCGTCGCCGACGGTCATCGTCACTTCGGCTCCGTGGGTCTCCGCCAAGGTCAACGCGGCGGCGGCGAGCTCCTCGGGGCCCATGTCGTTGGCGGGGGTGGTGATGAGGTCGCGGGTCAGGCAGATGCCCGTGAAGAGCCGGGTGACCTTCTCGCGGTCCACGCTCCGGGGCCAGCCGAGGGTCGCGTAGCGGCGCTCGTCCTTCTTGTACTTGGTGAAGCGGTAGGTCCCGAGGGCCCAGCCGAGGGCGGCGTTTTCGCCGAGGCCGGGGCTGAGGCGCCCCGCGAGGTGATAGTCCCCGGCCGGGAGGGCCGCCGGCAGCGGCGCAAAGTCCCAGGGGTCGTTGCCGCGGGCCCCGATGACGACCGCGTCGAGCTTCCCGGAGCGCGTCGGAACGAGCAGCCGCTTGCCCGCCTGGCCTTCGAAGGCGTTCGCCGCGGCCCAGTTGCGCAGGAGCGGCGATTGGCGAGCGAGGAATCGCCCAAAGCTCTTCTTTTCGACCAGGTGGATCGGGGTGGAGCCCGTCTTCTTCGCGCTGAGGTATTCCATCGCGCTTCTTGTACCAGCCCGCCGGCATTTTCGGCGGGTCGCCGGGCCGGCTCGAGAGCATGGAGCGCTCCCTGGGGGAACGATCTACGTTCCTGGGCTCGTTGCTCCATGAAATCACGCGCGAATTCGCCGGCATGGAGGTTGCGTCTAGAGACCCCAGTTGCCACAGGAGGTACCCCCGATGCGTCGTGTCCTGTTCATCCTCATGGTTCTGGCCCTCGTCCCCGCTTGCGTTGGCTACTACGGCGATCCCGCAGGCGGCGATGGTGCTTCTTCGAGCGCCCTCGTCATGGAGTGCCTCGACACCGAGGAGTACTGCATCTTCGATGACGTCGGCGACGAGGACCGGGAGGAGATCTTCGACGGCGGCTGCTGGATTACCGGCGGTGGCCACATCGGCTCGGCCGATAGTCGCGGCGGCGCGGGGCAACACGACCAGGACAGCTTCGGCTTCAACGCGATGGGCATGAAGGCCGGCGGTGTGCGTGGCGAGTTGCAAAACACCACGCACCTCGGCGATGTCTTCCACGGCCACGCCACGTGGCTGCGTTGCTGGAAGGACGAGGGCCTCGGCCCGGAGGTCCCCCATGCGGTTCCGAACAATGCCCAGTGGGGTGGCCACGGGTCGTGGAATCACGAAGAGGGTTACACCTGGGAGGCCCATCTCGCCGACCGCGCCGAGGGCGGCTCTCACATCGACGAGTACGAACTCTGGGTTTACGGGCCTGACGGCGAAGTCGCTTATTCACAGACGGCCGAGCAGGACCTCGTGATCACCGGCGGCAACTTCCAGATTCACCCGCCCAATGCGGGGCACCCCTACGACGCCGACACGCCCATGGGCCTCTGACGACACTTCGTCGAGTCCGTCGAGGGGCAGGGTTCCAGGGTCAGGCCGCGGTGGTCCGGCCCTTTTTGCGTTTTCTGCCCCGGTGCTCCCATAGCTCCGCGTCGAGTTCGGCGATCATGGCGTCACCGGTGAGCTCCGGAGCCGCCGCTCCGTGGAAGTACTTCATCAACCCGACGCGATCGTAGTGGCCCTGGATGCGTTTGCTGAGCAGGCCGATTTCTCGGAGGTTCGGGACCAAGCGGCTGAACATCACCTGGCGAAACTCCTCCATGCCCGGGGAGTGGTTCATCACGTCACGCCATTGGGCCCGGGTGATCATCCCCGAGAACCACTCGTCGTAGACCTCGTAGGCCATGAAGCGGTTCTTCATCAGGAGGGCCACCTCGAAGCTCCAGTCCTCCCGTTCGCGTCGCTCTGATTCGCTGAGCGCGAGCTTGATGTGATCGCGGAGCGCCAGCACGCCGTAGTGCACGTGGCGGGCTTCGTCTTGGATCACGTAGCGGAGGAGCTCTCGGAGGAGCGGTTCCTTGCTCATCTTGTAGAGCGCGCCGAAGGCCCCAAGGGCGAGGCCCTCGACCATGATCTGCATGCCGAGAAACTTCATGTCCCAGCGGCTGTCGCTCATGAGCGCGTCGATGATGACGAAGAGGTTGTCGTTGATCTGGTAGAGCTTCTCGAGCTTCTCGTCGATGTAGCGGTGGAAGACTTCGACGTGGCGTGCCTCGTCCATGACCTGGGTCGCGCCGTAGAGCTTGCCGTCGAAGAACGGCACCGCCTCGGTCACCTGCGCCGCCGCGAGGAGGGCGCCTTGCTCACCGTGGAGAAACTGGCTCAAGGTCCAAGCGCCCATCGAGTGCCGGAAGCGTGCCTTTTCGATGCGGTCGAGACGAATGCCGTAGGTCTCGAGCTTTTCGAAGTCGAAGAAGTCGTCTGGGATCACTGCGCTGTCGGGGTCGAGGGGCTCGACCGAGGTTTCCCAGGGGAGCTGCGTTTCGCCGTCCCACTGGTGCTGCTTGGCCCGACGGTAGAGCTCCCGCATCTCGGGGTGATCGTGGGGGTAGGACCAGTCGAAGTGGGCCGAGTGATTGGCGGGGATGCGGGTCGGTACCCCTTGCTTGCCGCGCTTCAAGACCATGCCTCGGGTGGCCGAGGGGCCCAGGGCCCGGAGCACCCGGGGATCACGCATCTCGGTCACGAGGTCGGCGGCCTCGATGTACGGGTCGAGACGGTCGATGACCTTTTGAGGGAGCGCTCTCTGCAGCCGTTTGATGTTCAACCCCATGGCTTGCGCCTCCGTCGTCAGATGCTCGAAAGGAAATCGTTCACCCGTCGCGCGTGATAGCGGGTGAGGAACTCGTGGATGAGCGGCATCGCGCGCTCCAGCATGCGCGCGGCCTCGGTCGGCGGCCGCTCCGAGAGACGCCTGCCGATGAGCTCGACGTCCCGGGCGAGGACCGCGTCGACGAGCTCGGCGTAGGGCGCCATGTCCGCCACCGAGAAGCCGAGCTCTTCGGTGAAACCCGCGGCCCGCATGCGCCCGAAATTCTCGAGGACCCACGCGTCCTCGAGGGCGATACGCAAAGGCCCATCCTCGGCCTTGCTCGCTCCGACGACGCCGATTTCGATCATGGTCCGGAGATCCTCCTCGGTGAGCCCGTGGGCTTCGAGGAGCGGCGCGGGGTCGAGGAGGGTGCGCTCCGACTCCGTGTTCCGAGCGAGGGTAGAGCCGAGCTCGGCCCGGACCGCCACCAGGAAGCTCTGCTGCGCCTCGCTGAAATGCTCGTCGCGCCCGTCGAGCATCGCCTTGATCGCCTTGAGCGGTAGGAACCGCTCGTGCTGGAGGCGTTTGATGAGGCGAACTCGTTCGACATGCTCGGGGCCGTAGAACGCCATGTTGCGCCCCGTCTTGTGCCCGGGGGGCAAGAGCCCTTGTTGAATGTAGAAGTGGATGGCCTGCCGCGGGAGGCCGGTGAGCTCACTGAGCTCCTTCATCTTGTAGGGGAAGCGTTCTCGGTGCGCGGGGAGGGGGCTCGTGTCGGGCATCAGGAGGGCTCGATCTCGATGGAGCACGACGTGAGGGGACGGGTTATGCAGGTCAGGATGTAGCCGTCCTCGCGCTCTTCGGGGTCGAGGCAGTTGGGCTCCTCGAGGTGCACCTCGCCTGCGACCAGCTTCACGAGACACGTCGCGCAGCCCCCCATGGCGCATGAGAAGGGCATCGGTGCGCCGGCCTCGAGGCCGGCTTCGAGGAGCGTCTGCCCCGGGGCGACGACGACCTCGTGCACTTCGTCTCCGTCCCGAATCGAGGCCGTCACCTCGTGGTCCGGGAAGTGAACGTCGTCGCCGTGGTGTTCGGGTCTCGGCGGCGGCTCCGAGATCCGCCGCATCCGCACCGGCCGGCTGCTCGGGCTCGTCGGGTTCGTGGGTCGCGGCACGAGGTAGGGCGGGGTCTGCCCTCGGAGCGTGCCCCGGAGCATGCGCAGGTCATGGCTCGCTACCGTCAAACGCTCCATCCAGCGCCGAGGCAGCGCCGCCGCAACCCGCCCCCGGAATCCGCGAGCTTTTGGTTCGATGCCCCCAGCCGCCATGAGCCAGAGTCTTCGCCCTAGAGCGAAAAGTGTCAAGTGACACTGGACACTCTGCTTGGGAGTGGAGGTAAGGCCGGCCGACGAGAAGCTCAGGCCGTGCGGCGCAAACTCCCCGTAAGACAATTAAGCAACCACGCGTCCCCAAGACTTGGTGTTCTCATTTGGGGCGATGCCGTCCACTTGCGTCAGTCGCCGAGCGCGCCCGCAGGGCCGGGCCGAAGGAATACCAAAGGTATTTCGAGGTCCGGCCCGAGGACGTATGCCGGTGGCAAAAAAGGCGAAAGGGCGACGTTAGTCGACCGGAGCCGGATTGCCACCTAGGCGAATGGCGTGAGTGGGCGGTATCGCCTAGCGGAGGCGTCCCCAGACGACCAGGTGCCTATCTCCAAGACTCTGCACGGAGAGCGACAGGCCGGCGGCGACGAGCTGGGCGCGGACTTCTTGCGGCGTGAACGACGCGCAGAGGGACCGGTAGAAGTCGCGGCGAAGCAACTCGGTCTCCTCTTCGGAGTATCGATCGACGAGGGCCGATACGTCCCCGCGGCTCGGCGGACGGCGGAGGTCGACCATGAAGACATGGCCTCCGGGGGCCGCGAGGCGCTTCACGTCGGCCCAGAAATCGCTCGGGTCGCGGAAGTGATGGAGCAGGCTGCTGCTCAGGACGAGGTCGTACTGCGGCTCCGGAAGCGATGCTCCCGGGAGCACGCCGTGAATGAGTCGCAGTCGGTCGGCGCCGGGGCGCCCCTTCGCCAATGCCGTGGCCTGCTGAATCATCGCCTCGGCGCCGTCGATGGCGTCGATGCGCATCGCCGGGTGGCGAGCCAGCAGGTTCAGCGGGATGTGTCCGGGGCCACAACCGAGGTCCACCACCCGGGTGAGGACCGTCAGGTCGTTGATACGAGACGACAGCTCCTCGACGAACTGCCGGTGCGGCTCGTCGAAATCGGCCCCGGCATACGCCGCGGCCTGGGCAAGGTCATCCATCAGTTGGGGTTCGGTAATACGTTCCACTGCGCGCGGAGTATGGCCGCGCGCCGGGCCGGGGCAAGCCCTATCCGTAGTGCTCCCCAGAACTCCTGGACTCGGGGCCTCTCCGGTTCCGGAGAAAGGGAATTCGTCGAGGCAAATAGGGGGTACGGACCCTCTGGGGCTTTTCCCCGCCGAGGGCATTTGGTACCCCTCGGTCCGATGGCTGCCGAGGCCCACGACCCGCTCGTCTTACTCTTGGAGCTGACCCGGAAGCTGGCCCGGGAGGCCACCCTCGAAGAATCCCTCGCCGTGGTGACGGACGCGGCGCTGCCTCTCCTCGGCGCCGACCATTCGTCGATTCGGCTCCTCGACGAAGATGGCCTGGCCCTGCTCTGTGGCGCGCGCTCTGGCCTCGGCAAGAGCGGCACCGTGCCAACCTTCGCCCCCAACCGCGGTGTCGTGGGCTGGGTGGTCGCCCACGGCGAAGCGGTTCGTCTCGACGACGCCCCCCTCGACCCGCGCTTCGAGGCGCGTGCCGAGCAGAGCTTCTCGGTTCGGTCTCTGATGGCGTTGCCGCTCTGGTCTGCCGGTCGCGTGATCGGCGTGCTCTCCGTGAGCCGGGGCGAGGTGGGGTGCTTCGACGATCGCGCGGAGCTCTTGGGATCTCTCCTCGCCAACTGCACGGTGCCGTCCATCGAGCGCGCGCGTCTCGAACGTCTCGCGGTCACCGACTCGCGCACTCGGACTTTCAACCGGCGATACCTCGTCCCGCGCCTCGAAGCCGAAATGGCGCGGGCCTCGCGCCAGGGCTCACCCCTCAGTGTTCTCCTGATGGACCTCGACCACTTCAAGCAGGTCAACGACGACCACGGCCATGCCGCCGGCGACCAAGTCCTCGAAGGGTTTGCAGACCGGGTGCGCACGGCGACCCGCGCTCAGGACGTACTCGTTCGATGGGGCGGCGAGGAGTTCGTGCTGGTGATGCCCGACACCTCCGAGGAGCTCGCCGCCAAGGTGGCGGAGCGCATTCGTAGCCACGTCGCAGCCACCCCGATTCGCGTCGCGAAGGGCGCCGACATCACGCAGACCGTGAGCATCGGCACCGCCACCTGGGCCCCGGGGGAGTCCGCCAAGTCCCTCGAAGGCCGTGCCGACGCTGCGATGTATGAAGCAAAGCGGCAAGGGCGTGATCGGGTGGTCTCCGCCTGACTCAGCGTCGGCCCCGGGGCCGAGGTCGACGTCGATTGCGACGTCTTGGCCGAGTCGTGCCTCGGTCGATTACCAGGCCGACTCGGACGAGTTCGGCGGGGGCCGGGGTCATACGCAGGGGCAGCATGCGGTCGTAGGCATCCCGCGGGACGAAGTAGATGGCTCGGCGGTCCGGGGCCCGGAAGAGCTCGTCGCGCCAGGTTTCGAGGAGCGAATGCGCTTCGCCGAGGGTGAGACCTCGGTGCTGAAGCTCCTGGTTGAGGCGGGCGCGGAGTTCGGCCATGCCCCCCATCGCGACCTGTCGTGATCTCCAGGTGTCCGGGTCGAGGTCGGCTTCGACGTAGCGGTCGCCGTCGAGGAGAAAGAGCATGCGCTCGGTCGAGGCGGGGGTCACCGCCGCGCCACCGTCCTGATGGTCGAGGTTGAAGGAGCGTTCGAAGGCCACCGGCCCGTCGAAGAAGATGAAACCCTCGGATTGGCCTGCGTCGGTCAGGACCGCGTTTCCCCCGGCGGACCGGAGGTCTTTCCACCAATGGCCCCGATGCACTCCGTGGAACGCCGGCGCCCGGGTAGGCGCCACCGTGACATCCCAGATCAGTCCCGCGGTGCCCGTGGTGCCCACGTTCGCGCCGCGCCGCGCGCCGGGGTAGGCCATCCACGGCTCTCCCCCAGTGAAGCCGACTTCGATGTGCACGCGGGTCGGCTGGGCGGCGTAGAGAAAGAGCACCGGCTTGCGCGCCACGGTCCCCGGGGGATGAACGATCGGCGCTGGCTGGATCCCAGGGCCGGGACCTGGATTTGGCGGCGGCGGTGGGCGAACGACCGCCTGGGGCCCGCCGAGGCGTTGAACGAACGGCGGCAGCTCTCGGATGAGTTCGTCGAGGTACGTAGGACGACCGTTCTCGAGGACGAAGACGCCCCACTCGTGGGCGACGAGGCCATTCGCGACGCCCACCGGGGGCGGCTGGGGGCCGAGAGGATCGGGGACCGGGGGCGGGGGGTCGTTGGGCGGGGGTCGCCGTCGAGCGATCCGGTCGTCCGGGCGAGCTTCGCGCACGCGGGCGCCTTGGCCGTTTTGGCCGT
>Ga0164313_10002898_pt1 | contig 15288 bp, 10 predicted proteins | sample GuaBasSedimGuay4_FD_113735 | JGI IMG/M metagenome (GOLD analysis project Ga0164313, IMG submission 113735) | Subseafloor sediment microbial communities from Guaymas Basin, Gulf of California, Mexico - Guay4, Core 4569-4, 0-3 cm | ecosystem: Environmental > Aquatic > Marine > Hydrothermal vents... | reverse complement strand
GCCCTCGGTGTCGAGCTCGGCCAGGCCCAGGCCGGGATATACCGCCCTCGGCACAACGCGCGTCAACATGGCGGTTCCCGAGTATCCCCTTTTAAGTGCGGGATTCCAGATCATGGTGTAGCCCGGCAGATCGAAATCCACCTGCTCGGGAAGCGCGCGGACTTCCTGCAGACAGATCACATCCGCGTCGCTGCCCGCGGCGAAATCGAAAAAACCCTTGCCGATGCAGGCCCGCAGGCCGTTCACGTTCCAGGAAACCAGCTTCATGATCGGGGATTCCAATTGTTTAAGGTTCAACTCAAGCGGTTTTTCCAATAATCGGGGGGACGATGCAGCGACATAACCGCTAAAATCAAAATCTGGTCTGACTCAATTGCATACAGAATGCCATACGGGAAACGCTTTGTCAGACACCGTCTGATTGGCTCATCCAGAATTGGCGATGAATTCATTTCGGGCATCCGGATGAAAGACAAACCTCATTTAGCAAAACGACCCTTGATCTCAGTAAAGACCTCATCTTCGGAGATTTTTTCTACTTGCCCCGACCGGAGTTCTTCAAGACGCTCTTTTGCAACAATCAGCCATTGTCGGTCTACATCAGGATCAGGTTTGTTGAGGGTTTCAGAATTGAATCAACGATGAGAGCCCTCTCCCTAACCGGCAATGACTCTGCTGCGCTGATAATGTCATTCATTCCGTGCATTGGGCACTCCGTCTAGATAAAAATTTTAAAATCACCTTGTAAACATTATACCCGTTCATCCGTAAAAAGCAATAATCCGGAACCTGAACACCCTCTCCTTCCAATCACTGAAAAACGCATAACCTTCCATGAAATGGGGTTTATCAGGCTCCGGTTGCTGAAGGGGTGCCGGGCCGTTTGCCCGGCCACCCATTATCATCGCCCGAACTTCAAATGCAACTCCTGAACCATGCAATACAGCGTCGGCACGGTGAAGACCGTCAGGAGAACGACGACCATTCCGCCAAACGAAGGAATCGCCATGGGCACCATGATGTCCGCCCCCCGGCCCGTGGATGTCAGGATGGCCAGCAGGGCCAGCAACGTGGTCGACACCGTCATCAGGGCGGGGCGGATCCGCCGGCCGGCGGCCTCGATCGTCGCGGCGCGGATGTCCGCCACCGATTTCATCTTCCGCCGGGCGAAGGACTGGTCCAGATAGGTGGCCATGATCACGCCATCATCCGAGGCGATCCCGAACAGGGCTATGAAACCCACCCAGACGGCAACGCTCAGATTGACCGGATGGATCTGGAACAGGGTCCGAAAATCCACGCCGAACATGGAGAAATCCAGGAACCAGGGTTGGGAGTAGAGCCAGATCATCATGAAGCCACCGGACCAGGCCACGAAGATGCCCGAAAAGACCATGGCCGTGGTGATCACGGATTTGAACTGGAAATAGAGGATCATGAAGATCACGAACAGGGCCAGCGGCAGCACCACCATCAACCTTTTTTCCGAGCGGATCTGGTTTTCGTAACTACCGGCAAACGTGTAGCTGACCCCCGCGGGCAGATCGAACTCGCCGCTGGCGATCTTGGCCAGCAGATATTCCTGGGCGTCCTCCACCACGTTGACCTCGGCAAAACCTGCCTTCATATCGAACAGCACGTACCCCACGAGGAAGGTGTCCTCGCTCTTGATGACCTGGGGGCCCCGCACGTAGTTGATGGTCGCCAGTTGCAGCAGGGGAATCTGGCTGCCGTCCGCCGCGGGCACGAAGATCTTCTCGATCTCCTCGATGCTGTCGCGCAGTTCCCGCGCGTACCGGACCCGGACCGGGTAGCGTTCCCGACCCTCGACCGTAGTGGTCACAAGCTTGCCGCCGATGGCCACCTCGATGACGTCCTGGACATTGCGGATGGTCAGACCGTAGCGGGCGATGGACTCGCGGTCGATGTCGATCTCCAGATAGGGCTTGCCCACGATGCGGTCGGCGATGACCGCCGCCGGTTCGATGGAAGGCACCTCCTTGAGCAGGCGCTCGATCTCGAGCCCGACATCGTTGAGGGTCTCCAGATCCGGACCCTTGATCTTGACCCCCATGGGTGCGCGCATCCCGCTCTGGAGCATGACGATCCGCGCGGCGATGGGCTGCAGTTTCGGCGCCGAAGTGGTCCCGGGAATCTTGGCGACCCGCACGATCTCGTCCCATATATCGTCCGGAGAAAGGATTTCCGGCCGCCACTGCCTGAAGGGCCGGCCGCGTTCATCGGGAATCAGTTCGCCCGCGCCGTCACGAACGAAATCTCCGGCCGAACCATCGTATTTGAAACGCAGCCGGTGCCCGTCCTTGTCCAGGCGGTACTCGGGCAGGTAGTTGATCACCGTTTCGACCATGGAGACGGGCGCCGGGTCCAGAGGCGTGTCCGCCCGGCCCAGTTTACCCACCACCATTTCGACTTCCGGAATGCTGGAAATGGCCATGTCCAGTTTCTTCAGTACATCAGTCGCTTCGCCGATGGAGGCGTGCGGCATGGTCGTCGGCATATACAGGTACGATCCCTCATCCAATGGCGGCATGAATTCCTTGCCCAGGCCAGGGAAAGCGTGGCGCGGCCCTGACCAGATCTTCGCCAGGGTGGATTCCCCGGACCCCGGACCGACTCCCGGCAGGATCGCGAATACCTTATCGAAGCCCATCCACACCGTCGCCCCGAAAATGATCAGGATCAACGGCAGGCTCAGGAACAGAAGCTTGTGTTCGAGGCAGATGGCCAGAATGCGGGTGTAGAAACGGGACAGCATGCTCAGCAGCCACAACAAACCCCCAAGCAGAAGGCCCACGAAAAGGAAGTTGAGGACGAACCCCCTGCCCGGCCCCAGGGGCAGCCAGTGTTCGGTGAGGATGAGGGCCACCATGACCACGGCAATGTAGTTGACGATGGTGCTGCCGTGATCGCGGATCCTCTTCGGCAACCGGCTTTCGGAAACGATGTAGAGCCCCCACGCCGTCAGCCCAAGTCCCACCCAGGGAGAAAGTTTGACCAGGGCCAGGATCCCCACCAGGATCATCAGGCCGCCGGACACTTTGCGGGCGAATCCGCTGCCGATCTTGCGCGTAAACAGGATGTGGGCAAACGGGGGGATGATGGTCAGGGCCACGATTACCGAGGCGATCAGGGCAAAGGTCTTGGTATAGGCCAGCGGCTTGAACAGCTTACCCTCGGCCGCCTCCATGGTGAAAACCGGCAGGAAGCTGATGATGGTCGTGGCCACCGCGGTCACCACCGCGCTACCCACTTCCGAGGAGGCCCGGAAGATGACTTCCATCTTGTCCTCGGTGGAGTCAGCCTCCTCGAGATGATGTAATATGTTTTCGCATAGTATTACCCCCATATCCACTATTGTCCCGATGGCTATGGCGATCCCCGACAGGGCCACGATGTTCGCGTCGACCTTGAACAGCTTCATACCGATGAAGGCCATCAACACGGCCAAAGGCAGCAAACCGGCGATCAGCAGACTGCTGCGCAGGTGCATGATCATGACGATCACCACGATGATGGTGATCAGGATTTCCTCCGTCAGAGCGGAGTTGAGTGTGCCAAGGGTCTCGTAGATCAGGCCCGCCCGATCGTAGAACGGAACGATGGTCAGCTGGCTGACTGTGCCGTCGGGGAGGATCTTTTTCGGCAATCCGGGGGAAATTTCCTCGATCTTGGCCTTGACGTTCTTGATGGATGCCAGGGGATTCTCCCCGTAGCGGACCACGACCACACCGCCAACAGCCTCGGCGCCTTCCTTGTCCAGCGCCCCGCGGCGCAGGGCCGGACCGAGGCTGACGGTCGCCACATCCCTGACCATGACCGGGACGTTGTCACGCACTGCCACCACGCTGGTCTCGATGTCTTCGAGGTTCTCGATGAAGCCCAGCCCGCGGATCATGTACTCCACGCTGTTGATCTCGATGGTGCGGGCTCCCACGTCCACGTTGGACGAGCGCACCGCCTGGAACACCTGGTCCAGGCCGATGCCGAAGGCGAGCATCGCGTCGGGGTCCACGTCGATCTGGTATTCGCGCACGAACCCGCCTACCGATGCCACCTCGGACACCCCTTCGGCGGCCAGCAGGCCGTAGCGGACATACCAGTCCTGGATGCTGCGCAGTTCGTCTAGATCCCAACCGCCGGCGGGATTGCCGTCCGGGTCGCGGCCTTCCAATGTGTACCAGAACACCTGACCCAGAGCCGTGGCGTCGGGTCCCAGCCCAGGCTGGACACCCTGAGGCAGGGTATTGGGGGGCAGACTACTGAGTTTTTCCAGGATCCTCGAGCGTGAATCGTAGAAATCAGCTTTTTCCTTGAAGATCACGTAGATGGACGAGAACCCGAAGAACGAGTAGCTCCGCACCGTCTTTATATCAGGCAGGCCCAGCAGGGCCACGGTCAGTGGGTAGGTGATCTGGTCCTCGATGTCCTGGGGGGACCGTCCCATCCAACGGGTGAAAACGATCTGCTGGTTCTCGCCCAGATCGGGAATCGCGTCCACGGCCACCGGGTCGCGCGGCAGGCCTCCGATATCCCAATCGAAAGGCGCCACCATGATACCGAAGGCCACCGTGAACAGGACCATCATCACCACGACAAGTTTGTTTTCCAGGCAGAACCTCAGCAGGCCGTCCAACCAGGAACCGCTGTTCTGGGGAGTATTCGGGCTCATGACCGTTACCCTTCCTTCCTGGATTCAGATGTGACCAGGGAATCGGTCTGATCTCCGCACAGAAGCATGGCCGCGCCGAAATAGGGGTTGGCCGTGGTCGTTTCCAACTGGATCCAGTCGCCGCCATTGCCGCCGTCGGCCATGGGGCAGTTGAACAGGCGAACCGGATCATCCTGGCTGTAACCGAACCTGCGCAGGGTATTCCAGAGCTGCCCAGTAAGCCCCAGCAGATGCTCCCGCTGGACTTCGATACCGGCCGCCCCCGCGACCGCGGCAAAAGAATCACGCAACAATTTCTCATCTTTCATCCAGGCCATGTGACCTTCGCCGTCGACCAGGGTCATATCCACTGCACTCAAGGCGTCGCCGGCGCTCCCGGCGGCGGCCCCCGCGGCGGCTTGATCATCCGCGGCCAAAGCTGCCTGCAAGTTCAGATAGGATTTAAGGACGGCGCCCAGCTGCGCCCGGAACTCCTCCGGGGCGTCAAAGGAAGCGGTTGGTCCGGTTTCGCTGGGCATCTCCATGGTTTCCGAGGAGGTCCCCCGCGCCGGTGAACCACCGTGGTTGTGACCGGGCACCGGTCCCCCACCGGTGGGATTCATCATGCTGGGCTTGGCCTGGATCTGCAGTGCGCTGTCTATCTTGAAGTTCCCCTTGGTAACGACCTGTTCACCCTCGGACAACCCGGAAATAACGATATAGGAGTCCCCCGCCCGTGGACCGAGAACTACTTCGCGCCCCTCGAAGGCCGGCTTGTCGGATTCCGGGAGACGGACGTAGACCACCGCCCGTTTGCCCGTGATCAGGGGGGCGGAAGCTGGAATGACCAGGGGCATGTTGCCTCCGTCCTGCCCGGCGTGGCCCCCCAAAACTTCGGCTTCCACGTTGGCGTTGACGAACATGCCGGGTTTCAGGAGACGCTCGCTGTTGTCCACATTCAGCCGCACCATGGTCGTGCGGGTTCGATTGTTCAGCACCGGATCGATGAAGGTGATCGTGCCCTGAAAACGGCGTCCGGGCACTGCCTCCACCGAAAAGTCGATGTTCTGCCCTTCTTTCAACCATACGAGGTCCGACTCGTACGCGTCCAGGGTCACCCAGACCCGCGAAAGATCCGCGACCGTATAGATGGGCGAACCGGTTTTCACGTACATCCCCTCCACGGCCTTCTTGTGGATCACCACACCGCCGAGGGGGGAAGTAATATCCATGTGGTGCCGCGCCTGACCGCTCTGTTCGATCTGCCGGATCCGCGCCGAATCCAGGCCCCACAACCGCAGGCGTTCCCGGGCCGAGGTCACCGTCGCTGCGGCGGTGCTGCGCATCAGGGAGTCCCTGCTGGCCTGGAGATCCCTGTTCGCCTGAATCGCGTTGAGAAGTTCGGTCTGGGCCGCGTAGAGTTCCGGACTGTAGAGAGAAACCAGGCGCTGACCCCGTTTAACTTCCGTGCCCGTAAAGTCAACGAACAGGGTGTCAATGCGTCCGGGCACCCAGGCGGCGATGGATTTGTAGAGAGTTTCGTCGAAATCGACCTTCCCGATCAGACGCACCCGCGCCTTGGCCCTCCGGCGCTCCACGACCGCAGTCTGGATTTCCGCCAGAGCGGCGGCGGACTCTGACAACACCAGGGTGCTGGGGCTCAGACCTTCTTCATCGCCACCGGAATCCAGGGGAATCAGATCCATGAAACAGATGGGGCACTTTCCCGGTTTCGGCAGTTTGATATGGGGATGCATGGAGCAGGTCCAGGTCGTTTCGGCCGCGTGATCCTCCTGGCCGTGGACTTCGTTCGACGTCGGGGCGTCGCCCCCGCCGCGCAAAACCAGTCCCAACCCGAAAGCGGCGATGATCGCGACAGCTATTAAAACCCTGCGCATGGTGTTCCCTCCGCGGGTGATTGAAGACGTTGACAACGACATGGCTACTTCCTTCTATTTCCGGATTAATTCAGGGAATTCAACGGTCCGGCCACGATGCGCTCCAGGGCGGCTTCCTGGATCAGCACATCCGATCCGGCGCGGATTTTCGACAATTCGAATTCCAGCAACAGTCTTTCGGCGTCCACCAGGTCGAGAAAACCGCTCTCTCCCGCCTCGTACGATGCCCGCAACGCGCCCAGGGATTGCCGCCCCTTGGGGATGAGGGTCGTCCGGTAGAGATCGACCTTCCGGGCGGCGTTCCGGAATCTGAACAGGGTTCTTTCCAGCGAAGCCTGCAAGGTGTTCATGTTCTCTCCCCGAAAAGCCCGCGCCGTGTGGTAGCGGCTGACCGCTTCGCGGGAGGCGGAATCGTATTTCCCGCGCCAGATGGGCAGGCTCAGACCGAAGGAGGCCATGAGCGCGTCGTTGCCGCTGTCCGGGACACCGGGGGAACGGGCTTCATCCGTGAAGATGTAGTTCAACCCCAGCGAGAACCGGGGACTCCCCTGCTTGCCTGCGAACTCTTCCGCTCTCAGCGATGACTGGGCCTGATGATCCCAGGCCAGGAGGGAGGGATTGTCCGCCAGCATCCTGTTCGTCAGTTCCGTCTCGTCGAACAGGGGGATCTCGATGTCGGATTCGGAAGCCATTTCCAGAGGGGTTGTTGGGGCACGGTTCATCAGGGAGTTCAGATCGGCGGCCAACGGGCGGCGCTGGTCCTCGAATTCCGCCAATCGATCCAGCAGGACCCCGAGTTCAACCTGGGCCTTGATGACATCGGCGTAAGGACCGTTTCCGGAACCGTAACGGGCGCGGGCCACATCCTCCCACTGGGTCAACAGCCGAATATGCTGTTCGGTCACCTCGATGGCCCGGGCGAGATAGGCGAATTCGTGGTACGCGGTCTTCGTCCCGGTAATGATTTCCAGAATGACATTGTCGAAATTCTCCCGGGCGGCCAATGCCTTTTCCCGATTGACGTCGCCACCCCGGCCCAGGGTACCGAACCAGGGAAAACTCTGGGAGATTGAAACGGCGCGCCGCTGCGGTCCCACTCGGGTCTCGACCGGTTTGAAATATTCGACATAACCCAGTTGCATATCCGGCAACGATGAGACTTTTTCGACCGTCTCGTTGACCGCCTGATAATTGCTGAAGGCAGCCCGGAGTTTTTGATTGTTTTTCAGGGCATATTCGACATGGGATTCCACATCCCGACCGACCGGAGCCTTCTGCGTGAAATCCAGGGAATAGCCGAAACGCCGGATGACCGGTGAATCCGACAGCAGCGATTCGAACGATCCCCCGGACTGGGCTGATTCCTCCGCTGCGGGGACGACGCCCGGAACGACCGCCAGCAGAACTGCGGCCATAACCAACCTGGTGATTCGGGAATTCCGCGTCATGATCATCATTCAACCTTTGTTGTGATAGTGGATTGACGGACGGCCGACAGGGTGTTTCATACAGACCCTACTGCAGATATCAGGCCAAGGTCGTTAAATGAAGTTCTCTATTGTTTTCAATAGGTTACAGATTCAAACAGGTTCTTGGGAGACTAACAAATGAAGAATATTGTTTAAGCACTGGAGAATTGTGTGTTGCCGGTGTTAACCCCAATATCCCAAATTCCAGGAAGAACTTTGTCCCGTTTTCCATTATGGTGACCTCATGTTGAACACGGATCCGCTCACATCGAACCTGATTCTCCCCGGGAAAGACTCCCGTGGAGGTGAATCCCGTTCTCTTTTGCACCGCTACTGGCTGGCCGTCCTGATGATTGCCGTGATATCCCTGCTCCATTACAACACCCACATGCATATCCACGCCCTGCACGGGATCTACCGGCGCCTCTATTATTTTCCCATCATCCTGGCGGCATTCCGCGACGGAAGGCGGGGCGGAATCCTCGCTGCGCTCCTGGTCATCGTGCTCTATCTGCCCCACGCCATCGGGGTCATTGGATACGACCCGGGCACAATGGTTGAGAAGATCCTGGAAATGCTGCTCTACCTGATGGTGGGCCTGCTGACGGGAACCCTGGTGGCCCGCATCAACGCGGCCCGGGATCGTTTGAAACACACGGCCGAGGACCTGCAGGTCTCACTCGACCAGAAAACGGTCATGGAGGCCGAACTTGTCAGAAGCGCGAGGCTGGCTGCCGTCGGCAGGCTGTCCGCGGGACTGGCCCACGAGATCCGCAACCCCCTGGCCAGCATCAAGGGTTCGGCCGAAGTCCTGGCCGACGATTTCCCCTCGGAACACCCCAAGGCCCGCATGTTCACCATCCTCCAGGAGGAAACCGGCCGGCTGAACCAGGTCCTTTCCCGCTTCCTGGCTTTCGCGCGCAGCGAACCCGGGGAAATGGAATCCTTCGATCTTGAGCGGGAATGCCAAGCGGTGGCCCAGTTGATGGAACATCATTCCGAACCTCACACGGTGACCGTCACCGCCGCGGCCGACCTCCCAGCTGCCCTGGGAAACCGGGAACAGATCCGCCAGGTCCTGTTGAACCTTGTCCTCAACGCAGGGGCCGCAGGTGGACCGGACGGGGACATCAGACTGGATATCGACGCCCGCGACGGCACTGTCCGCTGCAGCGTCATCGACTCTGGACCAGGATTCACCCCCGAGGCCCTGGCCAATTTCGGAACCCCCTTCTTTTCCACCAAAAGCCAGGGAACCGGCCTCGGACTGGCGACGAGCCTGCGGATCGTCGAAGACCTCGGCGGCACCCTGGAACCCGATCCCGGTTTCTCGAAAAGCGGCCACGTCCTGATGGTCCTGCGGGCCGCCCCCAAGGAAGTTGGATCATGAACCGAGTCCGTTTTCTGCTCCCCTCCTTCCTGGTGTGCGTTCTTCCGGGGCCGGGGCCGCCCCGCAGTCCTCCGCGCCCCTGACCGGAGCCTTCGACCCCGAGACTGTACTGGCCAACCTGGAGGTGACGGTCCAGGAACGGGATTGGCGGCGCTACGGCGATTTCCTCGCCGAGGATTTCCATTTCATCCCCTTCGACTCGGTTCCGCTTGAACATCCCCCCGTGGAATGGGACGAATGGGGGCGCGCGCGTGAGATCGGGTTCGTCCAGGAACTCGTGTCCCCAAGCCACAAAGCCACCCTGGCACTGCTCGACAATGTCCTTGACAGGGGAAGCGAATCGTACGACCGGTCGGAATGGGATCTCGTCTACACCTTGACCACCAGGGGCCAGGTATTCCGGTCCCGGGCGGTTTTCCTTTTTACCAGGATCAAGGGTTTGTGGTACCTGAAGGAATGGACCGATACAACCATCGAGACCGACAAGGAAACGGGGTCCGCCTTCCCTACTTCGGGGTCCCTGCGCGGGACCCTGACCCGATAAAACCCTGAAAGGACACCCGGGAATGAGCCGGATACTGCTGATCGACGATGATGACAGCCTGCGCGAGGTCGTCCAGTTCATCCTGACCGAGGAGGGCCACGAGGTTCTGGCCGCCGCCGACGGTACCGCCGGTCTCGAATTGCTGAGCCGGGACCCCGATCTGGTGATCAGCGATATTCGGATGCCGGGCATCGACGGCATGGAGGTCCTGCGGCGCATTCGCGATACCGCCGGAAACAATCCGCCGCCGGTGATCATGCTGACGGCCCACGGCACCGTCGAGCAGGCCGTCGCGGCCATGCAGTTGGGCGCCTATACCTATCTGCTCAAGCCCTTCGCACGAGAAGAATTGAAGTTGACGGCGGAACAGGCCCTCCACACCCGCTCGGTGGAACAGGACAACGTCCGCTTGCGACGCCTTTTGAAAAAGCGCACCCCCGAAAGCGGGATGGTCTACAGTTCCCGCTTGATGGCCGACTTCATGGAAATGCTCCGCCGGGTGGCTCCCAACGACGCGACGGTCCTGATCTCCGGCGAAACCGGTACGGGCAAGGAACTGGCGGCCCGGGCCTGCCACGACCTGTCCGGACGGTGGGACAAGCCCTTCGTCACGGTGAATTGCGGAGCCATTCCCGGCACCCTGATGGAATCCGAACTGTTCGGCCACACCAAGGGGGCCTTCACCGGGGCGGGCCAGGCCTCCAAGGGAAAAATCCGGGCCTCCCAGGGAGGAACTCTTTTCCTGGATGAGATCGCAGAAATTCCCCTCGAACTTCAACCAAAGCTGTTGCGCGTCCTGGAGAGCAAACAGGTGGATCCGGTCGGGGGCACCGGACCCGTAGAGGTGGACTTCCGCCTGGTATGCGCCACCCATCGCAATCTTGAAGATGAAACTGCGCGGGGCCGGTTCCGGGAGGACCTCCTGTATCGAATCAACGTCCTGCAACTGGATTTGCCGTCCCTGCGGGAGCGCCCCGAGGATGTGACCCCGTTGTGGGAACACTTCACCCTCCTGCACGGGGGGCAGGACCTGGTTGCGGAGCCCGAATTGATGGAGGCCCTGAAGAAAAGACCCTGGCCCGGAAACGTGCGCGAGCTGAAGAACCTGAATCAGCGTCTGGTCCTGATGAGACAGGGCGACACACTGACTCTAGCGGATCTGAACCGGCTGGCCCCAGGAGCGGCTAACCGGCCACCGGTGGTGGCGGAACCCGCCGATAGCGCCGGCGGCCTGCCCGTGGGGCCATTGCCTCCCGAAGGCCTTTCGCTGGTGGAGTTGGAAAAGGAAGTGATCCGCCGGGCCCTGGTCCTTTGTGGTGGAAACCGCTCCAAGACGGCTATCTACCTGGATATACCACGTCACGTGCTGGTCTACCGCATCAACAAGTATGAGCTCGCATAACCGAGAGGTTGCTGCCCAAACCATCACGACAGGGATGACTCAGCCCCCCCGTGCCGCGTGCAGAGTTTGTGATCGGAGACCACCTCGATGATCCGGCAGTTCCCCACCGCGCCTCCCGGACATTCCTGGATCATCCTTTGCAATTCTCCCCGCAGGGACTCCAGCCGCCGGATGCGGCTTTCCACTCCCTCCAGATGGACCCGCGCGAGGTGATCCGCATCGTCACATGACTGACCGGGGTTATCCGCCAGATCCAGTAGATCCCGAATGCTGTCCAGGGGGAAACCCAATTCCCGGCCGTGGCGGATGAACTGCAGCCGGTGCAGGTTGTCCTCGCTGTACCGCCGCTGGTTGCCCGCTGTCCGCCGGGGTTTCGGCATCAGCCTGATCTGTTCATAATACCTGATGGTCTGGACCTTGGTGTCGGCCTGGGTCGCGAGGTGGCCGATGGTCAACTCATGGTCGGTATCCGGGGTCCCGTTGTTCATGGCCGAGTTCTCCCCAAAAAAATAATCCCGTTGCCCCTTGAACCTACAGCGACTAGAGGTCCTATATTGGGTTCAAGGACAAGATAATCAAAGGTCAAAGGTATGGATAAGAAACTCGAATTCTTCGTCGAAGGCATGGATTGCCCCAGTTGCGCTGAAAAAATCGAAACCGCCGTCAAGGCCCTGCCCGGTGTCGGGGAGACCCGGGTCAACTATTCCAGGAGCAGGCTGGAACTGACATCTCCTGATCAGTTGAAGGCCGTTGACGCGGTTACCAATGCCGTCCGCAAGCTGGGATACGGGATTTCGGAAGGCGCACAGGGCAAATCCGGTGATGAAAAGAAGGCCTGGTATCAGACCGCGAAGGGAAAACAGGTTCTTCTGGCGGGAAGCGTGTTGGCCATCGCAGTGATCATTTCGCTGATCCTGCCCGCCACAGGAAGGGTCCCCTTTGCCCTGGCCGCCTTGATTCCCCTGCTGCCATTTTTACGCAAGGCTTGGGCCGGGACCCGGGTCGGACAACCTTTCACCATCGAAACCTTGGTTTCCCTGGCGGTTGTGGGCGCGGTGCTGATCGGTGAATCGCTCGAGGCCGGGGTGGTGGTCTTTCTGTTCTCCATCGGGGAACTGCTGGAATCCGTGGCGGCGGCCAGGGCGCGTCGGGGAGTGGAAGCCCTGGCCGCGTTCATGCCCAAGGTCGCCCTGTTGGTGACCGACGACCGAACCGTTGAAGTTCCCGCCGCGGATCTCGTACCGGGCCAGATTGTGGAAATCCGTCCGGGGTCCCGGGTCCCCGCCGATGGAATGATCCTGACTGGTGAGTCCAGCATCGATGAATCGCCGGTGACCGGCGAGTCCGTGCCTGTGGACAAGGTCCCCGGGGACAACCTTTACGCCGGCAGCATCAACGCCGACGGTCTGATCCGCCTGGAAGTGACCAAATCGGCCGCCGACAACATGATCGCCCGCATCCTGCAGATGGTCGAGGAAGCCGAAGCCAGCAAATCGCCAACGGCCCGGTTCATCGACAGATTCAGCAGATACTACACCCCGGCGGTCATCCTGGTTTCCACCGCCGTGGTGGTTCTTCCTCCCCTGCTCACAGGGGCCTCATGGGAGGAATGGGCATACAAGGGACTGGCTATTCTGTTGATCGGTTGTCCCTGCGCCCTGGTCCTGTCGACCCCCGCGGCTATCACCTCCGGCATCGCCACGGGGGCCAGACACGGCTTGCTGGTAAAGGGTGGAGCCGCCCTGGAAACCATCGGCCGCGTGAAGTTCATTGCCTTCGACAAGACCGGCACCCTGACCGCGGGCACCCCGCGGGTGACAGACATCGCTGCCTTTGGCGGGGAATCGAAACGGGTCCTTTCCCTGGCGGCGGCCGTGGAGGCAGGCTCATCCCATCCCCTGGCCCTGGCCATCGGTGATGAAGCGGAGTCAAGGGGATTGGATCCACTTCGGACAACTGATCACCAGGCTCAACGAGGCAAGGGAGCCTGGGCCTTGGTGGAAGGCGTCAAGGTAACGGTGGCATCGCCCCGCCACGCCCGGACCCTGGCCAATATTCCCAAGGAAATGAATGAGAAAATCGGGGAACTCGAAGCTCTGGGAAAAACCGTCGTCGTGGTCCTGAGAGGAGTTCTGCCGTTGGGCCTGATCGCCATGAGGGATGAATTGCGCGCCGATTCCAAGACCTCCATGGCGGCCCTGAGAAAATTGAAGGTCCGGCCGATCATGTTGACCGGAGACAACGCCCGGGCCGCTGCCGCTCTCGCGAATGAATTGAAAATCGAATTCAAGGCGGAGCTTCTGCCGGACGATAAGCTGGAATGGATCAAGAACCTGGCCACAGACAGCAAGGCTCCCGTGGGCATGGTCGGGGACGGAATCAACGACGCCCCCGCCCTGGCCCAGGCTGACGTCGGCATCTCCATGGGAGGTGGCACGGACGTGGCCCTGGAAACCGCAGATGCCGCCCTGTTGCACGAACGGGTGGGCGATGTTCCGGCCCTGATCCGGCTGTCGCGGGCAACCATGGCCAACATCCACCAGAACATCGCCCTGGCTCTAGGGCTCAAGGCCGTGTTCCTTGTAACCACCCTGCTGGGGGTCACATCCCTGTGGATGGCCATCATGGCCGATACGGGCGCTACGGTTCTGGTGACCATCAACGCTTTACGATTGTTGTCGTTCGACCCGAAGGCCATTGAACCGTTGCATTCAATGAGAAAGAGCTTACATTAAGCAAATGATTACCCGGACCACCATCACAACTCTGGCCATTTGGGCCCTCTTTCTGGCTCCTTTCCTGTGCGGAATGGGGGTCCTGGCCCATACCTGTATTTGTGAGGATTCCACGGAGTGCCGTCACGAACTGGATTGTTCTACGGACCCGTGCCAGATCCTTGCTCTCGGCTCGATCATCCATTCCAACAGGGCATGTATTTCGGCCATCCCGGTCGACCAACCGAATCCCCCCGCCCTGATGAATGACGTTTTGACTCAACCTGAGATACGACATGAGCTTGTTTTCAGCCTTGTCGACAACCTGCTGAAAGAGGCCTTTCCGGACCGCTGCCTTCCCCTTCTCTGCTAATTTCATCCATCGATTCCAATTTCTTGATTTTATCATAGGACAGATCTGTCTTGCGGGCACAACGTTGCCCGGGACAGATCACCTCAACCATGTGTTACCACCGAGGTGAACTGATGGAAAAATACTGGAAAATCCCGCTCCCAACTGGATGGGGCGGATTTCTGACGCTGCTGGTCATAATACTGGCCGCATCGCCGGGGAAGGTTTCGGCCCAGGCTTTGGACACTCCTCCCGACCTGGAGGGAAAACTTCTGACCCTCCAGGTTGCGCTGGACCTGGCCCGGGAATACAACCCCAGCCTGAAAGTTTATTCCGCCGCGGAAAATGAAGCCCTGGCCAGAGCGGACCAGGCGGGCCGCGGACTGAACCCTGAACTGGGTCTGGAGGTGGAGGATTTTCTGGGATCCGGCCCCTACAACGGGTTCTCATCGGCCCAATACACCCTGTTTCTCGCCCAGACCTTCCAACTGGGAGGCAAGCCCGCCAAACAACGGGAAGCCGCCGGTTGGAACGCGGAACTGGTCCGTTTGCAAGCCCGGCTTCAGGCCATCGACCTTCAGGCCGAAGTGACCCGGGTGTTCATTGAAATCCTCGCCGCCCAGCAGGAAATCGCACTGACCGGGGAACTGGTCGGGCTGGCCGAGCAGGATCTGGAATTCATCCGGCGCCGGGTAAAAAACGGTTCCCTTTCACCTGTGGAGATTAGCCGGGCCGAAGTTGCTCTTTTCTCGGCCAACATGGCCCTGGACTCCGCCCGGCAAACCCTGGCGATAAAAAGAATCCAGCTGGCGACGATGTGGAACACCACCGAGCCCACCTTCGGCGAGAT
>Ga0164313_10002897_pt1 | contig 15291 bp, 12 predicted proteins | sample GuaBasSedimGuay4_FD_113735 | JGI IMG/M metagenome (GOLD analysis project Ga0164313, IMG submission 113735) | Subseafloor sediment microbial communities from Guaymas Basin, Gulf of California, Mexico - Guay4, Core 4569-4, 0-3 cm | ecosystem: Environmental > Aquatic > Marine > Hydrothermal vents... | reverse complement strand
ATCCCTGGCAAAGACCTGCCGCCTGAGCCTGGGTGGGATAACTGAGCGGCGGCGGCCGTCCTCGCTCTGAATGGTGGCATCGCATCTGGCCACTTCGAGCAGGCGTTTCTCCACTTGGAACTTTCCGCGGGAATTGTTGAGTGTGGCGTTGCCACACACTGGGCACTCGTGGATGATGATCAGATGCTCTGGCCCAGCGGGTCCGTTGCCTCCGGATTCCTCATTCAAACACGCCATTCCCTCCAGCAACATTACCTCCTTTGACCGGCCGCCACCGCGGCCGATCATGGCCTCCCAGCGGGAATATTCATCCGGCGTGAACACGAAAGTGACGTGGCACTTTTTGGAGGCGGGTTTTGGGATCATCCCCAGAAAAGGGTTCGTGCGGGGATTTCTGGTGGTGGATTTAGTAACGGGATCCAATTTGGGTGATGGAGGGATCAAGGCAGGAGCTGGGTTTTCCTTTGGCTTCGCAACATGATTACCCAACTCACGAGCACTCATGGATTGGGCCAGGCCGATCAATACCATTTCGTTGTCGGGTGTGGCATTTTGGGCGATTTTTTCCGCCTTGGTCCAAGAGAGGAGGCCGTTGGCCATTGCCCTCTTCAATTCCGGTAATTCCTGGAGGCGCCGCCCGATCTTAAGGAAGGCGCGCGTCTGGCCTTCAGTGAAACCAGCGACCCCATCCCCGTATTCATAGATGGATTTATAGCCCAGCATACGGTGGATGTTCTTGTCGCTGATAACGGTCAGATAGTGAATAGAGCGGACCAGATCGCGTTTTAACGCGACCACTGACGTCTTGAAATTGTTGTGCAGCGCAAGAGCTGCCGGTGTGGCCGTGGGTGACAACGTCGGTTCCCGTTTGGCGGGAAGCAGTGAATCGGCGTTGTCGTGGCGGCCACCTGATCGATGTGCCATGGCTCTCCCAACTTGAACTTTGATCAGGAAATCCGAGGTCAACCTCGGATTTCTCTCCAAATAATCAAAATACTTAATTGGGATTATGCAGGAATGAAGCCGAAAGGCATCTACTCCCGGCAGTCGATCACGATCTCGGCCTCGGTTTCGTTTTCGGCCTCATCTGAAGCCTTCAAATGGAGGATATGGCGCCCGGTCTCCAAGTCGTCCGGCAGTTCGACAAGAACCCGGTCCCGGGGCAGATCCGGTTCCACGATGAGGGGCCGGCCATCCAGGGTGACAGTGATGGATTCAGGCGCGATTCCGGATCCCAGATCCACCAGATCCACCGGGAAAATTTCCCAATGCGGCAGACTCACACCATGGGACTGCCCCCGAGGGTCCACCGGGACGGCAATTACCGTATCAGCAGGAAAAATGACCGGAGCCGCCTCATCCCGAAACACGGCATAAGTACCCGGGCTCGACAACGCGAACCTGAAGGAGGAATCGGTGGCGCTGGGTTGCATCAAACGCCCGTCCGGCTTCCACTTTTTACCACTCCAGCGATATACCATGAGGGCGGGGTCTTTTATCGCCGGAAGGGAATCGACCAATGACTTGGCTCCCATGGGTGCGGGAACCACCACGGCCGCGTCAATGGGCCAATCCGCGGCCAGATACTCGGTGGGAGACATACTTGCGGACAATCCCTGACGGCGCAGTTGTTCAACCTGCTTCTCTTCAAACATCACGTGCTGCTGCACAAGGAATGTCGGTGCCAGAACCGGATCGCCATTTTCCGGGGAAAAAAGGAATTTGCCCCCTTTGAGCTGTGCTTCATTGTTTACTTCAACAAAAGGATGCAGGTTGTTTTCCGGCAACGAGTCCCGTGCCACAACGACAGGGTCTACCTGCCAATCGCTTCGTGAAGGCGGTTGGGGATAGGCGATATCCGCCACCAGTAGCGATATCTCCACGGAGGAAAGGTTTCCGGCAAAATCCGAGGCCTCGATCACCAGTTCGTGCCGGCCCGGAGGCAAGCCCCTGCCTTCCTGTCCCCGGAACCATTCCTCCCCCTGGCGCCCCCTCAGCAGATTTGCCGGCCGCCGGTGAAGCCAGCGGTCCCGGATTCCCGGCACCTCCAGCCACTCCAGGCGCTGCAAGCTGTTTTCGGAAAAATCGTAGCGGTCGTTGCGACAGCGGTAGACCACTTCACCGTCCAGTTTGACCTCGATCAGCCACGGCTCCAGTTTGTGACCGCGGATATCACTCGCATCGATGATCTTGGCCGCGAATGCCACCGGCCCGGCGATTTGAAGTTGAGGCTGCTCTCCGGAAAGTCCTTTCCCTGATTTCAAAATCCGGGCCTCGGGGCCCCCGTCGATCCTGCTGCCGTAAGCAGCCGGCACCGCGCGCACGGCATGAATGACCGGAGCAAAGGTATCGGGCACCGCAAAACCCATCGCCAGGGGATTGACCGGACCGTTGCCCGGGTCCCGCACTTCGAAGTGCAGATGCGGGCCGTTGGTCCCGCTTTCCCCGGTCAGCCCCAACACGTCACCGCGCTTCACCGCCATTTTTCCCCGGGCGAACTGCAGCCTGGTCCGATAGTTGCCGCTCCTGGCCTGGGCCTCGCGCACCTTGGTTCGGATAGGGTCGTTGAAACGCGACAAATGCGCATAGACGTAAGTACGCCCCGACGCGCCCAGCAGGTAGACCGCCCGCCCATAGGCAAAGGGCGTGGCCCGCACCCGCACGATGGACCCATCCTCCACCGCGCGCACAGCGAATCCCGACTTCGACTGTGTCTTGAGATCCAGCCCGGCATGAAAACGGCCGGAACGGTATTCCATGAAATTGCTGGTCAGGTAGCGGGTGGAAAGATCCAATGGCCAGCGGGGAGCCACGAATTGGGAATCCGGTTCCGCCGCGCGGGCGGGCGTTGCTCCGAGGATTAACAGGGCGAAAAGAACCCCGCACAGGAGGCCGGATATTTCATATCTATTTCGGGGCCAAAGCATTGCGGGCCGAACCTCCATGTCGCCGGTGAACCACCAATCTACCCCTTCATCTTTGGGGCGACAAGTTTCGTATCATTCTGTTAGTATGCCCCAAGGAAGGAACCTACTCCCCTTCTTTCTGGAACGCCCCGTGAGGATCACCTCGTCGAACACCCGCGGGCAAATGTCTGGAGGGTTACATGGAAGTGAACACCAGCCACTGGGTTGATGATCAGGGCAGCATCCCCACCCCCACCGGTCGAACTTTCCTTTTGGATACCAACGTCCTGCTCCACGACGCCGACAGCCTGAATGCCTTCGAGGAGCACAACATCGTCTTGACCGTGGACGTGCTCGAGGAACTCGACCGCTTCAAGCGCGGCAACGACGAACGGGGCCGCAACGCCCGCCGCGTCATCCGGACCATCGACTCCCTTCGCGACGGCAATCCGCTGAGCAAGGGCGTGAACCTGCCCACCGGCGGTAAGCTCTACGTTTTCGTCAAGAGCTTCACTGACTTCCTGCCCAAGGGTATGGACAAATCCCAGCCGGACAACCGTATCCTGGCCGCCGCCTGCGCCCTGGTCAAGGCAGGTGCCGAAGTGCTTTTCGTCACCAAGGATATCAACGCGCGGGTCAAGGCCGACGCCCTGGGCATCCAGGCCCAGGACTACCTGAACCGGGTGGTCAATTTCGACGAGCTCTACACCGGCTGGAGCGAACACGAGGTCCCCGACGAGACCATCGACAAGTTCTACAAGGGTGAACCCGTCAGGATCGATGTGGAATGCTGCCCCAACGAGTGTGTCCTTCTCAAGGCCGCGTCCAACCCGAAACAATCCGCCCGGGGCATCTTCAGGGCCGATTCGGGAATCATCGAACCCCTGCAGCACGGCGACAGCCATCCCTGGGGACTGACCGCGCGAAATCTTCAACAGCACTTCGCCCTGGAGTTGCTGTTGCGCCAGGACATCCAACTGGTGACCATGCTGGGCCAGGCGGGCACTGGAAAAACCCTGCTCGCTCTGGCGGCCGGACTGCAATTGGTGGCCGAAGAAAAACGCTACCGGCGCATCATGGTCTCACGCCCCATCATGCCCTTGGGCAAGGACATCGGATACCTGCCCGGCAGCAAGGAGGAAAAGCTCGCCAGCTGGATGCAGCCCGTCTCGGACAACCTCCAGTACCTGGTCGACCCCAACCTCGAACACTCCGGTGACAAGGTGCAGTATCTCTATGACACCGGAGTGGTCGAAGCCGAAGCGGTGACCTACATCCGCGGCCGCAGCCTGCCCAAACTTTTCATCATCATCGATGAAGCCCAGAACCTCACCCCCCACGAGGTGAAGACGGTGGTCAGCCGTGCCGGCGAGGACGCCAAGGTGATTCTTACCGGAGATGCCTACCAGATCGACAATCCGTATCTCGATGCGTCTTCCAACGGATTGACCTATGTGGTGGAAAGATTCAAGAACGAGGCGATCCACGGCCACATCACCCTGGCCAAGAGCGAACGCAGCCAGCTGGCCAGCCTGGCGGCCACCCTGCTTTGACGGGAAAACCGGAAAATTCCTATTCGGAGGTCGTGCCGCCGGCCTGATTGATGAATTCCTGACGCAGCTGCCCCAGCAGGCAGGCGTTGGCCCTTTTAACAGCCTTGGTCAGATGCTCGTTGACCAGCTCCTGGTCCTGGCGCGCCGTGGCCGTGACGTACTTCTTGGCCTCTATTTCTCCCAGACAGGATTTCTGCCACAGGACATTGCCGCTGCGGTCCTTGAGGGTCATCCGGATTTCGGCCTCGGCCGTATTGTGGGTGGGAACCGGAATCGCCAGGATGGCCACCGCGGCCAGGGCCACCGCCATTTTGGCCTGGTGGGAACCACCGCTGCCCAGGGCCATCCCCGCACCGGCACCCAAAGCGCCCGTCAGGAGAAACGACAGGGGCGAACGTTCCAGCCGGCAGGCCATGGAAAGAAGATCCACCGACAGGATGTAATCGGCCTGGGAATGCAGAGGCACCAGTTCCACCAGATGGGTCTGTTCGAGATCCTGGGCCAGGGCCTCGGCATATATCTGCGTGGCCGGAACTTCCCAGGACTCGTCGCTGGGATAGGTGATTCCGAAAAAATGGCCTTCGCCCTGTCGTTGCTCCAACGGCCTCATGTCCGTGATGGTATCGATGTAAAGACCGGGCATCTTGAGATTGCGCAGCTGGAAATCTATTTGTTCGTCGGGATAGACGAAGGTGATCTTGTCACTGCCGCAGGAAGAAATCCCCAGCAGGACCAACAGTATCGACAAAGTGTGGATTCCGCGGCGCAACCGGGAATGACGCGTAGTGGGACAGGACATGTAAAACTCCTAATAATGACCCTAACATCATGGCACGTGGCATAACATTACGGTTCCGAAAGCCCGGGAGCCAGCCCCGATTCCCGACCTACGCGTCTATCCTTTTTCCGACACGAAGAACCACGAGTACCACCGCGCCCACCCCGAGCGCCAGGGAAAGCCATGGTGAGACACCAAAACCCACCGGCAGATAACCACAAACAGCCGATATCCCCGCCACCGTGAGGGCGTAGGGCATTTGTGTCTTCACATGGTCAACGTGGTCGGACCCACAAGCCAGTGACGACAGGATGGTGGTGTCGGAAATGGGCGAGCAATGGTCGCCGAAAACCGCCCCGGCCAAAACAGCGCTGACCGCAGCGAGGTGGATATGGAGAGCCGTCGTCGCGGACAGGCCCGCCTCCAGGGGAAGGGCATGTCCCAGGGGGTAAACAAGAGGCATCAGGATGGCCATGGTGCCCCAGCTGGTGCCGGTGGCGAAACTGACGGCCGCCGCCAGGACAAACACGACCAGGGGCAGCAGGCGGGCGGACAGAATCTGCTGGCTGACTCCCACCAGGTAATTGGCGGTACCCAGGCTGTCGCAGATGGCGCTCAGGGACCAGGCCAGCAAAAGGATGGTTACGGCGATGACCATGGCCTTCACCCCGTCGATGAATCCATCCAAAGCGTCGGAAAGGGACAGCCGGCCTGACCCAACCACCAGTCCAATCGCCAGGAGAGCACCGATCAGGGCCGCCCAGGTCAACACAGCGAAGCTGTCGGCGCTGTTCAGGATATCCCGCAACGACGGTGAGGCCGTTCCGGCGGCCTGGGCCGCCTGCCGTCCGTTGAAGTAGATCCCCAGGGCCGTGGTCAGAATTACCGACAGGATGGGTATCCCGGCCATCATGGGGTGAGCCGGATCGCCACCGTAACCGGGGACGAGTTCATCATCCGGCAGAGGAACGTCGCTGGCCGGACGCGCGCCCGGCCGCAATACCTGTCCCTTGTGGAAAGCCCGCAGCTCGGCTTTTCGCATGGGTCCGAAATCCCGGCCGGTAAACGCCACCAGGTAGACAAAAAGCAGGGTCAGCAGCGGGTAGTAGCTGTAGGGAATGGATTGCAGGAAAAAGGTGTAGGCGTGCCCTCCATGCCCCAGTCGATACATCGCTTCCTGGATCAATCCGACTTCAAAACCAACCCAGGTGGATATGACCGCCACGGTGGTCACCGGCGCTGCGGTGCTATCCACCAGGTAGGCCAGCTTTTCCCGGGAAATTTTGAGGCGGTCTGTCCAGGGGCGCATGGTGTTTCCGACCAGCAGGGTATTGGCGTAGTCATCGAAAAAAATGACCGTGCCCATGATCGCGGTGGACGCCTGCCCACCCCTGCGGCCAGAGACCCGTGTCGTGAGCCAATGGACAATACCTTCGGTCGCGCCGCTGCGGGACAGCACCCCGACCATACCCCCCAGAATGGAGGAAAACATCAGGATCGCCGCATGGGAATCGTCAGCCAGAGCGCCCACTAGATAAGTGTCCCCCACCCTCAGGAAGGCCGTCCCGGGATTCCCCGTGATAATCAGCGACCCGCAATAGACTCCCAACAAAAGAGCAACTACCACTTGCCGCGTTATAAGCGCCATGCCGATGGCCAGCACCGGCGGGACAATGCTCAGCCATCCAAATTCCTTCGGAGCGTCAGCGGCCGCTTCTTCTCCTGACCCGGATGCCGCCGCCATCATGGCCGGCAGGACCGCGACCACAACCAACAACAACAAGGCGACCCGGGTCCTGCGCCTCATGATTTTTTCCCCTTGGCCCACTCCAGGTATGCTCTGTTCACATACTCGGCGGGCCAGGAAATGAACTGGGGGATATCATAGGGATGCTGGAGTTTCAACTCACCCTTGAACAGATCGAACCGGTCCTGCAGCACCTTGAAGGTCACGGTCACCTCGTCGTCGCAAATGACCGATCCGTCCCACCGGTAATACGACTTGCAACCCGCCCCGACCTGGGCGCATACGGCCAGCCCCGCATCGACCATGAGCTCCGACACCCTGGACGCGGATTCCTGATCGGGAAAAGTCGTCACGACAACTTTAAGCTCACTGCTCATCTTTCACCTCAAGTGCCCGGTCTTCGCCGGCGCCCAGAACCGGCAACAGGACTTCCAGCATTTGCGGATGCAACCGGGGCGCGGCCGCCAGGATGTGATCGGTGGGAATGGAAATTTCGCGACCGGAAAAATCAGTGACCAAGGCTCCGGCTTCCCGGGCGACAAGGGTTCCGGCAGCGGTATCCCAGGGCCGCAAACGCCACTCCCAGTAACCGTCGAGCTTGCCGCAGGCCACATGAACCAGATCGATAGCCGCACTCCCGCCTCTCCTGACTCCGTGGCAGCGAGCCATCAGGAAGTCACGGGCAAGATCGGTATTCTTGGCGACGACCTCGTCCCGGAGATAGGGGAAACCCGTGGCCAGAAGGGCCTGTTCCATCGTCACCGGTTCGCGCCGGTCCAGGGACCGTGAAATTCCGTGCAGCGGGCGCTCCATCAAGGCTCCCTTGCCGGCTTCGGCCAGGTACAGTTCATCGAGATAGGGCGCAAAGACGGCGCCGAGTCGCAGCCCTGACGCATCGCCGGCGGCGATGGAGACGGAAAAAAACGGATAACCATGGGCGTAGTTCGTCGTGCCGTCCAGGGGATCGACATACCAGGTGCGCTCCTTGTTTCCCGGATTGTTCCCTGATTCTTCAGCCAGAATTGAATCTCCGGGAAACCGCTGGTTCAATCCCGCGATGAGCATGTCCTCGACCCTACGATCCACATCGGTAACAAATTCGGTCGCGGTCTTCTGCTCGATGCTCTTGATCTTTCCCATGCTGTCCAAAAGCATCCTGCCCGCCTGCAGGGCAAGATCGCGCACGGCGGCCAGATCAGCGGACAATGCCTCTTTCATCGACACGACATCCTTTCTTTTCACAGAGTTCGAACGCCCGCAAAGGGATAATCCCTGCGGGCGGAGATCATAGGCGAGCTCGCCCCCCGGCACAACGCCAAACCCGGAGGTTGACAACGGAACCGGGGAACTTAGCTTTTTAAGTACAAGACGGGATTCGACATCGACAGGACCGTCCCCCGGTCAGCCGAAAGGATTGTCATGAGAGATAAAATCGAAGAAGTGCTGGACGAAATCCGGCCCGCACTGCAGGCCGACGGCGGCGACGTTGAATTCATCGACTTCAACGAAGGTATCGTCACCGTCCGCATGAAGGGCGCCTGCGGCAACTGCCCCATGAGCATGATGACTCTCAAACAGGGTATCGAGGCCCGCATGAAGGCGCGTATTCCGGAAGTTGTATCCGTCGAGCAGATCTGACCGGATTCAGGGGAAATTTATTGCGGCGATCACGTGTCCTCCGGGACGTTCGGTCGCCGCTTTTTTGGCGGATCAGAAATCCCCGTCGGTTCGCAGAATCTCGACTCTCGCCTTGATGACTCCGGCTGAAATCATATCCAGTTTCCCGGCGGCCTTGTAGGACAGGTCGATGATGCGGCCCTTCACGAAGGGACCGCGGTCGTTGATCCTGACCACCACATCTTTTCCGTTGGACAGGTTGGTGACCCGGACCGTAGTCCCGAAAGCCAGGGTCTTGTGTGCGGCGGTCATTTCGTTTTCATCGTAGATCTCGCCGCTGGCGGTCTGCCGACCGTGGAACTTGTGGGCGTAATAGGAAGCGCCGCCTTCCTGGACCGATCCCGGGGTAGATGAAGGTTCGCCACCCCCTCCGGCACATCCCGGCAATACGACAAGGATTCCGGCAAGGAGAGCCGCGGTCATCAATCCCCTCTTCAACAACATGGATGTATCCTTTCAGGGTTCTATATATCCCGGGCACCCAGCCTGAGCAGTGATCGGCGCAGTTTGGTATGCGCGTCGAATTTCAATGTAAAATCGGACTCCCTGCGCCCGCCTTTAGCTTTGATGACACCGGCCAAAGCCCGTTTTTCAGACCTGCTCCATTCGGCCACGCCAGGCAGGATCAGCACCAGGGGAGCCCAGCGGTCCCAGGCCAGTTTCTCGTCGGCGCCCAGTCGGAACGCCCGGCCGACACCCAGAATATCGGCAGCTTCCCGTCCGCATACCGCCGCGGCCCGGTCCCGGCGGGAACCGAACCTGCCGGCCAGGTAGGCGGTGATGTGGGTGCCGATGGCGGCGAACGGCAATTCCCCGATGACGTCCCGCCGCTGTTTGCCCACATCGTAATAAACGTTTTCAGAGGCCAACTTTTTCAGGACCGAACGTTTGGATCGGTGTCCGGGATTTTTTCGCATCCTTTTCAGTTCTTCGTCCATCAATTTCAGGAGATCCTCGTCACGTGGCTTAAAACCGAGTTTCTGATAGAACCACCAGGCACCGGAAGCCAGTCCTTCCTCATTGCCCTGCCCACCCAACTGGTAGGGAAACAAGGTGAAAGTGCGCGCCTTGAACATGTGGCGAAGGGTGGTCAGCAATCGGGAAAAAATGAAACCCGCCTCCACGCCGCGAAAAGTGTCGTAAACATTGAAGGCAACCTCGACGGAATGAAACAGCGCGCTGATCACCCCGTAACCCAGGGGCACCCCGTTTTTCAGCATGAGGTAGCCGTACACGGTCTCGAACATGAGACGGCGTTCGGGAACCATCCCGATAAAAGCGATGGTCAGGCCGTCGCCACAGTCGGCCAGACGGACATCCCGCTCGTCACCGAAGGCGAAGGCGTCCAGGTCGCGGCTGCGGGTCACCAGGGCAGCCCGGCTCAGATCCAGGACCTCACCACTCATATCCGGCCGCGCGGATTGGATTTCAGGGCAGGCGCGTTTGAGTTCCGTCGCCAGGTCCGGCCTGCCATGGCGCAGGGCGCTGGTCTGGAAGTGAGGCGGACGGATTCGCGTCCAGGCCTGGGTCCTGGATGGAACGTCGGGCCCGGGTTCGATGATCATCGGCACGGCCAAATCTTCGAAAAAACTTTCCCTTAAAAAGGGATCCATCTTCAGTCGGGCGATGCGGCGCACCAGGAAAGCAGCGTCGCTCTCTGCCGGGCCTTTCATCCTTTCAAGCCACTCACGGGCGGAAAAGGGCTGTTCATCCAAAGCCGGCGATTCGTTGAAAAGCCCCAGATGCGGCAGGATTTTTTCGATGGCGTCGGCGGAATCGCAGTTCGGCCAGTCGATACGCAGGCGTTCCGGCCAGCGGTCGGTCAGCCAGACGGCCATCTGGTGGTAGAATTCGTAATGGATCGATGTTCCGGCAATTCCGGAATCGGCCAACAGTTTCCGCTGCTTCCTCAGATCCCGTCGCTGATCAAACCCCTCAAGCATTTTCTCCGCCCTGGCCAGCAAGACGGAGTCGTCGGGATAAGCCCGCGCAAAACACAACCATTCGTGCAAACGCAGCACCTGGGCAGCATTTTCCAGGCGCGCCGAAGCAAGGGCATCCAGCAATTCCTGTTTCCGCAGGGACGCCTCGTTATCGAAGCGAAAGCGCAAATTTTCGATTTCCCTGAGTTGAGCAGCTGGTTTGCTGGTCACTTGGCCCTCCCGTCCATAGATGGCAATATTTCAGTCTCAACCACGGTGGGCCCGGACAAACAGCCATGGCCCTGAAACCGGCGGCTCTTCCGCGGGCTCCCACCCCATTTCGCTGAATTCCAGAAAATCAGACGGTGTCCCCGCACCGGACACCAAGGCAAAACGGGCCATGGCTCCCCGCGCCATTTTGGAATGGACCGGTGCGGTGCGCAGGGATCCATCGGACAACATCTCCTTGAACACCGGGCTGATCAAAGGTCCGCTGAGATGGTCGACATCCAGGGCCTTGACGTATTCCTGCGAAGCGAGGTTGATCACCGGCTCGCCTTTCTTCAAGGTGGCGTTCAGATCGGTGATCAATTTTTCACGCCAGAATTCTGTCAGGTTTTTGGCCCCTTGGGGTTTTACCTTGCTGCCCATTTCCAGACGGTAGGCTTCCACCTCGTCCAGCGGCCGCAGAATTCCGTAAAGTCCCGAAAGGATACGAAGCTCCTTCTGAGCCCCACGCCACTGGGCGGCGGTCAGGGACGGAGCATCCAGGTATTTGTAGACCAAACCGGTAAACGCCAGCAGGGCGGGCCGGCGCGCCCGCCCTTTTTGCCCCCACAGGGCCAGGTCAGCCCGGGTCTGGTCGGCCAACTTGCCCTTGACCCCCATCAGACTGTCCAGCTTTGCGAGACTCACCTTTGCCAGCGGCCTGGCCAATTCAGCAGCCGCATCCTGGAAAAGCGGCGTGGTGGATTTCAAACGGCTCGGAACCTCCACCTGCAGGTCCATGGTCTTGGTGCTGTTCAAAAGGATGAGCATTTCTTCTCCGCGAATGTTCCCAAAAAAATCAACCCCGCCGTGAAGCGGGGCTGATCATAAGCGAACCTGGAGATTAATTCTAGAAGTGGAACTGACGGAAAATGACCAGGGCCGCCCGGTGGAAAGCCTCGGGCATGACCCCGAGCCAGATCACCAGCAGGGCCAACACGGCGGAAGTGACCACGGACACCAGTTCCGTTCCCCGGTAACTCGATTCCTCGGGCTCCTTCATGTACATCACCACGAGCACGCGCAGGTAGTAGTACACGGAGATCAGGGAATTGATGACTCCGATGATGGCCAGGGGAATCAGGCCGGCGCGTATGACGGCGCTGAAGAGGTAGAACTTGGCCATGAATCCGACGAAGGGCGGAATGCCGGCCAGGGACAGCAGGGCGATGCCCAGGGTCGCGGCGGCCAGGGGTTGACGACGGCTCAATCCGGCGTAGCCGTTGATGTCGTCGGCATCGGTCCCCGGCTTGTGGCTCATGACGTTGATGATGCCGAAAGCCGCGAGATTCATCAGGCTGTAACCCACCAGATAGAACAGGATGGCCGATCCGGCGGATTCGCCGACCTCCTGGCTCATCATCATCATCTGCGAGCCGCCCGCCGGGGGTGAGATCATGGTCACCACACCCAGCAACAGGTAGCCCGCGTGGGCGATGCTGGACCAGGCCAGCATGCGTTTGATGTTGCTCTGCGCCAGGGCCACCAGGTTGCCCATACTCATGGTCACCACGGCCAGCACCGTCAGGACCGGATACCAGGCGAAGGACAGCTGGGGCTGCATCAGGATGGCGAAACGCACCAGGATGGCGATGCCCGCGGACTTGATGGCCGTGGCCATGAAACCGGTGACGTACGAGGGCGCCCCGTCGTAGACGTCGGGAGTCCACATGTGGAAGGGAACCATGGCGACCTTGAACCCGAAGCCAACCAGCATCAGGGCCGAGCCCAGGCCCACGATCAGCACGTCGGGATCCTGTGTCTTCAGGGCCGATGAGATTTCGTTGAAACCCGTCCCGCCGGCAAATCCGTAGATCAACGCCATCCCCATCAACAGGAAGGCCGAAGAGAACCCGCCCAGGATCAGGTATTTGAAACCGGCTTCACTGCTGCGGATATTGCCCCGCACCCCGCCGACCAGGATGTAGGTGGCCAGGCTCATGGTTTCGAGTCCGAGAAAGATCGTCAGCAGATCGTTGGACGCCACCAGGACCATCATGCCCAGGATGCTGAACAGCAACAGCGGGTAGAACTCCGGCCGGTACTTGCCCTCACGGTCGAAAAGGCCCGTGGCGAAAATGGTGGTCATCACCCCGATACCCGCAAACAGGTAATTGAAGAACCGGGTGAAGTCCCCGATGATCATCATGCCGCCGAGCACCTCGCCGTCGGTGCGCTTGCCCACGATCTGCACGATGACCGTGCCGATCAGGATCAGCATGGTCAGATACGACAGGTGGTCCTTCTTGAGCGTGCGGACGAAGGAATCAACCACCATGACCAGCAGGCCGCCGACCCCCACGATCAGATAGGGCAGCAGGTCCGCCCACTGTTCGCCGACATTCGGTGCGATAAATTCATTCATCACTGGTTCTCCGTATCCCGGACGATAAAGACCGGGGAATCCGTTTCAGATTCTTGTTCAGCCCGCAGGACATGATGGGACGGATCTTCTTCCGGGGTGAGTGCCCCTCCGTTGAGGGGCGCCAACACCGTCGCCACGCTGGTTTCAATCCGGTCCAGGATCAGGCCGGGCCTGACACCCAGCCAGAACATGAAAATCACGATGGGCAGCAGGACGGCGATTTCGCGCAGACTAAGATCCGGCAAACCCTTGTTTTTTTCGTTGGACAGCTTGCCGAAGAAGACGCGCTGGTACATCCACAACATGTAGATGGCGCCCAGGACCACGCCGGTGGCGGCCAATACGACCATCAGCCGGGCATGGGGCAGGGTTTCGCTGCCGAAGGTCCCGAACAGGATCAGGAATTCACCGATGAACCCCGCCATGCCGGGCAGCCCGACGCTGGCCAGGGTTGCGATCATGAAGAAGGTGGCGTAAACGGGCATCCCGTGGGCAAGGCCGCCGAAATCAGAGATCTGGCGCGTATGGCGCCGTTCGTAGATCACCCCGACCAGCAGGAACAATGCTCCGGTGGACAGGCCGTGGGCCAGCATGGTGAAGATTCCGCCGGCCACGCCCAGGGGTGTCAAGCTGAACAGGCCCAGCACGACAAAGCCGAGATGGCTGACCGATGAATAGGCAACCAGCTTCTTGACGTCAGGCTGCACCATGGCGACCAGGGCCCCGTAGATGATCCCGATCACCGCCAGAATGCTGATCGCCGGAGCAAAAAATTCTACACCATCGGGAAACAAAGGCATGGCGAAACGCAGCATGCCGTAGGTCCCCATCTTCAATAGCACTCCGGCCAGGACAACGGAACCGGCCGTGGGCGCCTCGACGTGCGCGTCGGGCAGCCAGGTGTGCAGAGGGAAGACCGGGACCTTGATGGCAAAAGCCAGGAAAAAGGCGGCGAACAACCAGAGTTGGGCTTCATGACCCAAACTGACGTTCAGGAAATCGGCCAGGTTCATGCTGCCGGCCTGGAAGTACAGGTACAGGATCCCGACCAGCATGAAGACCGAGCCGACCATCGTAAAGATGAAGAACTTCACCGCGGCGTAGATGCGCCGCTGGCCGCCCCAGATGCCGATGATGAAATACATCGGAATCAGCATGGCTTCCCAGAAAACGTAGAACAGGAGCATGTCGCGGGCAAAGAAGGTGCCCAGCATGGCCGCCTGCAGAAACAGGAAAAAGCCCATGAACTCCGGCACCCGGTCCTTGATGGCCTTCCAGGTCGACAGGATGATCAGCGGACCCAGGAAGGTGGTCAGCATCACCAGAACCAGGCTGATCCCGTCCATGCCGAGGTGGTAGCTGATCTGCCCGTTGAAGAGCCAGGCGACCTTTTCGACAAACTGGTCGTTCCCGTTGCTGCTGTCGAAGTGGAACCACAGATGCAGGGACAGGACAAAGTCCGCCAGAGCCACGACCAGGGCAAAGATGCGGGCGTGAGAATCCCGTCTGATTACCGTCCACAGCAGCAACGAGCCGAGCAGCGGTAAAAACGTGACCCACGTCAGTATGTGATCAGTTATCAGCGACAAACCGGCGTCCTCCTAGCCCGAGAAACTGAGGTAAAGGACAAATACTGTGACCCCGACGGTGAACGACCAAGCGTAGAAACGGACCATTCCATTCTGGAACAGCCGCAATATCGAGCCGGTGATCGCCACTACCAGGGCGGATCCATTGACCAGAAGACCATCGATCAGACCCGCGTCCACGATCTTCCATAAGACATTTTTCGACAAGCGGTAACCCGGACGGATGAATGTGCCTTCATAAGCCTCGTCAACGTAGTATTTGTTGAGCAGGATCTTGTGGGGCAATCCACCGGCCATGTTCTTGAAGGTGGTCGCCAGCGAAACCTTCTTCATGTAGACGAAGTACCCGAGCCCAAGGCCGAGCAGACCCCAGGCGAGGGAGGCGCCGGCCAGGATCCATTCCATCATCGTATCGTGCATCGCCTCGCCGGCCGCGTGACCGGAGGCGGCGACGTGGCCCGCGGTTTCCATGGCGTGCGTAACGGCT
>Ga0164313_10002896_pt1 | contig 15293 bp, 16 predicted proteins | sample GuaBasSedimGuay4_FD_113735 | JGI IMG/M metagenome (GOLD analysis project Ga0164313, IMG submission 113735) | Subseafloor sediment microbial communities from Guaymas Basin, Gulf of California, Mexico - Guay4, Core 4569-4, 0-3 cm | ecosystem: Environmental > Aquatic > Marine > Hydrothermal vents... | reverse complement strand
ATTTGATTTTTAATAGTTTTCAAATCTTTTCCAAAAATCATAGCTTCTAATGGACAGCCTAATTTTTGAGCCAACCTTTTTCCCGCTGATAATAACTCTAGACTTATTTCTGCTACTATTTTATTTTCTACTTCACAATAGACAAATACACTTTTCATCTTTATTATTTTATTTATATCAACTACCCAATGGTGTGATGTTCTATTAATTCTTTAATCATTGACTCGATATCTGTATCTGAATCGCTTAAAATTTTGGCTTCACTAGCTGTTAGCACAATACTCTCCACACTTTTCACTTTGGTTGGTGAGCCTGGTAATCCAATTTTGCTTAAATCTGCTTCTATATCTTCAACACTCCATTCTGGGATTGTTAAATAAGGTCTTTTTTCATGTAATGATACTATTACCTCATCTGTCTTTCTAGAACTCAATTCGGTATTGGTTCTTGCGTATTTATATTTCATTACTTTTTTAGCATGTCTTGATCTACAATCAGGTGAGGATCCATGTACCGTCATTAAGCAAGGAAATGGAGAAGAAACAGTTTCTACCCCTTTTTCTAACCTTCTTCTTGCAATGATTAAATCATCTTGAATGTCAACGATCTCTTCAACATAAGTCACTTGCGGAATATTCAATTTTTCGGCACATTGTGGGCCAACTTGTGCAGTATCACCATCAATGGCTTGTCTTCCTCCAAGTATTAAATCGTATGGCGCAAGCTTCTCAATTCCCTTAACAATAGTATAGCTCGTTGCTAAGGTATCAGCACCACCAAACCTCCTGTCTGAAATCATAACTCCGTGGTCGGCACCTCGGTAATATCCTTCTCGTATAATGTCGGCTGCTCTTTTTGGTCCCATAGTCAAAACTGTAACTTCAGTTCCAGGAATTCGATCTTTAATATTAAGAGCTAGTTCCAAGGCATGAAAATCGTCTGGATTAAAAACAGTTGCTAGTTTACCTCTATTTACAGTTCCGTCAGGCTTCATTGCATCTGATCCTACATGTCTCGTATCTGGAACTTGCTTTGCTAATACTATGATTTTAAGTGATCTCATTATATTTATTTACAAATAATTTCGTTGTTCAAAATAAAATAAAATCTAGCAATTAAAATATGATATTGCTCATACTAAAAATGTATTACAAATACATCACGTCCATTGAAGTTTCAATTACTACATCAAACAAAAAAAGGGTGATTAATTAAAATCACCCTTTTCACTGCAAGTATGTTCTAAAGCCTATTTTTTAGGCTTTACTTCTTTTTCTTCTTTAGATTCTTCTTCACTAGGTTTCCCTTTTGTTATTTCATCCATTATTGCAGTACTGATTCCCATATTTGAAAATCCTCCATCGTGAAATAAATTTTGAAGTGATACTTTCTTAGTTAAATCTGAAAATAAACTAATTGTATAATCAGCACATTCTAATGCAGTAGCATTACCTAGTGGTGACATTTTATCAGCAAATGCTAAAAATCCATCAAATCCTTTTACTCCACTACCTGCTGTAGTAGGTGTTGGTGATTGAGAAATGGTATTTACACGAACTAATTTATCTCGTCCAAAGTAATAACCAAAACTACGTGCTATGGATTCCAAATAAGCTTTATTGTCTGCCATATCGTTATAATCTGGAAAAACACGTTGTGCAGCCATATAAGTTAAAGCAACTATACTACCCCACTCATTCATTACATCTTTATTGTAAAGCACACTCATCATTCTATGGAATGATAAGGCTGAAACATCCCAACCTTTTTTTGTAAAATTATAATCTTGGTGTGTGTAATGATTTCCTCTTCTCACATTAACAGACATACCGATAGAATGTAATACAAAGTCAATTTTTCCACCTAAAATTTTAGTAGCCTCATCAACAAGGTGTTCTAAATCCATTATAGAAGTTGCATCTGCAGGTATCACCTGAGATCCTGTTTTTTCAGCAAGTTCTGAAATAGTTCCAAGACGTAATGCCACTGGTGCATTAGTTAAAACAAATGTTGCCCCTTCTTCATGAGCTCTTTCAGCAACTTTCCAAGCAATTGATTTTGAGTCTAATGCTCCAAAAATAATTCCTTTTTTTCCTTTTAATAAATTGTATGACATGGTCTATTTTTATAGTTTATTTCTGTTGAATTTCTGCATTCAATTTTGCAAATATACATTTTAATTCAATAATTCTTTTGCGTGGTTTAGTGCAGCGTTTGTTAGTGTTTTTCCTCCAATCATTTCTGCTAATTCATTAACACGTTCCTCTTTATTTAACTTTTTAACTCTAGTAACAGTGACTTCATTTACATCCTCTTTGTAAATTTTAAAGTGGTTATTCCCTGCTGCTGCAATTTGTGGTAAATGGGTTATACAAAATATTTGCATGGATTGGCTCATGCTGCTTAATATATTAGACATCTTATAAGCTACTTCACCTGACAGCCCTGTATCAATTTCATCAAACACCATTGTTGGTAACATCTTATACTGTGCTAAAACAGCCTTTATAGCAAGCATTATCCTACTTAATTCTCCTCCCGAAGCAACCTTTTTAAGTTGTCCAAATGCCAACCCTTTATTTGCTGTAAATAACAATTGAAGAATATCTGTTCCATTTTTTCTGAAATTAGCAGAAGTAGTAATCTCAAATTTAAATTGTGCATTAGGCAACCCTAAGTCTACTAATAAAGATTTCAGCTTCTTTATTAATGTTGGTACTACTTCAAGTCTACTCTTATGAAGTTTTTTAGCAATTCTTGAAACTTCAGCAAATAAATTTTCTTGCTCTTTTTCTAGCGCTGTAATTCTATTCTCAATATTATTTGTAATATCAATTTTTGAAGCCAAAGAATCTTGTAATTCAAGTAATTCGTCTACTGTGTTAACAGTATGTTTTTGCTGTAGTTTATATAATAATTGTAACGAATTATTAATTTCAAATAATGCTGAAGGGTCTGCCTCTATATTCGTGGCAGTAATCTCTAATCCTTCCGAAACATCTTCTAACTCAATAATAACACTATTTATCCTGTTCCAAAATCCTTCAAATTCTGAAGAAATATCACGAAGGTTTCCTAGGGTTAACCTTACCTCTTTAATCGTTTCAAGAGTTCCTATTTGTTCATTAGAAATTAACTGACTAATTTTTGATAACGATTCTTGAATCACTTCTGTATGAGAAAGCGTTTCGTAGGTTTCTTCAAGCTTTTCTTGATTGAGATTAGATAAATTAGCTTCTACTAATTCATTATATAAAAATGTATTATAATCCAATTCCTTAGAGGCTGTTTCTTTTTTATACTGAAGTTCTGCTAAGGTTTCTGAAACATCGCTATACTCTTCTAGTTTTTTTGAATATTTAGTAAGTGTATCTGTATTTCCAGCTAAAACATCAATAACTTCTATTTGAAATGTTTCAGAAAATAATGAAAGCGTTTCATGCTGACTATGAATATCTGCTAAATGAGGTGCTATAGACTGAAGTTGAGATAATGTTACCGGTGTATCATTTACAAACGCTCTAGATTTTCCAGAAGGTAATAATTCTCTTCTTACGATTGTATGAATGTCAAAATCTAAATTATTAATTGTAAAAATAGGTAAAAGCAAGTGCTCTTCTAATTTAAATTCTGCTTCAATCATGCATTTGTTCGAAATATCCTTAACACTTGTTAAATCTGCTCGCTTGCCTAATAGCAAAGCTAACGCTCCTAATAATATAGATTTTCCCGCTCCAGTTTCACCTGTAATAATGGTTAGTCCTGAAATAAAATCTATACTAATATCATCTATTAGAGCATAATTTTTTATGGTAAGGTTTGTAATCACAGAAACAAATATAAAAGTATTCTAAACTCCTAAAGTAATGGAGTTTTATTTCTTTACAAAGTAATGGAAAGATTAAAATTGAATATTACTCCAATTTTCGCGTTTTGTTGGAGCCATTCTATTTAGATTATTTACTAAATCAGTAATATTTACACTTGGACCTCCACTATAAATACTTTGTATTTCATCTGATTTTGCATCAAAAAATGTACGCAGCAAGAATGAATTTGGTCTTCTATCATTAATCCCTTTTAAAACACCAATTGCATTAATAATATTATTCTTTGCATCTTTCTGAGATTTTGACATTAAATCTAATCCTTGACGGTGATACTCATACATAGCTGTATGAAATTCTTTATATACTTGAGAAATTAAAGCGTCATTAAATCTAAATCTAGACTGTGTACCATCTGTTGACTTCCAACCTACAGATCCACTTGAACCAGCTGTGTTGACAATTTGTTTAGCAATATCAAAATATTCTTCTCCTCCATTTAACTCAAAAGTATCTGCGTCTAAACCTAATATTGTATAAACATGAAAAGCGATAACAGATATTAAATTAGAATCAAATGAATTAATATTAAACCGTAAAGGCTCAAATTCACTATAGCTAAAGCTAAACTGCTTATCGTTATAATTATATATAGGACTTAAATAAGATGAATTAAAAACTGGTCTTGAAGCCTGAATTTGTATTGTTGCTTTAAAAAAATCAGATTCGAAATCTGTAATAATTATTGACATATTACAATCTATTTTTTCTTGATTTTTAAAATCCTTATTGGTCCAACTTGTAGTGTTGACAAATTCTACTAATTGTGATTCTAATGTTCTAAAAACCTGTAAATTTTGTTGTCCTGTTTGATCTGCGTTTATTGAAACCGTACAATTAAGTTCTTGAGCAGAACTAATAAATGTCGCAAATAAAAATGAAACTAATAGTAAAAATCTAGGCATGAATTTGTTTTATAATGTGTTGCAAAATATCTATTGCTACTTCCTTCTTGGGTTTAACTTGAAAAGGATATACTTTATTGTCCTTACTAATTAAGGTCACTTTATTAGTTTCAGTTTTAAAGCCAGCTCCTTCATCATTTAGCGAATTTAATACAATTAAATCTAAATTCTTTTTTTTCAGTTTTGTTTTTGCATTTTCCAATTCGTTTTCAGTTTCTAATGCAAATCCAACTAAGAATCTATCTTTTTTAATCTCACCCAATGATGCTAAAATATCTTTAGTTTTTTGCAATTCGATAGTTAAGGTATCGCCTTTCTTTTTAATTTTTTGTAATGCTTTTTCTTTAGGACAATAATCTGCTACAGCAGCACTTAATATCGCTATATCACAATCAGTAAAGTATTTATGAGTTTCTTCATACATTTCTTTCGCAGATATAATAGAGATAACTTTAATAAAATTATCTGAAATTGTTAAACTAACAGGTCCAGAAACAAGAAACACTTGAGCACCAAGACTTGCAGCTACCTCAGCAAGAGCATAGCCCATTTTACCACTTGAATGATTCCCAATAAACCTTACTGGATCTATAGCTTCAAATGTAGGTCCTGCAGTAATTAATATTTTTTTTCCTTTTAAAGGAAGTTTCTCTAATATATCATTTTCAATAAATGAAATAATAGTTTCAGGTTCAGCCATTCTACCTAACCCTATTAAGCCACTTGCCAATTCTCCCTCTGCTGCTGGAATTTGGATATTCCCAAAACTTTCTAACTTCTCAAAAGATTGTAAAGTTGATGGATGCTTGTACATCTCAAGATCCATTGCAGGAGCATAATAAACAGGACATTTCGCTGAAAGATAAACAGCTAACAATAGGTTATCGCAAGTGCCATTAGCCATTTTAGACATAGTATTGGCAGTTGCTGGAGCTATTACAAACAAATCTGCCCAAAGGGCTAACTCTACGTGGTTATTCCATTGGGCATTATCATCTTCTTCATTGGTAAAAGAAGAAAAAACTTCGTTTTTAGATAAAGTTGAAAGTGTTAAGGGTGTTACAAACTCCTTTGATGCGGGGGTCATAACTACTTTAACATTAGCACCTTTTTTAATAAGCAACCTTACTAAAAATGCAGATTTATAAGCAGCAATACCCGCTGTAACGCCAAGTAATATATTTTTACCGCTTAAAACAGACATTGTTATTTCTCGATTTCTTCGTCTTGAGTATTTCTATGGTAGATTTTATCATCTAACCATTCTTGAACCGCAATTGCATGAGCTTTGGGAAGTCTTTCGTAAAATTTCGAAACCTCGATTTGTTCTTTGTTTTCAAAAATCTCTTCTAAACTATCATTATAAGTAGCAAACTCATCTAATTTTTCAAGAAGTTCTTTTTTAATGTCTCCATTAATTTGAATTGCTCTTTTTGAAATAATTGAAATTGCCTCATAAATATTATTAGTTGGCGCATCAATTAAATTCTTATCAATTGTAGTAGTGTCTGAAGGGGCTTCACTATTTTTCAAATCTTTCATATTATTAATTTTAACTTGACTTTTCTGTAGATGTTAATCTACTCTCTATATCTTCTTTTATTTCGGTTGCATTAGGCATTAAATCACTATCACCATAGTACTTTACAAAATCTTCATAATATTCTAACGACGTTAATAACCGGTCATTTACTTTAGAAGGAATACTATGGTTAGCTAATTCATATTCAGCTTCTAGTCTTCCAAAAAAAGCTTCTTTTCTAAAAACTGAACCAGGATAATCACTTATAAAATTCTCAAATGCTTCAATTGCATTGCTATAAGAACCTAATGCTTCACCTGTTTTTAAATATTGTTTTGCTATTGTTATCGCTTTTAGTTCTAACTTATATCTTAATTCTGCAACTTTTTCATTTGCCTCTAAACGGTAATCAGAATCTGGATAAGTATCTATAAATATTTGCAGTTTTTCTAATCCTGTATAGGTGTCTTTCTGGTCTAATGAATAACGAGGTGATAATTCATAATAACTGATAGCAGATTTAAAAGAAGCCATTTCTACACTATCACTTTTTGCATATGAATTAGTAAATCTTTCAAATTGGTAACCCGCAAGATAAAAATCTTCTAGATTGTAAAATGTATTCGCATACATATACATCAATTTTTCTGCCTGAGGTTTCCCTCTATAAACAGGAACAATTTGCTCCATTAATTTTAAAGCCTTTTTATATTTTCCTTGAACATAAAGTGACTCAGCATAGGCAAATTTTTCGCCAGCGTCTGTGCCCTTTAATACTTTTTGATACTCACTGCATGAGGAAAAAAGAAGGATTGAAAGTAATAGTAGTAAACTCGTTCTCATAGTTTTAAAAAACATCGTGCAAAAGTAATGAATTATACGTGATAACAAAAACTTATTATACCGCTAAAATATTGCTAGTTTAGTTAGTAAAGATATGTTTTTGAAATATTTAACTTAGGTTTTTAAAAATTAGATTAAAATTCGTCAATAAAAGCATCAATCTTAGATTGTAAATCATCACTTATACCAACCAATGGCAAACGAACTTGATCTCCACAAATCCCCATCTTTTTAAATACTGCTTTAATTCCTGCAGGGTTGCCCTCTGCAAAAATAAAATCGATGACAGGAGCAACCTTATAATGAATTTTATATGCTTCTTCAACATCTTTATTAAGTCCTAATGAAATCATTTTAGAAAACTCCTTCGGAAGCCCTTCTCCTATCACAGATATTACCCCTGCTCCTCCAGCTAAAACCATTGGTAACGCAATCATATCATCTCCAGAAATTATGAGAAAATCTTCAGGGCAACCACTTATAATACTCATCGCCTGCACAATATCTCCCGCGGCTTCTTTTATAGCAATAATATTTTCAAAATCATTTGCTAAACGAATTACTGTTTCTGGTAATATGTTTGAAGCCGTTCTTCCTGGAACATTATATACAATTATAGGTGTTTCTGTAGCTTTTGTAATGGCCGCAAAATGTTGATAAATTCCTTCTTGTGATGGTTTATTGTAAAAAGGAGATACCGACAAGATTGCAACGAAATTTGATAGATTAGTAGATTTAATTTCTTTTATAACTGCAGCAGTATTATTCCCTCCTATACCTAAAACTAAAGGAAGTCTTCCGTTGTTTTCTTCTACAATAGTATCGATTACTAATTGTTTTTCCTCTTTAGATAAGGTGGCACTTTCTGCTGTTGACCCTAACACAACCAAATAGTCAATTCCGTTATTTATATTGTAATTAACTACATTTTTTAACCCCTCAATATCAACAGATAAATCCTCTTTAAATGGCGTAATTAACGCTACTCCTGTTCCTATTAGTTTTTTCATATCTTATTTAAAACCTTTAAATATTTAATTAACTCCTGACTAAACTGATTTATATTTAATGGGTTTACATTAATTAATAAATCTGAAAGACGGTCATCTGTATCAGAAAAACCAACCTTAAATTTAGCTTTGCTAGCAGACATCATCAAATCTAAAAATTCGTTTTTTCCATTATAATATCCCACCAATACGTCAAATTTCACACCTAAAAACTCATTTGCATTTTGATTGTGAATCTCCCCTTTCCAGGTAAAATGTTTATTATTAATTTGATTTTGTCGTAAAGAAGGTAATTTCTTTCTTACCCGCATAAACGTAAATATTCTCACATCCTTGCGTTGTAATCCCATTTTTTCTGAAACAGCATACAATTTTTCAAAATCATTAAAAAGATCTTCATCTACCAAAAAACCCAATGTTTTAAGAGATTCGTTTAATTTAGAAATATCTCTATTCTTAAGATTTTTATCTGTTAATTTTCGAAGGAAATATTTTTGAATTTTTTTTAACATCAATAAATTGTTACTGCAAACAAAAGTATAATTTTAGAAAACATTTATTGATAGATTAAGAAATCATTAATAAAAAATCGTCTTCAGAAATCAAAGGCACTCCCAATCCTTCTGCTTTTGTTTTTTTACTAGGTCCCATATTATCTCCAGCTACCACATAACTTGTTTTTTTTGAAATAGAACTCGACACCTTACCTCCATTATTTTCAATTAGTTTTTTTAATTCGGTACGTGTTACTTTGGTAAAAACTCCTGAAACCACAAAAACACTTCCCAAAAGTTTATCGGTCTGATTTGCCATTTCTTCTCGAGAAATTTCCAACTGTACTCCATAAGATTTTAATCGCTCAACTGCTGCTTTATTTTCTTCAGAAGAAAAGAAATCAATCACACTTTTCGATATTACATCTCCTATTTCATCAACATTAATCAATTCTTCTTCCGAAGCATTAGCCATTGCTTCAATGTTTTTATAATGCTTGGCTAGTTTTTTAGCAACTGTTTCGCCAACATACCTAATTCCGAGAGCAAATAGAACTCTTTCAAAAGGAATTTGTTTAGATGCCTCCACTCCAGCAATCAAATTTTCTGCACTTTTTTCTGCCATTCTTTCCAGTGGAAGAATTTCCGCTACTGTTAATTCATAAAGATCAGCATAGTTTTTTATTAAACCATTTTCAACTAATAGTGCAACCGTTTCAGAACCCAATCCATCAATATCCATTGCTTTTCGGGAAATAAAATGCTGAATTCTGCCAATAATCTGAGGTGGACATCCTTCTGCATTCGGACAAAAATGCTTAGCATCTCCTTCTTGACGGACCAATTCGGTTTGACATTCTGGACAATGAGTAATGTATTTTGTCGGCTTAGAATCTGAATTTCGTTTATCTAAATCTACACCCACAATTTTAGGGATAATCTCTCCTCCTTTTTCTACCATTACGGTATCTGCCTCTCTTATATCTAACTTAGCTATCTGATCTGCATTGTGTAACGAAGCTCTTTTTACAATGGTTCCTGCCAACTCAACAGGCTCTAAATTTGCAACAGGAGTAATAGCTCCCGTCCTCCCAACTTGATATGTGATTTCATTTAAAACAGTTACAGCTTGTTCTGCTTTAAATTTGTATGCAATTGCCCAACGGGGAGATTTAGCAGTATATCCTAATTCTTCTTGCTGAAAAATACTATTCACTTTTATAACTACTCCATCGGTTTCGTAAGGTAAATCATGGCGATGTATATCCCAATAATTCACAAACTCAAACACTTCATTCATACTTATTGCAGCCTTAGCTATAGTGGGTACTTTAAATCCCCATTCTCTAACTTTTTCCAAGCTTTCAAAATGAGTAGTCAATGGTAATCGTTCTCCAACTATATGATATAGCAAACAATCTAATGGGCGCTTTGCTACTTCGCTACTGTCTTGAAGTTTTAAACTTCCTGAAGCTGTATTTCTTGGATTTCGATAAGGATCTTCTCCCGCTTCAATTCGTTCTTCATTCATTTTTGCAAATCCTTCAAAAGGAAGTATGATTTCCCCTCGAATATCAAATCTTTTTGGAAAATCTCCTTTTAGCTTTAATGGAATAGAATTGATTGTTTTTATATTGGTAGTTACCTCATCTCCCTGATATCCATCACCTCTAGTAACAGCTCTTAATAACATGCCATCCTCATAAGTTAAGCTTATAGACGCTCCATCATATTTAAGTTCACAAGTATATTCAATATCTCCATCAACCAATTTCATAATACGAGTTTGCCAATCTTCTAAATCTTCTTTTGAATAGGAGTTTGCCAAAGAATACATCCTAAAATCATGAGTCACCGTTTTAAAATTTTTCGTAATCTCTCCTCCCACTCTTAAGGTTGGTGAATTAGCATCATAAAACTCTGGGTGTGCATCTTCTAATTTCTGAAGTTCTTTGAGTTTTATATCAAATTCATAATCTGTTATAGTTGCATTATCCAATACATAATAACTGTGATTATGTTTCCGGAGCTCTTCACGAAGTAGATTGATTTGTTCTTCCATATTCATAAAACAAATATAAAAATTAAACCTCACAGGAATCAATGACCTATGAGGTTTACAATTTAATTTATAAACAAAATTTGTTAATCGTCAATAAATATATTTCTCACTAATGCTGCAAATACTGCTCCTCCAATTGGTGCAACAATAAACAACCAAAGTTGACTTAGAGCCATACCTCCAGCAAATACTGCTGGGCCTAAGCTACGAGCTGGATTTACCGAGGTTCCCGTAATTGGGATTACAACCATATGTATTAATACCAACGTAAGACCAATTGCCAAACCTGCCATTTGTGGTGAAGCCGCTTTTGCTGTTGTACCAAATATTACCATTAAGAATAAGAAAGTAAATACAAATTCTGCAGTTAATGCTGCTGTCATATCGTATCCTCCACCGTATCCTTCACCCCAACCGTTACTTCCTAAAGCCCATTCTCCCATCGCGAATCCTGCAGATCCAGTTGCTAACATGTATAAAATACCTGCTGCTGCTACTGCTCCTACGCATTGAAAAATTACATAACCTATGGTATCCTTCATTGATAATTTACCTGCGACTAACATTCCAATAGAAATTGCAGGGTTAATGTGGCAACCTGAAATAGGACCAATAGTGTAAGCCATTACAACGACAGCTAAACCAAATGCTAGAGAAATTCCTAATATTCCTATTCCTGCAGGACCAGATCCTGAAACACCTGCAATAACAGCTGCACCACAACCAAATAAAACTAAAGCAAAAGTCCCTAAGGCCTCTGCAAAATACTTTTTTGTTGAACTCATAAAATTTTATATTTAATGGTTAATAGCCTTCAATATAAATAGTTTGAGTGAATGACTAGTAGAAATGTTAAAAAGTAATCTGATATAGTTAATAACTATGAAAGCTAAGCTCTTTCAGAGTTTAACCATTTTGGCTTTTTTGGATCTTTAAAATTTTTCATTTTCTGTAGCAAAGAATCAATATCATCATCCACTAAAAGGAGCTCTAAATTATCCATTTTAAGGAACCCTTTTGTAACCATTTTTTCTAACATTGCAATTAAATCATCATAGAAATGATTCACATTTAATAAGCCTATGGGTTTTGAATGCAATCCTAATTGAAGCCATGTTAATATTTCAAAAAGTTCTTCCAAAGTACCTAAACCACCTGGCAATGCAATAAACCCATTACTTATCTCTTGAAGTTTTAGTTTTCTTTCGTGCATATTTTGAGTAGTAATAATCTCTGTAAGACCTAGATGAACTACCTCTTTAAGCTTCAAGAATTCAGGGATTACTCCAATGACTTTACCTTTTGATTTAAGAGCAGCTTTAGCAACAATACCCATTATTCCTATTTTAGCTGCACCATACACTAAAGTTATATTATTCTCCCCAAGTGTTTTTCCTAGCTGTTCTGCTGCAGTTATTATTGCAATGTCATTTCCTTCACTACTCCCACAAAACACGCATATACTATCTAATCCGTTCATCTTTTACATTTTATCATTCGAGCTTTCCCAAAAATATCTTTTCTCAATACAATCTCGTTAAACCCTTTAGTTTTTAACATTATAATTAATTCTTTACTAAGGTATTCATTTATTTCAAAATAAAGAGACCCCTCCTTTTTTAAGTATTTCTTACTAAACTGAGCAATTTTCCTATAAAACAATAAAGGATCATTATCTTCTACAAATAGAGCTAAAACAGGTTCATGCTTAATAACATTAGGTTCTATCTGTGATTTTTCTTGTTCACGGACATAAGGGGGATTGGAAACAATAATATCAAGATTCATTTCCAGAATCTTATCCTCAATGTTTAAAATATCTACTTTATCAAAAGTGACATTGACTTTATTTAATTGAGAATTTTGTTTTGCTATTTGCAATGCACCCTCTGAAATATCAATCCCTGAAACTAAAGCTTTTGGCAAACTATGTGCCAGTGAAATAGCAATACAGCCACTTCCTGTACCAATATCTAAAATGTTTATTGATTTGTCTTGGCTTTCTTTTATAATCCAATCAACTAATTCTTCAGTTTCTGGCCTTGGAATTAATACATTATTATCTACTAAAAATTGTAATCCATAAAAATCTGTTTCCCCTATAATATATTGAATAGGTTCAAATTCTTTTAACCTATAAATTGCTTTTTCAAATAGTATTGTATCTTCTTCTAAAACCTTTTGATCTGGATTCAAGGCTATTTCAATTCTAGATAAACCTAAATATTTTTCAGAAAGTAGATTAAAAAAAGATAATATCTCTTCTGAAGGATACAATCCTGAAAGAGCATTGATAAATTCTTGTTTTAATACCTCAATATTCAAATCTATATATCTTTTAACATATGGACAGGACAAGAATAATGTCCCGTATCCCCTAAAGGGCCATCAATATATTCGAAACCATTTTTTTTATAAAGCCCTTGAGCAGCTTCCATATATGTCATAGTTTCTAAGTAGCATTTTTCAAAATTAAACTCTTTGGCCTTTTCTAAACAAAGAGAAATCATTTTGCGCCCTAAGCCCAAGCCTCTAACTTCTGGGGAAAAATACATTTTTTGTAATTCGCATATGTTTTCTTCACTATTATCCAATTGGGAGATACCTCCTCCTCCCAAAACTTTACCATCTAATTCAATTATAAAATAGATAGAACGAGGTTTTTGATAAGCTTCAAACATAGTATCCAATGTTACATCGGCATAAGCAGTCCCAACTTTAGGCACACCAAAATCAACCAAAATACCTCGTATAACGCTAGCAATCTGCTTGTTGTCTTTTTTTAAAATAGGACGAATAATAGGCATACTCATATAAACAATTCCTTGTATTTTTACAGTGTGAAGATAGAAGAAAAATATATGATGCGCTGTATTGAACTTGCCAAAAAAGGGCTGGGTACTACTTACCCAAACCCATTGGTAGGGAGCGTGATTGTGTATAATAATAAAATCATTGGTGAAGGTTGGCATCTTAAAGCTGGGATGCCACACGCAGAAGTGAATGCAATACAAAGTGTAAGTAATCAATCTCTATTAAAAGATTCAACTATATATGTTAGTTTAGAACCTTGCAGTCATTTTGGAAAAACACCTCCATGTGCAGATTTAATAATCGAGAAAGGAATTAAAAACATAGTAATTGGTAGTTTAGATCCCAATCCTAAGGTTGCAGGAAAAGGGGTAATAAAATTAAAAGAAGCCGGTTGCAATGTTGTTGAAAATGTTTTAAAAAAAGAATGTGACGAACTAAATAAACGGTTTTTTACATATCATATTAAAAAAAGACCTTTTATAACTTTAAAATGGGCACAAACTCAAGATGGGTTTATTGCTCCAAAAAATAAAGAAATCAATAAACCTGTTTGGATTACAAACAAACAATCTCGCCAATTAGTTCATAAATGGCGCGCCGAAGAACAAGCGATTTTAGTAGGAACAAAGACAGTTTTAGATGACAATCCTAGTTTAACTACACGCGATTGGCAAGGCAATTCACCAATTAGAATTATTTTGGATAGAAATCTAAAAATTCCTGCTGAGTCATTAGTTTTGGATGGAAATGTTCAAACAATTATTATTACAGAAAAAAAATCTGTAAACCGAGAGAATTTAATTTTTGAAACCATCAATTTTTCAAATGAAATTTCTAATCAAATTTGTGACCTATTATATAGGTATAAAATTCAATCGGTAATTGTTGAAGGTGGAGCAAAAACTATTCAAACTTTTATTGATACCAACCTTTGGGATGAGGCAAGAGCTTTTACTGGCAAATCGATTTTTAAGGAGGGAACAAAAGCTCCTGTGTTAAAAAATAAAATCTCTTCTGAAGAAAAAATTAAAGATGACATTATAAGAACATATAAAAATGATTAAAACTCTCATATTTGATTTTGGTGATGTTTTTATCAACCTAAATAAAGAATCTACATTAATTGAATTACAAAAATTAGGAGTTACCTCTTTTACTAAGGAAATGCTTCAAATAAACATCCAATACGAAACTGGCAAAATAGAAACAGAATCCTTTATAAATTCATATTTAGAATTATTTCCAGATTTTACAAGTGAACAACTAAGCAATGCTTGGAATGCTATTATTTTAGATTTTCCAGAGTATAGATTAGAATTTATAGAGGCTCTTTCTAAAAAAAAGGAATACAAATTAATATTACTAAGTAATACTAACGAATTACATATTGAAAAAGTAATCGAAAACATGACTTTAGACAGATACAATCGATTTAAAAATTGTTTTGATGATTTTTATCTTTCTCATGAAATTCATTTAAGAAAACCAAATTTTGATATCTATGAATTTGTTTTAAATATACATAAGCTTAATTCTGAAGAATGTATATTTATAGATGACACCCTAGAAAATACAGAATCCGCTAAAAAAATGGGACTTCATACTTGGAATATAAATCCTAAAACTGAAGATATTGTCAATCTTTTCAGTATTCATAAAGAATTGTTTTAAATTAACCCCAAATTAAATTGAATTGATTTATTTAATAGCCAGTATTCTAATTTTCACCCTTATTTTCATCGTTTTCAAACTCTAT
>Ga0164313_10002895_pt1 | contig 15295 bp, 18 predicted proteins | sample GuaBasSedimGuay4_FD_113735 | JGI IMG/M metagenome (GOLD analysis project Ga0164313, IMG submission 113735) | Subseafloor sediment microbial communities from Guaymas Basin, Gulf of California, Mexico - Guay4, Core 4569-4, 0-3 cm | ecosystem: Environmental > Aquatic > Marine > Hydrothermal vents... | reverse complement strand
TCTTTCTCGTAATTTAGCGCCACGAGTTGTTCCTTCTGAGACCTCGACGGATAAGACCTTACTAATCATTCCGGCGTATGCGGTTTCGCCGCCGGGGGTTTCAATGGAATATAGAATAATTTCTCCTTCGTACAATTTAGGAGATGGTTCATTAATTGAAGCGGGTTGAATAGCAATTTCTTTAAGGTTGGTATAAACAGTGATGCCATTATCTTTCACCTCACTGATACCAGATTCGGCTTCCTCTATGGACCTATAAGTAATACCACGGAGAGCTAAAAAAAGATCGTCTTTTTTTGTTAATTTCATATTGGAGGTAATATTCCTTGTATAAATAACGATGACATTGGATAAATAACTATTAAGGTGAATGTATTTATGACTGAAAAAAATCAGACAGCATTGGAACGGGCATTGGATATTCTTCCGGAACCCGATGAGGATGCCAGCGAGATTAAAGATTTAACCAAAGTCGTAGATACGAATGACGACAATATCGATGTTGATACTGCATTAGTAGATCTTTACACAAGAGCAATAGACGCTTTTGAGGAACAGGTCAATAATGCTAGTATCGTGGAACCTAGGTTCGCTGCTAGAAATATGGAAGTTGCCAAAGGATTATTAGATTCAGCAATGGAAGCAATTAAACTCCGACAGCGGAAAGAAGAGCACGCCGATAAGATTGATATTGCTCGAAACAAAAAAGATGGGCCACGAAACCAGACCAATAATATATTGGTTGCTGATCGAAATGATGTTTTGAGGGAAATGATGGGCGGAAATACTAGAGATAATCCACATCGAAAAGAAACTTTGGTAATGGAACCAAACAAGGAGGAAGGATAGTGATAAACGAAGACCTAAGAAGAATGGCTAAATTGGCGGGTGTAGTTCTCACCGAAGCAGCAATCGATTCCAAGGATGTGAAGAAAGAGATTGAGAAGAAGTTTAAAACTAATTCCGGAGAAACCCTACTTCAGAATAGAAAACTAGATTCTCTTAATGTAGCTAAGATAGAAAGCGATGTTGATGATGAAGAATCTGATAAGATAAGATAATTTAGGATGCTCGGTTTCAAGCTAAACGTGCCAACCCGAGAGGTCAGATTATGTATTTCTCTACCTCTAACACTAACACTAACACTAACAAGCCTGGCGCTATTGCCGTTGTTGGTGGACCTTTCTCGAAGAAAAAAAGATGTCGAGGATTGGGTTCAGAAGTACTTAGAACCAGAGATCAGAGAAATTATCGGAAACGATAATTTTAAAATTTCAGTTGGTGTCGAACACGGAGACGATTGGATAAAATATTATGACATTTCAATTACATAAGGCCGAACAATATGAAGCTGAATGAGGTTTTACTAGAGGTTGAGGGTAAACAGCTCTCTATGCACGATAGGGTCATGGCTCTTATCAAAGACCAAGTCGACATTCCTCCAAAGGGTATGCCTAAAAAGAAGAAGGGTTCATTGGAGGGGTTTGAATTAAAAACTGATTCAAACCCCAAGGATCCTAAGGAATTCTTTAAAGGTATTGGTTTTAGTATGACTCCAGCCGATGATGTTAAATTAAGCGGCAAGTACCAAACTTTTAAAATCTCCGCCATCAAAGCCATGACAAGCTCTAATGGTAAAGTGGTAGTCAATGTGGGTGATTCTACCTATATGACAAACCCCAGGGATAATATCTTATTACCGGGATTAATAGGTAAGAGCGTTATTAATAAGGTTTCTGGTCAAATGGAGATTAACCCTCCAATTGGAACAAAAGAACTGGCTCCTGATAAATTTGGATTAGCAGGTGATTTAACTTCTGCTCAGATAGAAGCTAAAATTGAAGCTAAATTAAAAAGCCTCAGCAGAGAAGGAAAATATTCTGATGCTGTCATTAAGTTATTAAGAGGTCTACCTGCCAAGGTTAACAAATTACCAGTTAGTCCACGCAGTGGGCCAGGCCGTTCTGGGTCTGTGGATATTAGCGATATTGTGGATGACACCATAACCGATCAGCAGTTAAGAGTCATCTCGAAAGATTTTGGCGAAATCCTAGCAGCTCTTTGGGCTATTAAAGGAATCAAATTTGAGAAGGCCGGGTTTCCTTCCACCTCGAATGAACCATTCCTAGACATCTATGGGCTTTATTCAGGAACCTCTCAGCCAATCTCTGTAAAATCAGGAGGTGGTTCGTGGTCTAGCGTTAAAAATTTACACTCGGCTCTAGAGGCTTTATTATCTGATCATAGATCTTATAATTCTCTTTTCACACCTAAAGAGAAAAAGATATTGGACCTAATCGGCAAATTAGCAACGGTTAAAAATACCATAGTTGGTAATTTTATTTACCTAGCTGATGAATTAAAACCGTCTGGATACGCAGAGCTTAAAAAGGCAACAGGTATTAGCAAACTGAACTCAACAGCTATTGAGAAATGGCTTGCTGATATGAAAATTGAACACGGAGCAAAAGTTGTTCCTGTTCTAAAAAAGAAATTAGATAGGTTTTTCATCGCCACTGCGAAAGAAGCTCTTATGGTACCAAAAGATGCTCCTGGTAAAGCACCTCCTAAAAGTATGGGACCAAACGAAAAATCATGGAAGGCGTTCCAGGATGGTACCTTAAAAAATAACGGCGCTGGAATAATAATGTATCCTCTCTCGATGGCAGTAGTTGGCAAATTAAACTCTGATCCAAATGCGAGAAGTGCGTTAACCAAGTTAGCAAAATCGGTGACCATGATGCAGATGAATATAGATGTCAAGAAGAAGGAACTAAAAGCCTCCTATGTTTTATTTCAAGACTTTGATTTCAAATGGGGTTGGCAAGGATCAACAACTAACCCCGGAACAAATACAATTGGATTTAAGGCATTTATAGGTAAATAAACCGAATCTATATTAAAAAGGCCCGTAAGACTTAAATAATTATATTTAAGCAGTAAGGAGAAAGCCAAATGGTATCATTAGTTAAAAAAGCCAGACAGGAGACGGAGTACACCCCTGAAATGCTCCTGGAGCTGGAGAAATGCTCCAAAGATCCCATCTATTTTATAGAAACGTATGTAAAGATTCAGCATCCAATCCGTGGTGAAGTTCAATTCATCATGTTCGATTTCCAAAAACGAATAATCAATTCATACCTAGAGCATCGTTGGAATATTGTTCTGACATCCCGTCAGGTAGGAAAAACAGTGACCTCTGCTTGCTACCTGTTGTGGTATGCGATATTCAGATTTGACTCCAACCTCCTAATCACATCCAGAAGAAATGATGATGCTATGGATATTGTGTCAAAAATAAAATATGCCTATGAAGGTCTGCCCGATTGGCTGCGGCCTGGGGTTGATGAATACTCCAAGCATAGCATTGTTTTCGACAATGGGTCCAGAATATCCGCCCAGCCGACCACAGAGAATACCGGCCGTGGCCAGGCTATCACTATCCTATATCTTGATGAGTTTGCCTTCGTTCCACCACGGATCGCTGAGGCGTTCTGGGCATCCATTACACCTACCTTATCCTGTCTTACTGGGGACACAATGGTATTAACCAAAGATGGGTATAGAAAAATAGAAGAATTCCATAAGGATCGGAATATAGGAGAATATTTTAAAATACCCAGTCTGGAGGTTTGGGGTAGGGATGGAATGGAAAAGGTTTCCCATGGATATGTTTCCCCAGAGAGCGACACTCTGATTATCAGAAACTCTAAAGGATTAGAAATAGAAACTACATTAAATCATCCGCTATTGAAGGCTGATCTAGAACCGATCATGACCCCGAGCTGCAGACTGCAGGAGGGGGATTACCTCAGAACCGACGTGGGGATGAATCAATTTAGTGAAGGTAATCAAATAGATCCAGAATTTGCTTATCTCCTGGGTGGATATATTGCCGAGGGTTGGATTCATAAAATTAAGGGTATAGGTAGAACTATATATATATCTAACACCGACCCAGAATTCAGATCGGCGTTTCTAGAATCAAATATAGTAAAAAAATTCCAACAAGATCCTTCTAGAAAAGATAAAATAAAATGCTGTTCCACAGAGTTGGTAAATGAATTTATTAAAGCCGGCATAAATCCAAATCATCTATGCCATGAAAAGAGAATCCCTCATGAGATTTTTGGGGCTTCTAGAGAATCAGTATCCTCATTCCTAAGAGCATTATTTGATGGAGATGGGTGCTGTTCTGAGAGGGCCATTAGTTATTCTTCAACTAGCAAAAAACTGATTCAAGAGGTGTATCTGCTTCTTATTAATTTTGGATTCATTCCGAATATAAAATATACCCCATCCCAGTTGAATCTAGCCCGTCGAAAAAAGACCCAACTTCCCCAAGGCGGGTATATAAAAACCTCCAGAGATAGCTGGGATATTGAAATCCCTCACTCTCAATATCAGAAGTTTTTGGATGAGATAGGATTTGGTATTCAGAGAAAGGTAGAACGGGCCGAATCAATAATAGAACACCGGGATCAAAATGATTATAAACTTTTTTCCATCCCTGTGGATATAATAAAGCCTATTATCGAAGAGTTATTAGATGCAAGCCCCAAATCCCTAAATTGGTTTAGGAGAACCGGTGGTATTCGGTTAGAAAAAGTATTAGATGATAAACCAAATAGAAAAGTAAACCGCTATTGGGTTAAATGCTTTATAACAGCCTGTGTAGATTCCGGCATCCCGTACTCGGATCAAAATATAAAAAGATTGTTAGAATTTGATAGGTCCTGTTTTTGGAGTTCGATAAGTAATATAGAAGAGTCAACTAATAAAACGTATGATTTCACAGTGCCCAAAACCCATTCATTTCTACAGAATGGTATAATAGGAAGTAATACCGGTGGTGATTGTATTATCACTAGTACCCCAAACGGCGACGAGGATACCTTTTCCTCTATCTGGGTCGGCGCCATCAGCCATACGAATGGGTTTAATGCGATAGAGGTCCAATGGCAGGAACATCCTGAAAGGGACGAAGCATATAAACGTAGCATGATTTCTAAAATCGGGGAATTGAGATGGCGACAAGAGTATAACAATGAATTCTTGAGCTCTCAGGAATCTTTGATCTCTGGTATCAGACTCGGTACCATGAAGGGAATAAAACCGGAATATGAGAAAAATGGGTTCAAGTTCTGGGAGGAACCCGAAGCAGGCCAATCCTATATCATCGGCTGTGACGTAGGTACAGGTACTGGAGGGGATTTCAGTACGATAGAATGTTTCACCTTTCCTGGAATGGTTCAGGTAGCAGAATTTAGGGATAATCAAACCCCGACACCAATGTTCGCAGGCAGATTGGTGTGGCTCCTGAATCAGATCGAAGCAGCGGGGGGTGAATCATATTATAGCGTGGAAAATAATGGCGTCGGTGAGGGGGTTATCACGGCTCTTACTATGATGGAGAACAACACAGATGTGGATATTCCGGGAACTATGATCCATGACAAGGGTAGAGGCGTTAGAGGATTGAACACCTCAAATAGAGCTAAGTTATCATCCTGTATGGAGTTAAAAAATCTGGTAGATGTTGTTAATCCTAAAATGACCATTAAATCTAAACCTTTGATCACTGAGCTTAAATTCTACGTTCGTAAGGGTGCCAGCTTTGCTGCTCGAATTGGTGCCACTGATGATCTGATTGCTGCCATATTAATTATGCTTCGGGTTGCCCGAGTAGCCGCGGAGTATGATATGGAAGCTTATGATCGTCTCTATTCCATCGATCCCGATATGGCTTATGGGGACGAAGATGGGGTTGACGAGGATCCTCTACCGATACTTTTCTAAGGGGTTGCTTTTTCTGAAAGAGTATGGTATTATCTTTGTAATCAGAAAAATGAGGTTTATAAAAACTAATGGCTAAACTAATTAAGACAGCGACAGAGATTCTTCCCCGTTTGAAAAAGGGTGAGGAAGTAGAGGTAAAATCAGTCACCGAAGCCCGGAGAATTGCTAAATCCCTCCGGGCCAATTCTATCTTAGGTACATCCTACGAGAAGCTAATTAAGGGTTCTGATAATTGGGTTCCCTATGTTTTTATTTGCGTGGAACCGAAACCCCTAAGTTCCAAAGCTCTAAAGGCGTTGGAGGCTGGAGACGTTCCGGTACCGAAGAAAAAGCCTGCACCCAAAATTGCTAAGGAACCGAAACCTAAAAAAGAAGAAAAATTGACAGCAGCCGAAATCCGCCGGGCAGAAGCACTAGAAAGGACGAAAAACTTATTCTAAAAAGGTTGACATCTCCAGAAAAATGGGATATAATAGACTCTCAAACTGGAGAAATCATCAATGATCGAACTAACCTCTGCGTTAGAACAGGCTGCGGCCACCACCAAACCAAAGGAGAAGATGGCTGCTATCACCGGCCTTAATCCCGATAGCCAGAAACTTCTATTATTGGCTCAAAGCCCATATATCACCTTCGGGGTCAAACAGATTCCGAATTATCAGGAAGGTCTATATCGCGGCACCGAGGGCAATCTGGCCCATTTCTTCACTCTCTGTGATCTATTAGAAAAGCGTGAGTTGACCGGACACGATGCTAAAAAAGCTATCGTAATTACTCTGTCTGAATTCTCCCCGGAGACCTACGAGACCTTAGCAAATGTCCTCCGTAAGGATTTGCGAGCAAATCTTGGAACGACTCTTATCAATAAGGTCTACAAGAACCTGGTTCCAACTTTCAAATGTATGTTGGCCGACAAAATGGATCAGCGTTTTAAATGGGATTCAGGACCTTGGCTTGTTGAGTACAAATATGACGGCATGCGAATTCTTGCTCGTGTTACTAAAGACGGTGTGGAATTATTCTCCCGCGCCGGACTAACCCAACCTAAATTTGAAGGCCTATTCGAAGAATATCTTCTGAAACTCCGTGAGGTATCAGGCGAAGACTTCTATTTGGATGGCGAAGTTTACGCTGACACCTTTAACGCTACAATGGAATCTCGAAAGGGCGGCGCAGATCGCAGTGGCCTGAAATTCCGCGCCTGGGATTATGTGTCCCTGAAAGAGTGGGACGCTCAAAAGTCTACCAGAATCCAACTCTCCCGCCGTGCCACCCTCGATCTTTTGATGTCGACGGCTGATGATCAAATTTCCGGCGATCATAATGTGGTTATCTCGGAAGGTATTATTTGTGAAACCCGGGAAGAATTAGATTCATATTATGAAGGTTTGGTAGCTGATGGGGCCGAAGGGGTAATCATTAAGGACCTGAACGCAGTATACCATTTTAAAAGAAATCGGGCATGGACCAAATATAAGCCCGTTTATACGGCTGACCTGGAGCTGCTCAGTATGTATGAGGGCAGCAACAAATACAAAAGGATGCTAGGCGGATTTACTCTCCGGGGGTATCTTGAAGATGGGACTTTGGTTGAAGCCGATTGTGGCTCCGGCTTTATCGATGAACAACGCAGAGAGTTCTGGGATAACCAGGATAATTATATTGGGTTGACTGTCGAGGTTGAATACCAAGAGGTCTCTAAGAGTTCAAGCAAATCTACCCATTCGCTACGATTTCCAGTATTCAAACACTTCCGGGAAGACAAATGATAAAGAATTGGGAAATAACTGAAGATAAGGTATTCTTCTATTATGTGTGCCCTTTATTGGGTACACAAGGTGGAGTGATTCTTACGGGTTTGATGTTTTCCGACCTGACCGACGAAAAGCTATGTGGCATCAGCAAGGAGTTTGTGGCTAAAGGTGTTCCTATAGAAGGTCCCTTAGTTGAAGTCATAGGCGCCGACATTATGCCGATCGAGCCTATCGCCCCTCGGCACTTCAGACTTCTGGGGCTGGGTGATGATGATGATATTGAAGAAGAGATAATAAAAGACTTAGCGCTTGCTGATCTATCGGCCGAACGGGTTTTACACTAAGTTCGATTGGGGGTTGACACAGCTCCAGATAAGTGGCATAATGACAAATCATACTGGAAATCTGGGAAAAATAATATGTCACGAAAATTCAGATATACTGCAAAGGTTATTAAGGAAGCTCTTAAAGATTCTGAAAAGTTGCGCCTTAAAGGTCTTCTCGCTATGTGGCAATATAACCCGAATCTCAACTCGGACTATACTACGGAAATCGTAGAAACATTTGGGGATTTCACAACCGAATTTCGCCCAAGCGAAGAAAGCTTCATGGCCAGCATAGCAATTCAGTATAAGGATCGAGGATACCTTTCCCCAAATCAATTAGCCGCTGTAAAGCGCAGAATGGGAAAGTATGCAAGCTTTTTGGCTCACATTTCCAATATGGAGAAGAAATTGCCAACCCTGGAAGCTAAAGATCCGGGCGCCAATTTAGAAGAGGGCCGAAAGATCTACTACTTCAGATGTGAAGCCGGATCCGATGGTCCTTATGAAAATCCAGCTTTGTTCTTTGCCCGATCTCGAAAGGCAGTCAAAGCTCGGATTATGCTGAACGATACAGAAGCCCGGTCTCTTTGGGTACCTGTGAAGAGTTCAGTTTTAGTGATCCCTGGGGACGAGAAAGAAAAACCACCTTTGGCTTTTCTTGGAATCCCCAAGTGGTTGTGTGAGAAGAATAAAATCTCACTCGACATTGCATTGGATGAGGCAGATTTGCCTTCCGTTGAACCTGAGACCCTAGAATGAGCCATGAGAAAATTATTAGAATTGGCCTAAGCGATAACAACGAATACGGAAAAATAATGTTTTGTATTCGGACCTATTATGGAGAAAGACCCGTAGCTAAAAAGATGAAAGAGGATTTTGATGAAGCCTTAGATCTGGCAACAAAATTAGCGGACGGAGATCAAAACAAGGTGAAAGTTAATATTAGAGCAGCCCGAAGGGCTAAACAGATAATATTAGAGAAGTCCCGTGCCCAATCAGCTTGATAGATATAAAATATCTGAGGCTGTTATTAGCGATTGTGAAAGATACCGGTATAGATTAACCCGAATCTGGGACGAATCTTTACCAATAGTCTATTGGATAATGTTAAATCCATCTACCGCTGATGGTCTTCTAGACGACCCGACCATCAGAAGAGTAGTCGGATTTTCTGAACGTGCCGGGTATGGTGGTGTTATGATCATCAATCTCTTCGCTTGGCGGAGTACCACTCCGTCATATATTAAATATATTGTGGATCTCGGAGATCCTAGAGAGGCCATCGGGCCCGAAAACCATAAATATTTAGAAGAAGCTTTATATAGCGGCTGTACCGTAGTTGCTGGTTGGGGTAACCATGGGAAACTTGCTAACCGTGGCCGGGAAATAAAAAACATGTTTCCGGACCTGAAGACCCTCAGAGTCAGTAAAAATGGTTATCCCTCTCATCCCTTATACCTTCCTAATAAATTAGAATTTATCGGCTATTGATTCCCAGTATCCTGGGACTTTTCTTATTGACGAACCCCTCGTCATATTGTATAATTATTCCTTAATTAAGAAGAAGCGCGATTGAATTTTTCTCTCCAGTTTCATCCGAATCTGGGGATGTTTTAGTTAAGAACCATCTTATCTGATATAAATACAATTAGCATCTAAGACATAGATGCGATACATTGAAACAAAAACTTATTGAGCATATAAGATAGATATGCGATACATTGAAAATGGAGAATATTAAATGTTGTCTTTAGACGATTTGAAAAAACAGTACAGCGACGCAGAAACAAAAACAAACTTTTCTAACAACCTCGGCGGTTGGTACCCATTCTGGAAAATGGATTTCGACCAAACCGCCACAGTAAGATTCCTCCCTGATGGCGATCCAAATGCAGCTCACTTTTTAATCGAAAAGTGGATGCACAAATTGGAAGTAGTTATCGACGGCAAATCGGAACAGCGAAACATCGCCTGTCTCCAGATGTACAACAAAAAGTGTCCAATCTGTGAAGCCGCTCGTAAATTCTACGATGAAGGCGACGAAGATAACGGTCAGCGTTTTTATAAGAAGAAAAGCTGGATCGGCCAAGTTATCGTGATTGAGTCTCCGTTTGATTACGACGACCCGGAACAGCAGCCTAAATTGATTTCGATCAATCGTAAGATCTACGATTCTATTAAGGCTGCTATTATGCAGGGCGATCTAGATACTATGCCTACTGATATGGCTGCTGGATATAACTTCCGTATCAATAAAACTCGCCAAGGCAAATGGGCAGATTACAGCACCAGCCGATTTTCTCCAAAGGCCACAGCCGTTGAAGATTCAATGAGCACTGGTTTGGAATTGAATGTTCTCAAGGATAAACTTCCTAAAGAACCATCATTGGGTGATGTTGAAGGAATGCTAGTTAGTGCTTTAACTGGAGATCCTTTTATTCAGACTGGGACACCTGCCCCATCGAATAATTCAGCATTCGGAGCAAGTGATCAGTCTACTACTGCTCCGGCACCAACTGCTCCGGCACCAACTGCTCCGGCACCAACTGCTCCGGCACCGACTATTTCGGTATACCCGGAGCCTGCTGCAGAAATTCCAACAGCAATGGCGGCAGATGAATCAGGTGATGACGAAGCTGACACAATCTTAGCAGCAATCGCCGCAAGAAAAGCAGCAAGCTAAAACCACGAGACCGGGGTCATTCGGCCCCGGTTCTCACCACATGGATAGTGGTGCGAATCTATTAACAGGAGATAATCCGTATGGATATTTCGGCTAACTTAAATAAGTTGGTTATTAAAGGTATGGGAGACTCTATCGAGGTTGGGTTCCATGATCCTAGCATCTTTATTGATACCGGGAATTTCGCTTTAAATAAAATAATCAGTGGAGACTTTAATAAAGGTTTCCCAATGGGCAAGACGATGATCCTTGCCGGAGAGTCAGGCGCAGGTAAATCTTATCTAGCCTGTAGTATTATGAGAGAAGCCCAAGCAAAAGGCATTCTCCCAGTCATTTTAGATTCTGAAAGCGCCTTGGATCGTAGCTTCCTACAGGCCATCGGGGTAAACACAGAACCAGAAAATCTTCTATATTTTGGGGTGACTACAGTTGCCCAATGCCAAAATATAATCAGCAAGGTCCTTCAGGGATTAGACACTATCAAGGAGGAAGATCGCAAACCAATTCTGTTTGTTATTGACTCTCTTGGCATGTTATTAACTGAGAAAGAAGCTAAGGAATTTGATGCTGGCACGATGAAGGCTGATATGGGTACCAAAGCCAAACAGCTACGTCTGTTCTTTAGAATGGTTACTAATGCCATCGCAAAATATGATGCTGGGGTTATTGCCACTAATCACACCTATAAAGGCTCTGATATGTATGGCAATTCAGTTACCAGCATATCCGGCGGCGAAGGTTTAATCTACGCGGCTTCTATTGTTCTTATGGTTACCAAGAAAGAGATCAAGGAAAATGGTATGGCACCAACTGAGGGCATTTATGTTAATACGAAATGTATTAAAACCCGCTTCACGAAGCCATTCCAGAGGGTGTCAATGGAACTGCCCTATGCATCCGGCCTGGATCCATATAGTGGTCTCTTTGATAAAGTAAAGGAAACGGACTTATTACTTGCTGCTGGATCCTGGTACACTATCAAAGCTACTGGAGAAAAATTCCAAGGTGAGAAAGGTTTTAAGAAGTATGCCGATTATTTCCTGACATTGGATTTCGATTTCGTAAATATAGCTGACGACAGCAAAGAAGTTGATAAAATATCAGCAGCGCCAAACCAATTAAAGCTTGATTAGGATAGTTAGTGAGTACATTTGCTAAAGCAAAGACCGATCCCAAAGCCCTATTAGATTTTATCGAAAAATGCGAGAGAGAATTTGATGAGGGTAAAGAGCGGCTAAAGGTCCGAGGTGCTCTCCAGCAGGAAGCAGCCGATCAACCCGCTTGGTTGGGATACTATGATGAAACCCGCGCAGAGCTTAAAGCTCTGCGGGATCATTTCGAATCCAAAGCAAAGAGAATCCGAGCATCATTTTATAAAGAATATATGGAAAATTACAACAGGGTTCTACAGAAACAGGATATAGAACAGTATATCAACAATGAACCCAAATGGCAGTCAGCCGACGACCTGCATCGAGAAATATCGATGCTTTATGACAAATTTGAAGGATTGGTTGAGGCGTTCAAAGCTAAAGGTTGGGCGCTCAGCCACATCGTGAAATTAAGATGCAATGCCCTGGAGGATGCATTAATATAATGGCCCTGGTCTATAAACATACGTGTCTGATCAGCGGGAAATCTTATATAGGTTGGACCGGGTTCACTATGGAGAAAAGGTGGAGTACACACCTCCAAAGGGTAAGAGGCGAGGATGATAATGTTCATTTCTACAACGCGATAAGACTATATGGGGAAGTCGATTGGTCTCATGAGATCTTAGAGGACGACCTAACTCCTGGAGAGGCTTTAATCCGAGAGGTGGAATTAATAGCCAAGTTTAACACGTTTAGAAATGGTTATAATTCAACCCAGGGAGGAGACGGTGTTCTTGGCTTAAAGCATTCAGATTTAAGCAGGAAGAAAATGAGTAACTCCCATTCCGGGAAGGTATTATCTCAAGAGCATAGAGATAAAATCGGATTGGCCCATAGAGGTAGAAAGAATTCCCCTGAAGTTATAGCCAAGATGAAGAAAGCCCATACTGGAAAGAAACTTAGCGAAGATCATCGGGCTAGAATATCAACCAGCGAGAATAGGAAACAGGTATATCTAGTTATAGATTCTGAAGGTTCCGAGGAGATAGTAAAAAATCTTAAAGCGTTCTGTAACAGAACTAATTTGAATTATACACATATGTGTCGGTTGGCTAATAACGATCCACATAGGAAGCAGCACAAGGGTTATACCTGTAAGAAAATAATGAGGAAGGATTGAGTATTAATGACGAAGACGAAATATACTAATAATATAAGCCCCACCGAAGAATTAACATACCGAAAAGAAATCCCAGAAGATTACCATTGTAGATGCGAATACTGTACCGGTAATTTCCTGGCAGAACTTTATGATGTCGAAAATGATACCTACTATTCACAGAAAGCTAGGTCCAGAAAGCTAGGTCCAGATACTATGATCAGAATAATAGAAGACATATAGCTCCTGGGCATTGGCAGGGTTACCGATGGGCAGTTCATCAATTCAGTCAGCCTGGAGATTGGGTCTTCGATCCAACAGTTGGAACCGGAACTGTTATTGTGGAAGCCATGAATAACCAGAGAAATGGTATCGGAATTGAGTTGGAATTTCCTGAGGTCTGCTGCGGAAATATCGAAACCCAATTGAAGAGGGCTAAAGATAATCAAGAAGATCTAGGTTCTGGAATATTAGTTCATGGTAACGCAAAAGGCTTATCTCAGATACTCGAAAATAATAATCTTGGCCAAGATAGCCTATCTTTGATTTTAAATGGAACACCTTATCCTGCTCGCGGCAAAACTGGAGTAAGCTCCGATGCACCCGAGTTGCTCTATACTCATAAAGCAGACAACGACATGGATAAGAAATTTCGGAACTACCGCATAGAAGAGAACTTTGGGTCTCATGGTTTGAGGGGAAACTTTTGGCCATGGATTACCCAAATGTATGTAGATTGTGTTCCTTTCCTGAAACCAGGAGGGAAGATGGTTATCCTGATAAAAGACATGATACGTCAAAAGGAACCATTTCTGCTTCACAAACAAGTTATTGATCGCATATTAGAAGCCTCTGGTGATTTAGAGTATTATGGATCTTATATCCATAAACATATACCTTCTATTATATTCATCAATACCTATTCCAGACGTTGGCCTGATGCGCATATTCCTTTATACCAGACTGGAATAGTTTTACAGAAGAAGTAAATAATATATGTCAGATGATTTAATACTATTAGAAGAAGCAGCAGCATTAGACCGGGGCGAAGTTGTATTGACCCTAAAAGATGAGGTGATCTGTAATATTCAAGGATTAGAACCATACCATAGAAAGGCATTAGTGGATGAATGGGCTATTACGGTGGCAGGAGCATTCTTTATGCCCGCCTATAAAACAGGAGCTTGGGATGGCAAGATTCAATATTTCAAACCAACCGGAAACACCTATATTAATCTTCTGGACCAAATAGTTCCTCGGATAGTTGACTACGGCTACAAAATAACTATTATTGATAATCGTCCGCTTAGAGCGACATTACCAGTTCAGATAGACCAGAATGTATTTCAAAAATTCGGGATAACCCTACGATATTACCAAGTAGACGCCGCTAATGCAGGACTTAGTCATGGCAATGGCATTTTGAATTTGGCCACCGGCGCCGGAAAGACCTACATCAATGCTGCTATTAGTTGGGCTCATCAGCCACTCCGTTCCTTCACAATCGTACCCAATACCGATTTGGTTATTCAAACCGCTGAGACCTTTAATCGAGTAGAATTGGATACTGGGGTTTTCTATGGTAAGAAGAAATTATTGGATCACCAACATATTATAGGTACTTGGCAGTCTCTGAAAAATAAACCAGAGATCCTCAAAGATTTTGGAGTCATTTTGGTAGACGAGGTTCACGGAGCCAAAGCCGGTGTATTATTTAAACTCCTAACTGAACTACCTGGTGCTAAAATCCAATACCGTTATGGTATGACGGGAACTATCCCGAAGGCCAAAAGCGATAAGACCTCTATCAAAGCAGCCTTGGGTCCGGTTAGATATACCCTGAAAGCAAAACAGTTGATGGATGAAGGTTTCATTTCTAATCTGGATATAGTTATTATTCAGCTCCAAGACTGCTTCATTCAACAGATGAGTTGGGATGCTGAGAAAGCATTCCTTGCAAAGAATACTCATCGTTATGCAGCAATGGCAGAACTCATCAATACAGTTTCTAGACAAGGGAACACATTGGTATTAGTCAATAGCCTAAAAGCTGGAGAAACCCTTGTTTCTTTTATTCCAGATAGTGTTTTTCTTTCCGGAAAGGATAAGAATGAAACCCGAAAAGAACATTATGATAGTTTCGACACCGAAGATCATAAAGTTGTTATCGCCACCTATGGAATTGCTCAGGCTGGATTAGACATAGAAAGAATTTTTAATTTGATTCCTATTGATGCCGGAAAGGCGTTCACAAGGGTTATTCAAACTATCGGTCGTGGTCTGAGAAAGGCAGCAGATAAACATCATGTCAATGTTATGGATATTTGTAGCAATGGTAAGTATAGTGAGAAACACATGAAGGATAGAATATCTTACTATAAAGATGCCAAATACCCGTACCGGGTTGAAAAGATGGCACTGGACTCAAAATTCGATGAACTCGATTAAGTTTGATTTCTATTTCGACGACCAAGAAGATC
>Ga0164313_10002894_pt1 | contig 15297 bp, 11 predicted proteins | sample GuaBasSedimGuay4_FD_113735 | JGI IMG/M metagenome (GOLD analysis project Ga0164313, IMG submission 113735) | Subseafloor sediment microbial communities from Guaymas Basin, Gulf of California, Mexico - Guay4, Core 4569-4, 0-3 cm | ecosystem: Environmental > Aquatic > Marine > Hydrothermal vents... | reverse complement strand
TTAAACAGAATATTGACACCCTTACTTTAACAGCTACGCCTATTCCTAGAACGCTTCAGTTTAGTTTGATGGCTGCAAGGGATCTTTCTATAATCAACACGCCACCTCCAAACAGGTATCCGATCGACACTCAAGTTGTCCGATTTTCAGAAGAACTAATTAGGGATGCAATTCGCTATGAAATATCCCGCAACGGACAGATTTTCTTTGTACACAACCGAATTGAAAATATAAAAGAAGTGGCTGGCATGATCCAACGCCTTGTCCCCGACGCAAAAATTGGAATTGGTCATGGGCAAATGGAGGGAAGAAAACTGGAGAAATTGATGTTAGCATTTATGAATAACGAATTTGATGTTTTGGTTTCAACCACCATTATTGAAAGTGGATTGGATGTTCCCAATGCCAACACGATGTTTATAAATAATGCCAATAATTTTGGGCTTTCAGATCTTCATCAAATGAGAGGGAGAGTGGGGCGTAGCAATAAGAAAGCCTTTTGTTATTTTATTACCCCGCCCTATTCAGCTATGACAGACGATGCACGAAAACGTATTCAAGCAGTAGAGCAATTTAGTGAATTGGGAAGTGGTTTTAATATCGCCATGAAAGATTTGGAAATCAGAGGTGCTGGGGATTTATTAGGTGGAGAACAAAGTGGGTTTATCAATGAAATTGGCTTTGATACCTACCAAAAAATCCTTGCAGAAGCGATTGATGAATTGAAAGAAAAAGAGTTTAAAGAGTTGTATTCAGGAACCGAACACGAACTAAAAGAGTTTGTGAAAGATACTGTGATTGACACTGATTTTGAGTTGCTTTTTCCCGATGATTATGTGAACAATATCACAGAGCGCCTTAACCTTTACAATAAGTTAAGTAAACTAAAAACCGAAGCCGAATTACAAGAATTCGAAAGTGAATTAATTGATCGTTTTGGAGAGCTCCCGGATCAAGCAGTTGACTTATTAAACAGTGTGCGAATAAAATGGGTAGCTATAACAATGGGACTAGAACGAGTTATTATGAAACAAGGAAAATTAGTTGGTTACTTTATTACCGACCAAGAAAGCTCCTTTTATCAAAGCGAAGCATTTACAAAGGTTTTGAATTTTGTTCAGGGACATCCTGAAATTGTAAAAATGAAAGAAAAAAATACCAGAACTGGTTTGCGATTAATTATTACTTTTGAAGGCATCAACACCATTAAAAAAGCATTGCAATCTATTGAATTATTTAATATTAAAATCAATTAACCCCTGTCTCATGAAGCTTAAAAATTTACTATCCCTTTTGTTCTTGGCTCCTGTATTATTAGTCGCGCAACATTCTATAAAAGCTACTTTTACTCCCGCCGATCATTTTAATTGGGCAATTTTATATCAGGTTTCACCTACCAAGAACAACTTTGTGGCTCAAGCAAAGATCAGTGAGGGGAAAATCGAATTTCTATTAGATTCTTCTGAAACAAAAGGCATGTATAAACTGGTGTATGCTGCCCCGCAAGATGAATATAATTTCGATATCATTTATAGCGGTGAGGAAGATATCGAACTTTCTTTTAATATTGAAACTGGTGCTGTTTTTCAGAAATCTTCGGAAAATATTTTATTAAATTCATATTTAACCGCTCAGGCTTCAAAAGGGGATGAAATTGAACAATTCTATGTCGAACAAAACAAAGACACTCTTAAACTTCTCTCTCTTTTTCAAAATCAGAGTGCTATTCAGAAAGAGTATGAAGAGAAATCTACAAATATGATAGCCTATCATTTCATTAAAGCTAATAAGCCCTATATCCCTAAGAATTATGAAGACCCTGATACCTATATCAACAACTTAACGATAAATTATTTCACCAATATAGACTTTAAAGAAACCGTTTTACAAAGCTCTAGTTTTTTAGTAGATCGTTCAATAGCATATATTTTGGGAGTACTGCATTCAGGAAAAGATAAAATAGGTTCTTATAAGACAAATATCGATATGGTATTTTCATTATTAGGAGGAACCGAAGCAAATTATCAGAAAGCTTTTTTAGAAAATTTATGGCAAAAATTGGTAAATTATAACTTAATAGACACTGCAAATTATTTAGCAACAAGTTACCTTATTCCAATCGCTTTAAAACTAAATGATGAAGCATTGGTCGAAAAATTAAGTCAATTTAAAAGTCTATCTATTGGAAATGTAGCTCCTGATTTTTCCTGGGAGGTTAAAAAAAATGGAACGATTAAAACCCAAAAGTTAAGTGCACTTGCTTTGGCAGAAAATTATATTCTGGTTTTTTGGAGTAGTTCGTGTTCTCATTGTCTAGAGGAAATTCCGAAGTTGAACTTATATACACAATCTTTAGAAAAAACAAAATATAAAGTAATTGCGGTTGGTTTGGAAGAAGACCGGATTAAATGGGAAAAAGAAATAATAAAGTATCCCAATTTTATCAATGTCTTGAGGCTAAACAAATGGGAAAATGAAATTATCAAATCCTATGGTCTTGTAACTACCCCTACTTATTTTGTTTTAGATAAAGACAAAAGGTTTCTGGCAAAACCAGAGAATTTTGAAGCCTTGAAATTGTATTTGGAAAAATAAAGTGAAAAAAAGCTAAAGGATGAAGCCTTTAGCTTTTTTTACTAGCAAACCTATGCAATCAAATTACTTAATCATTTTCTTTGTTATCGTTGAATTCTCAAAAGTAATTTCAACTAAATAAGTGCCATTTCTCCAGCTTCTCACATCCACTGAAGTTGCGATTTTTGTATCATTAGAAATTCCTTTATTCTTAAAAACCTCTTTCCCAGAAACATCAAATATCCTTAGCAAATAATCTCCTTCTCTAGGAAGCTGTGCGCTTACAAACAAGGTGTCTTTAGTGGGGTTTGGGTAGATCTTAAAAGAATCATTTTCAATGGTAATATCATTTACAGCTAATACAACATTAGACATTATACGTAAGTTTTTGGTTCCAAAATCTGTAATATACATCGTATCGCCCGAATTATTAAAAAGAATTCCGTTGGGTGTATGAAAAGTTGCTTGATTAATGTCGCCATCATTATCTCCAGCATCACTTCCAGCAAATAAAACATAACTATCTACTTCATTAGGGTTCACAGCGTATATCTTATGTTCCCCCATTATAGTGCCAAAAATAGCTCCTTGAGCAAAGGAAATAAACCCTAAATTTGGATTGCTTCCTGAAGCGGGTAATTGAGCGATATATTCTAATGAGCCATCATTAAGAACTCTAAATATTTTTCTATCGGTATAATTACCAACGTATAAATCTCCATTATCACCATACGTTAATCCTACAGGTCCATTAAGTTCAGGGGCTGAGGAAATCTCAGTAATAGTCCCGTCAGGTTCCAAATAATTAATTTTATCTCCTGAGTATTCTGTGAATATCATTGTATCACTAGTTAATGATTTTATAATACCTGAAGGATGTGAAGAAGCTGGGATTGTTTCTAATAGATTGCCTCCTGTATCGTATTTATAAATTGTATTTCCTTGTCCATCACAAACATAAAGCTCATCATTTGAGTTAAATGCCAATCCGTTAGGAGTGTTTAAACCCGTAATAAAGGAACTTACTTCCCCAGTGGGTGTAAATTTAAAAACCGTATCGCCAACATAATTGGAACAATATATATTTCCGTTGCTATCTAAGGCAATGGCATCGTCTGGTGTTCCTTCAGTAAATGTTGTGACCGTTTGAGCAAAAAGTGTTGTTGCCATAAAAATGGCTGCTAAAATTGTAAGTGTATTCTTTTTCATATTTCTTAATTTTGATTATTGATCAAACATACTTTTAGAAATAGTTGTTATCGACCGTTTGGATACAGTTGAACTCATTAAGGAAATACTTGCGGTCTACATTTATAAATGAAGAGTTTAAATAAAGACTAAGCGGCTGAATTATTTTTTATATAATTACTGGGTGTATCATTCATCACTAATTTAAAAGCTTTGTTGAATGTTGATTTAGAATTAAATCCAGCGTCCATAGAAAGTGCCAAAATAGTATGCTGAAGGTGTTTTTTATTTTCTACTTTTTGCACAAATTCTTTAATTCGATAGCCATTTACAAAATCATAAAAGGTGATATTATAAACATTATTTAATAACCAGGAGATATTATTGGTTGATGTTTTGAGTTTCTCGGCAACTTCTCGTAAGGTTAGATCATTTTGAAGATATACTCTTTCATTGAGCATTAAACTATCCAGTTTCTTTTTTAGAATATCTGCTTCCGCTTTTGCTAAACGATCTTTTTTCTCTACGGGCTTTTCTTCAAAAGAGATTCTAAACAATTCGGGTTGTTTCAAACTAAAATAGCCAATTACATAAAGTAAAACCGGTATGGCCACCCATATACTTTCATAATTTACATAAGTGAAATACCTATCTAAAAAGGTATAGTTAACAAAACTAAATAACCAGGCAGATAAGCATAATAAAAATGAAATAAGAAAAGCATTCAGATAATTTAAAGGACTTTGATCAAAAGAAAAAGTTTGTTTTTCTGTCTTTTTAAACCTTTTAATCAATAAATAAGATCGTATCAAATAATAAAAATTTGAGCCTATCATTAATATAGAAACAACATTAAATAAAGTTTTAAGATTCCCATCTAAATAATATTGATAGAATTCCTCAGCACTAAAATAAACCAGAAAAAATAAGGCTAAGGAAACCAAAGAAAGGAACGGGATACTATGATGCCAAGACAAAAAATAAGATCTATTTCCTTTAAATAATAAGCGCCTGATATACATATAGAATAATGGTCCAAATAGAAATACAAGAGAGTCTACAAGGAAACTCCAATGAAAGATACCAATGCTTAAATATCTGAAATATAAAAATCTTCCAATAAGAATAACCGTAGCTATTGCAATTAAAAGAGACAAGACCGTATTTGCTTTATAGTTATTATTTGAAATTCGCTGTATGGTGAACGATAAAAATATCCCTTGGCAAATCCCAATGATGATGATGATATCAATTATTTGAAATGTTCCTTCCATAAAAAATAACAATTGCTACAAATATATAATACCCACGTTGAATTTCAGTATTAATGTACCCAATCGCACTATAAAAGTAAACTAAAAATGATAAAAGGCATTTTCAAAATGCTCCACCTGCTCGATGGTTTTGTTTTTTAAAATCGCGATAATATCAAAACGGACCTCCACATCCAGATCGTTTGAAACCACATATTCATTGGCCGCTTTTACCAATAATTTAATTTTTGAAGGCTTTACAAAATCCTGAGGATCTCCAAAATAATCGCTATTTCTTGTTTTGACTTCAACAATTACAAGTGTTTTAGATTCTTTTTGTGCAATAATATCAATCTCCGCTCTATCGTAATAATAATTCTGTACTAGTATTTTATAGCCTTTCCTGGATAGGTAATCTACTGCTAATTGTTCTCCTATTTTTCCTAGTTCGTTGTGGTATGCCATGGTGAAAAATTTCAAAATCCAAATAATCAATCCCGAGACTTCTGGGCCAAATAAAAAAGTGGAATTCAACCTTATTGAATAAAATGGATTTATAAAAATTTGAGGGGAGTCAATTGAATTTTAAAAACTTAAAGTTACGTCTTTATCTGAAACATTCAAAACAACTTCCCTTCCCATGATCATCGCTCGATTATCATCTACATGACCTGCTGGAAAATTAAAAGCAATTGGAAAATCGAAATCTGTACAAACATCCAATATCATTTCCTTAGGGGTTTTACCAAAAGGAATGGCATTATCATTCATATCACTCATTCCTCCTACTATCAATCCAGAAATATGATCGAACATTCCATTTCGTTTTAGGTTCTGTAACATCCTATCGATATGATATAAATACTCGTCTAGATCTTCGATAAAAAGAATTTTTCCATTGGTGTTTAGTGCGGTCGGACTTCCACAAAGCGAATACAACATCGATAAGTTTCCACCCACTAACTGACCTTTTGCCTGCCCTATTTTTGAAGCAGGTTCATTTAATTGATAAGAAATACTATGGGTTTCTCCAAAAAGTGCTTTTTTTAGAGAAGTTCTAGCGGCTTCCGTTTTCTTTTCAATGTCAAGAGGCATTTGCGCATGTAGGCTTTCATAGCCCAATTTATGAATATGAGAATGCAACACAGTAATATCGCTATAGCCTATAATCCATTTTGGATTTTTTTTAAATTCGGAAAAGTCTAAATGATCGATGATTCTCACCGTACCATAACCTCCTCTTGCACACCAAATAGCTTTAATGTTTGGATTGTCCAATGCTTCTTGAAAATCTTTAGTCCTTAAATCATCATCACCAGCAAATTGATTTTCTTCCGTGCCTATTGTGTTGCCTAAAACAACATCTAATCTCCATTCTTTTAGTAAATTAATTGCTGAGCTTAGTTCTTCCGAAGAAACTTTTCTTGCAGTAGAAATGATGGCAATAATATCACCGGGTTTTAAAAAAGTTGGTGTAATCATTTTCATTTATTAATAGTTTCAATGTAATAAAAAATTAAACCTTAGCGTTAAAAAACAGTCACACAAATACCAAAACATTAATTTTCTTATATTTAATTGCTCGAAAATTTAAACAACCTACTATGAATACACTAATTACTCCTTCCTGTAACGATTCTACATTAGCACCCTATACTTCCTCCGGAGGAAATCCCTGGAATACCACCAAAGTAAAACATGTCTTTCGAAGACTTGGATTTGGGGCTTCTCAAGATCAAGTGGATGCTGCACTAGCCTTAAGTCCTAGTGAATTTATCGACAATCTAGTGGATGATGCTTTTAATCTCCCACCTACTCCAGCACCTCCCTGGGGCTATTTTTCCATTAATGATTTTAGCGATATTGAAACTGAAAATCCTGAATTCACACAAGAATGGCGTTTGCAAACAGGAAACGATCTTATTACTGAAAATTTAAGAGGAAGACTTACTTTTTTTTGGATGAATCATTTTGTAACCGAATTTGAAGTTTATGGTTATGCTCCCTATATGTTTCAGTATTACAATGCCCTTCAAACCCATGCATTAGGAAATTTTAAAGATTTTGTTAGGGCAATAGGTATTAATTCTACTATGCTTATTTACCTGAATGGTTTTCAAAATACAGATGTAGAACCCAACGAAAATTATGCACGTGAATTATATGAATTGTTTACACTCGGTGAGGGAAATGGCTATACTCAAAACGATATCATTTATACGGCTCAGGCTTTAACAGGATATAATCACTGGGATGAAGTAGGAGGTCAAATCTATTTTGATTCTAGCACCTTCTACGATGGGGATAAAACCATTTTTAACCAGGAAGGAAATTGGGGCTATGATGATGTTATTGACATTCTTTTTCAAGAAAGATCCAGCGAGATTGCCAATTATATTTGCGCTAAATTATATAAGTACTTTGTAAGTCCTGCCATAGATGATTTGGTAGATCTTGAAATCATTCAACCCCTAGCCCAAACCCTAATCGATTCAAATTTTGAGATCGTGCCCATGTTGAAACAACTTTTTAAAAGTGAACATTTTTTCGACGAACGCGCCTTAGGTGTTATATTAAAAAGTCCCTATGATGTGATATTCAATTTTGTTAATGAAACAGAATTCTTTTATAACGATGCTGTTATGGATGCATTTATCTATTTAACGCAGTTATTTGGACAAGATATGTATGATCCATTAGATGTTTCTGGTTGGCAACGTGATGAAGATTGGATCAATACGTCTACACTAACTGGTAGGTGGCAATTTTTTGAACTCTATTTGGATTTCTTATTGACCAACGGGTTCGAAACCACCTTAACAGATTTTGCAAAAGCCTTATCAAACAATAGTATAGATCCTGAATATATCACAAGGGTCATAATCGATTATTTTATGTCTAAGGAATTGTATACTCCTGAGGATTATGTAATTGCAACTGATATTTTTAAATGGGAGATCCCTCAAAATTATTATGATGATGGTCTTTGGAACCTAGACTGGGAAGAAGCTCCCTTACAAGTATCCCTATTATTAAAACATATTGCAACCATCCCTGAATTTCAACTTAAATAAGCCTATTATGTGTAACAATAAACCTTTTCAAAATATAAAAGAATCGAAAAAGAATTCCGAAAAATCTCGGGAAGAAAAACGCATTCACGATCAAGAGCATACGATGTGGAACAGACGTTCCTTTATTCAAGCTTTAGGACTTGCCGGAGGCGGAAGTATGATGCTGGGTGGTTCGGCGATTTCAGCTACCGCTCCCTCTCCTTTATCTGTTGCCTTATCTGAAAGTGAAAACGATAATATTCTGGTAATAATTAGACTGCAGGGAGGTAATGACGGTCTTAATATGGTGGTTCCCACTTATGACTATGACACCTATGCTAACTTACGTCCAACTATCAAGCATGAACCAAGCGATCTATTAAATCTTAATGCTGACTTTGCAATTCCTAATTATATGAACGATTTGGAATCTGTTTGGGGAGATGGCGGTATGAAAATCATTCACGGTGTGGGTTATCCCCAGCAAAATTTATCCCATTTTCGATCTACCGATATCTGGGCTTCAACAGCAGATACTTATGTAGAACAAACAGGATGGTGGGGACGCTATTTTGAGGATCTATATCCAGATTATATTGTAAACCCGCCAGAAATTCCACCCGCAGTTCAAATAGGAAGTTTAGGGAATTTAATTTTTAAAGGAAATGATTCCAACTATGCCTTCTCGGTTGCGAATCCAGATCAACTACAAAATGTAGCAGAGAATGGTGCCTTGCACGATGTTTTAGATATTCCAGATTGTGTGTATGGCGATAAATTATTATTTATGCGTGCTACCGCAAATACCACATTTATATATTCTCAGGTGATCAATGAAGCTTATTTGTCTTCCTCCAATGAAGCCCCTTATGGAGAAGGAGATCTTGCAGAACAATTGGCTATCGTTGCCAGAATGATAAAAGGCGGACTTGGTTCAAAAGTATATATGGTATCGCTGGGTAGTTTTGATACCCATGCCGGTCAACCGGAAAGACATCAAGAACTCCTTCAAGACCTTTCTAATTCGGTAAAGAATTTTTATGATGATCTCGCAGTTGGGGGAATGGAAGAGAATGTATTGGCTATGACCATTTCTGAATTTGGCCGTCGTCCTTACGAAAATGGATCTGATGGCACCGATCATGGAGCGGCTTCTCCAGTCATGCTTTTCGGCCCCAGTTTAAATGGAAATGGTTTTGTTGGAACACATCCAAATCTTTCAGAATGGGACATAAACGACAACTTGATTCCAACTACCGATTTTAGAGATGTATATTCCAGTGTATTAACAGATTGGTTTTGCTTGGATCCTTCCGTAGTAAATATGATCATGCTTAACGAGAACTACCAAAATCTGGATTTAGGACTTGAATGTGAAACGCTATCTGCTCCAGATTTCAATTCGGCTACTCGATTTGTACATGTACCGATCTATAAGAACAATCAAACTTTTATTGAGATCAATATGCCAGTAACCGCCAATGTAGATATACGATTATACGATATTATGGGTAGAGAAATTGGAGTACTTGCCAACGAAATTTTATTCCCTGGCCGTCACTCTATCGATGTTAAAGCTCGTATAAATTCCCGATTGAGTTTTGGGCAATATATCTATCGTATTTCAACAGGTGGGCAATTTTATAGTAAGTCGATTCTTATTAAATAAAATCCAGACCTACTAGTCCCATTAACAGACCTGACAGGTTTTGAAAACCTGTCAGGTCTTTTCTAATTAATTAACTACTTTTGCACAACTCAATCTAGTTTATGCAAAATTCACCTAAAAGATATACCATTACGGCAGCATTGCCATATACCAACGGCCCTGTTCATATTGGTCATCTAGCAGGAGTATATGTCCCCGCAGACATTTATGCTCGTTTTCAAAGAATACAAGGAAAAGATGTTGCCTTTGTTTGTGGTAGTGATGAGCACGGTGTGCCCATTACCTTAAAAGCAAAGAAGGAAGGAATTAGTCCTCAGCAAGTAGTCGATAAATACCATGCAATCATCAAAAATTCTTTTGAAGATTTTGGAATCACTTTCGATAATTATTCTCGTACTTCAGCAAAAATACATCACGATACCGCTTCCGATTTCTTTAAAAAATTATATAAAGATGGAAAATTTATTGAGCAGGTAACCGAACAATTTTACGATAAAGAAGCCAATCAGTTTTTAGCAGATCGTTTTATTGTGGGAACCTGTCCGAAATGTGGCTATGAAGAAAGTTACGGGGATCAATGCGAAAGTTGTGGTACCTCTCATAATGCCACCGATCTCATTAATCCAAAATCATCCATTACCGGAAACACCCCTTCCCTAAAAGAAACAAAACACTGGTTTTTACCTCTAGATCAATATGAACCTTGGTTAAAAGAATGGATTGTTAAAGGACATAAAAAAGATTGGAAAGCCAATGTATATGGACAATGTAAGTCTTGGATCGATGATGGTTTACGCCCTCGTGCTGTAACTCGTGATCTGGATTGGGGAATTCCTGTTCCAGCAGAAGGAGCAGACGGAAAGGTATTGTATGTTTGGTTCGATGCGCCTATCGGTTATATTTCATCTACCAAAGAATGGGCAGATAGAGAAGGAAAAGATTGGGAGCCTTATTGGAAAGATAAAGACACCAAAATGCTGCATTTTATAGGAAAGGATAATATCGTTTTTCACTGTATTATTTTTCCAAGTATGTTGAAGGCAGAGGGTAGTTATATTCTACCTGACAATGTTCCTGCTAACGAATTTCTGAATTTAGAAGGCAATAAAATTTCAACCAGTAAAAACTGGGCGGTTTGGTTACACGAATATTTAGAGGATTTTCCAAATCAGCAAGATGTATTGCGTTATGTGCTCACAGCAAATGCCCCTGAGACAAAGGATAATGATTTTACCTGGAGCGATTTTCAAGCCAGAAATAATAATGAATTGGTCGCTATCTTCGGAAACTTCATCAATCGGGTGGTGGTTTTGACCAATAAATATTATGATGGTCAAGTGCCGACTCCCTCTACTTTTTCAGAAGCGGATGAAGCAACTCTTAAAGAATTACAGGCCTCTCCAAATGTTATAGCAAGTTCTATTGAGCGCTATCGTTTTAGAGAAGCACAGGCAGCATTAATAAATGTAGCCCGTTTGGGAAATAAATATCTGGCAGATGAAGAGCCCTGGAAAACTATAAAAACAGACGAAGAAAGAACACAGACAGTAATGTTTGTAGCCCTACAAATAGCTTCAGCATTGGCCGTTCTTTGTGAACCCTTTTTACCTTTTACTTCTGAAAAACTAAAAAAGATTCTTGCTGTCTCCTCGAGCGCAGTCGAGAGCTCTCCAAACTGGAAAGACGTTTCAACAAATCAAACCCTCCTCTCTTCCGGACATCAAATAGGAAAAGGAGAATTGCTTTTCAGTAAAATTGAAGACGAACAAATACAGCAACAAATTGATAGGCTAGAAGCCACCAAAAAAGCGAATGAAACGATGGAAAGGACTATAGAACCTCAGAAAGAAACCATTAATTTCGATGATTTCACAAAACTCGACATGAGAGTTGGAACAATTCTGAAAGCAGAAAAAATGGCTAAAACAAAGAAATTATTGATCTTAAAAGTAGATACCGGATTGGATGTTCGCACGATCGTTTCAGGAATTGCAGAAAGTTTTTCAGCAGAAGAAGTAATCGGTAAAAAAGTTACCGTATTGGTAAATCTTGCGCCAAGAGCTTTGCGTGGTGTTGATAGTGAGGGAATGATTTTAATGACAGAAAATTCAGAAGGTAAATTAATTTTTCTGAATCCAGATAATGAAGATGTTAATAATGGGACTTCAATTAGCTAATTAAAATATACTGAAAACTACATTTTCATTTCTTTTTCGATTAGTTGAGATAGATATTGGATTTGCTCCTAAGGGCTGGGTGAAAACAGCAGAAAAAGAATTATAAATTTTATCATTAAAAAAAACATATCTATGAAAATTAAAGCCATTTACTTATTATTATTAATAACTATTAATAGTGCATCATTTGCGCAAACCAAAAATTATGATATTATTCTTAAGACCAATGGTGAAGAAATGGAAGGGAATGTAAATGCCATAGAAAATGATGCAATAAAGTTTGTATATAAAAATGAGTCCATTGAGTATAGCGTACAAAAAACAGAGATAGTAAAAATCTCTTTTGCATCGGGGAGAGTCGAGTTTTTTAACAAGTTTGATGAGCCAGCAAACTCAAATAATGCAAGCTTAGACGATCACCATAATAAAGTAGCTGTTTTGCCTTTTGGCTATATAAAAGATGAAAGTGATGGTTCTCAATCCATGAAAAATAAAATACAGCATGAAACCTATGTCCTTTTAAATAAACACCGTGGAGGATTAACCTATCAAAACCCTGCCAATACGAATGCTTTATTAATAAAAGCTGGTGTTAGAAATAACAATATTCAAGGCTATACTATGGGTGAGATATGTAATATACTTGGAGTAGAATATGTAATCCAAGGAGTGGTTTCGGTTGAAAAAACAACACAATCGAATATTAGCTCTTATTCCGAAACAAAAAAAAGTAAAGGAAACAAAGCTTATATAGATAGTAATGGGCATTTAATAGGAAACCCCTTAGATGATAATAAATCACAATCCTACGGAACATCAGTTTCAACAAATATTCAGAATTATGCGACTTCCATGAACATGAATATATTTAATGATAGAGGAAATAATATATTTAGCCAAGACCATACATCGTTTTGGAATACTCAAGATGCTTATAAAATTACATTAAAGTATTTAGCAAAAAGAACTCCCTTTTATAAAAAATAAAAAGAGACTAAATTTAAACTTCTTTCACACTAATGATCTTTGTTGGGCAAGCTTCTTTTGCCTTTTCACAAGCATCAAGTATCGCATGATCTGGAGATTTTATGGTGAAGAATCCCTTTTTTTCAACAGATTTCAGTAATACAGCTTTACCATCTCTTTTAGACATTTGAAACTGAGCGGGAGCTCTTTCCACGCAGTAATTACAACCGATGCACTTTTTTCGCTGTAGGGTAACGACAATCATCTAAATATTCTGTAAATTATCTTTGTTCAATTAAGTTTGTACAATCTTATATATTTTGTCTGAAGGTCGAATCCTAAATTTCAAAGGAATTGTTACCGAATCGCCTTTAGAAGCTTTATCCAATTTTTCATCATTGACCAACATTTCTGTTAATTCAAATTCTTCAACTCCTGTTGTGGGACCTGTTACTAAAACAGCATCACCGATAGTAAGATCAAATGCTTCAATTTTAAATTCACCTATTTCACTTTTCGGATAATAATGCATCCCCTTGCCTATATAGACTTTCTTTTGTGTAGCCTTTGATCCATCAACATCACTCCATTCGCCTAACTTCTGACCTAAATAATAACCACTCCAGAAACCACGATTATAAACTTTACTTAACTCCGTCATCCATCCTTTTACTTTCTCTTGAGAAAATTCTCCTTCATAAAACGCATCAATAGCTTCACGATACGTACTAATTACTTTTGCAACATATTCAGGAGCACGGCCTCGGCCTTCAATTTTGAGAACCTTTATGCCAGTTTCAATCACCTGATCCAGAAAATCTAAAGTACACAGGTCTTTTGGAGACATAATATATTCGTTATCCAATTCCATTTCAAAACCAGTATCCTGATCGATAACCGTATATTTTTTTCTGCAATTTTGTTTGCAAGCACCTCTGTTTGCTGAAGAATTATGCGAATGTAGGCTCATATAACATTTTCCAGAAACCGCCATACACAAAGCCCCATGCCCAAAAATTTCTACTTCAACTAAATTGCCAGAAGGCCCTTTGATTTGTTCTTTCTCTATTTGATCACTGATCTTTTTCACCTGACCTAAACTCAACTCTCTACTCATAACCATCGTATCGGCAAACATAGCGTAGAACTTCACCGTTTCGATATTGGTAATGTTTATTTGGGTTGAAATATGAATCTCCATCCCAATTTGTCTTGCATAGGCAATCACTGCTTGATCCATAACAATTACTGCTGTAATAGTTGCTTTTTTTGCAGCATCTAGCAATATCTTTATAATAGAAAGGTCGTGATCGTAAATAATCGTATTTAAGGTAAGGTAGGTCCGAACTTTTTTGGCTTCACAGCGTTTTACAATTTCTGGAAGGTCTTCAATTGTAAAGTTGATACTCGCTCGAGCCCTCATATTTAGCTGTTCCACTCCAAAATATACAGAGTCTGCTCCATTGGAAATTGCAGCCTGTAATGATTCAAAGCTACCTGCCGGTGCCATTAACTCTATTTTACCTGAATCTGTCATATATCTTACTAAAAATTGGGCTGCAAATATAAGAATATGTGTGGGTTAATTATATAGATATGACATATATCATATTTTAAAGTAGCTGAAACATTTATTTTTGATCTATTAAAAGACTAATAGGTCTTATTTTATTAATTAAACACTAATCGTATGTTATCTAAAAAACAAGCAAGAGCTTTTTTCTTGGGCGGAACATTTGTTACATTCTTAATCTTTATTGGGTTAACCGTGTATTCTCTTAGCGAAGCGCAAGATCAAACTAATTATGAAAACATTACCGAACAAGTAGTTCGCGGTAAACATTTATGGGAATCCAATAATTGTATGGGTTGTCATACTATTTTAGGAGAAGGAGGATATTATGCTCCTGAATTAACTAAAGTTATTGACCGAAGAGGAGAAGGCTATATTAAAGCTGTTTTAATGACTCCTAATCCATGGGAACCAAATGGAAGAAAAATGGTTGCTTATGGCTTTTCGGAAGAGGAAGCGAGTGATCTAATTGCTTTTTTTGATTGGATAGATGACATAGACCTGAACGGGTTTGAAACAATTGTTTCCCCATTAGCTAAAGATACTAACTAAAATAAAATATAATTATGAAATATAAATCACAAAAAGTAGCCTATTGGTTTTTTGCTCTATCCATGTTGTTGTTCGTACTACAGCTTGTTTACGGATTCATCATGGGCTTTGCTCACGCAGGATTCGACGGATTACACGAATTAATTCCTTTTAATACAGCAAAAGCTGTTCACCTTAATTTATTGGTAGTTTGGTTATTATCAGGTTTTATGGGTGCCGCATATTATATCATTCCAGAAGAAGCGCAACATGAATTGGTAAGTGTTAAACTTGCTTATGTTCAATTAATCTC
>Ga0164313_10002893_pt1 | contig 15300 bp, 14 predicted proteins | sample GuaBasSedimGuay4_FD_113735 | JGI IMG/M metagenome (GOLD analysis project Ga0164313, IMG submission 113735) | Subseafloor sediment microbial communities from Guaymas Basin, Gulf of California, Mexico - Guay4, Core 4569-4, 0-3 cm | ecosystem: Environmental > Aquatic > Marine > Hydrothermal vents... | reverse complement strand
TCGTTAATCTTTCATTCGAAAAAATGTACGAGAAACTTGACATGCATTAGAAAATAGTATTACATTTGTACTATACATCTTGTTTAATACTAATTGCACAATATGAAAACTGATGATGATTTGCATAAAGAACTTCTAAGTGCATGGGAAGAGACTTACAAGAAGGGACAGTTAACCCTCTGGATTTTCCTGTCACTGAAGGAAGGGCCAAAATATGTATCTGGTCTGCAGGAATCCATCGAGCGCTTTTCGAAAGGGACCATCCATGCAGAAGAGCAGAGCCTCTACCGGACGCTCCGGAAATACTATCATCTGAAAATGGTGGATTTTAGTGCTGGGAAAGGACATAAGGGGCCAGACCGAAAATACTATCATTTGACTCCTTTGGGAGCGTCCCTACTTCAATCGTTCGTAGAACGGAATATCCAGCTCTTTTTTGAGGAGCCTTTGAAGGAATTACTATTAAATGATTCCATAACAGCTAAAAAATAAACGCCATGAAAATAGTATCACGTAACCTGCTGATTTTTGCACTCCTCCTTTTCATTTATACTATACTCTTTCGTTTTGGACTAGGCGAACTGTTGACCGCTGAAAAGTGGGCCTGGGTCATTATCATATCCGTGGTCTATGGGGCCATGATCTTCTTCACTGCCTGGACTACCGGCAAAAGGGATGGAATAAACAACTTCCTCTTTGATGCCGGTTTCAGGTGGAATCTGACCACATTTATTGTCTGGGGAGCTGCATCTGAAGGATGGTTTCTTCTGGGACTTCATTCTGCTCATGAAACCATCCGGGTCGTTCATATCACCCTGTTGATCTGGAGTGGTTTCCTGATCCTTCATCTGATCCTGTTTTTGATCCTGCGGAGACGCACCATAAAAGGAATTCACAAAACCAATATTTTCGAATAGGGGATATAAGAGAGAAGCCGCCTCATTTTGATCAATGAGACGGCCTCCTCGTTTTTATATGCGTATTTCTACTTGAACCAGTAACCCAGCGAGATAATCCACTGCGAAGGTCGCGGGTCCATGTTATAACCCTGTAAACCTTCCGGAAGGGAGTCGCTCAGGTCGCTTAAGGAGCCTTCATATCTAACATCCAGTGAAAGTTTAGTTAAATCCAGGCCTATTCCACCCTGCCATCCCCAATTCATGGAATTCAAATAGAGTTCATAATCGAAGTCGGCTGTAGAACCATCATTGCTCTCACTTATCACATATGATCCAACTGGTCCAATGTTAAAGCGGACCGGGCCCAGTTTTGCACCAACCAGGAGGGGTAGGTCTATCCTGTTAAATTTCACTTCCAGTATTTCAGTGGCACCACCATCCATAACCTGCTTCAGTGTTCCACCGCCTGCATTCCAGTATAGTTCAGGCTGAACATATATCATAGCAATCTTGATACGTGTTTGTACCCCCAGATGATAACCCATCACCCCATCGCCCGTAATCAGATCATATACATCAGATCCATCACTTATGCCGGTGACATCATTAATCGATAAACTGGAGAAACCTATACCAGCTTTGATCCCGTAATTGAACAGCTGTGCATTGGAGACCTGTACAAGGAAAAAGGATGCTACAGCAATAAATATCAACTTTTTCATGTTTTCTATTTTTAGTTACTTATTGGTATAGCTATTAAACGGCAGGAAGTGCCTCTAGGTTGCACAAAAGGAGAGAAAAGTTATTCACCAGTAAGGTCCCTGATCACAATGGAGGCCAGGGTGCAGCCAAATATGGCCGGGATATAGGAGTTGGTTCCCACAGTCGATTTCTTGTTGTGCTCTCCCTCTATGGGGATAACCGACTCTTTGACAACCTGTTCGGGTGAAAAAACAACCTTGAATCCCCCATGTACATCCATTTTTCGAAGTTTTTTACGAAGCAAATAGGCCAGTCTGCATTTATAGGTCTCTGCAAAATCGCACACTCTGATTTGCGAGGGATCCACTTTACCTCCCGATCCCATGGAAGAGGCCAGTTTAAGGCCCTGTTTCACTGTATGGTAGATCAGGTACATCTTGGGTGAAAATGTATCAATGGCATCCACCACATAATCGTAGGGGGTACGAAGAATCTCCGGGATCCTCTCGTCTTTTATAAATTCGTCGATCACGGTCAGTTCCAGACCGGGATTAATATCTTTCAAGCGCTCTCCCATGAGCTCGGCCTTTCCACGGTTCAGGCTGCTGTGAGTGGCTGGGATCTGCCTGTTAAGATTTCCAGGTTGAATGGTGTCACCATCGATAATGGTCATCTTTCCCACGCCGCTTCGACAAATCATTTCAGCGGCCATGGATCCTACCCCTCCCATACCAGTCACCAGGACATTTGCATCCTGAAGCCTGGCAAACTTCTCTTCGCCGAAAAGTTGAATGGTACGTTCCTGCCAGCCTGGATGTGGACCGGTGAGCTTCATCGGATGGTATTATATGAAGTTGCTAAACCTGGAAAGATGTGTCCGGGCGTTTTCAAAAATCTGCATATGCAGATGATCCTCCGAAATCCCCTTCACCTCAGCCGCAAACTGATAAAGCTCCCTGATGTCCATATCCCCCTCATCGGTTTCCAGGAACATCATCTCAACGGGGACCTTCTGAAGGGATTCGACAATTTTCGAATGCTCTCCGGTAATGGCTTGCCCAAAGGAAATCAGGAACCCTGCTTTCACAAGCTCTTCGGCCATCTCAGGGCTACCGTTATATCCATGGATGATCATTGGTACAACCGGCTGCTTTGCTTTCATAAATCCAAGCATCTCATTGAACGCTTTGACCACATGCAAGATTACCGGAAGATTGACAGTCTCGGCAAGCTCCACCTGTTTTTCAAAGATCCTCACCTGATCCTCCATGGGTGCCTCTATGGATTTATCAAGCCCGATCTCACCCACAGCCAGTACCCGGGGGTTTTCCAGAGCCAGGCGAACCTTATTCAGGGTCTCCTCTTCGTCTACCTTACCCACGTTGTAGGGATGAAGGCCAACCGAATAGTACCCGTTCTCAATATCCTCAGGAGGAAAATCTTTAGCCATTAGATTCTGCATCACCCACTCCTCAATGGTGTTAGACTGCCTGTGCCCGTGAATATTGATATATCTCTTTTGATCTGTTCCCATGATATCTGCTATTTTAATCTTATCTCTTAATCTCATTGATCCCCGTTTTCATCCTCTTGATTACCTCGTCCTTGCCCAGGAATGCAGCGAGATCAAAAAGTCCGGGCCCTTTTGCAGCGCCAACCAGCAAAAGCCTCCATGCGTTCATAATGGCACCCATGCCCCATTCATTAGAGGTGATTACTTGTTTAACTTGCAATTCAATACTTTCAGCAGTAAATGGCTCACACTTTTCAAGAGATTCAGCCAGGAGCTCCATTTTCCCGGGAGTATCCTCTTTCCATCGTTTCTTCACCACATCAGGGTCGTAGGCATCTGGTGCCTGAAAAAAGATCCACGATTCTTCCCACACTTCATGGAAAAAATCGATCCTGGGTTTGATGATTGGAACCAGCAAGGCAAGCCTGTTGTCATCTATATTCACATTATGGGCTTTCAGCACCGATTGAAAGGCCGGAATAAGCTTCTGATCGGTCATCAGTTGTATGTGCTGGTGGTTGAACCATAAGGTTTTTTCGGGATCGAACCTGGAACCCGATCTGCCCACCTTCTCCAGCTGAAACTCTTTGATAAGCTCATCCAGAGAGAAGAGTTCCTGTTCGGTCCCCGGATTCCATCCCAATAGTGCCAGCATGTTAATACAGCCCTCTGGAAGATAGCCTTCCTCCCGATAGCCCGGGGAGATTTCTCCCGAAATGGGATCTTTCCATTCCAGTGGAAAGACCGGAAAACCTCCCTTTTCACCATCCCTTTTACTCAACTTCCCTTTTCCGGTTGGTTTCAGGATCAGTGGCAGATGAGCAAATTTGGGCATGAGGTGTTCCCAGCCAAAGGCGCTGTAGAGTGATACATGGAGGGGAAGCGATGGTAACCACTCTTCGCCACGAATTACATGAGAGATGGCCATCAGATTGTCATCCACAACGTTAGCCAGATGGTAGGTGGGCATGCCATCGGACTTGAACAGGATCTTGTCATCCAGGGTAGAGGTAGAGAACACTACTTCTCCCCGTACCATATCCTGCATTACAATCTCCTTATTGGGCTCAAATCGGAACCTGATTACGTAAGGTGTACCAGAAGCTATCTTCTCTTCTACCTCCGGGGCTTGCATGGTCAGAGAATTCTTCAGGGATTCACGCACCCGGGCATCATAAACAAAAGTCTCTCCACGAGCTTCATACTCCTTGCGCATGCTGTCCAGCTCTTCGGGTGTGTCAAAAGCATAATAAGCATGTCCGCTCTCCAGAAGTTGCATGGCATACCTTTGATACTGGTCCTTTCGTTCAGATTGCCTGTAAGGACCAAATCCGCCTCCCTGGCCAGGACCTTCGTCAGGAGTCAATCCACACCAATCCAGTGCTCCCTTTATATAGTCCTCTGCCCCTTCCACATACCTGGTCTGATCGGTATCCTCAATACGGAGAATAAAGACACCGCCGTTCTTCCTGGCAAACAGGTAGTTGAACAGAGCTGTTCGTAATCCTCCGATATGGAGAGGGCCTGTGGGACTGGGTGCAAATCTTACACGGATATTCTGATTCATCTTGCTTATTAATTTATAATGTTACTTCCCCGGGTGCTTTTCCTGGAATTTGGGATAAAGTTCCTCCACTACCCACTTGAAGGAGGGTTCAAGCTCCAGTATTTTCCTGTACACCCTTCCGGCTTCAGAAAACTTCCTGGTTTTTTCATAGGCAATTCCCAATCCTGCCAGACAATTCATGTAGACCCAGTTCTCACGAGTACGCTCCTCTGATGATTCAAATAGTTCCACGGCCTTTTCATACGAGGGGACTGCCTTTTTTTTGGAACCCCCGAATATCACAGGCTTGTAGTAATCCATGTTGGCCTTTTCGAGCCATGCCTGGGGCTCATCAGGATCCAACTTTAAAGCTTTTTCATTGGCTTCCATGGACAGGCGACCCAATTTGGGTGCACGGGCGGGCTCCAGCATTATCTGAAATCCGAAAAAGGCTCCTTTCAGACTATAGACCCTTGCATTATCCCGCCCCAGTTCGGTCAACTGGGCCATATGCCTTTTTGCGCTCAGCAAGATCTCCTCGGCTTCTTTCTTTCGCTTTACCGATACCAGCCATCCGGCATAGCCATACTCTGCTTCCAGCAGATCATATAGCAGGTCCGGATCCGAAGTATTCTGAAAATCCTGCTCCATCTGTGTCATCAGATCCCTCCAGTGATCCATCTTCTCATGCATGTAAGACTGGTATATCTCCACCTTATAATCCTGTGCATTCACAGCAAGCAGCGACAATAACAAACATAGGGTGAGGCAATATTTCATAAGGCGTTGGAAAAATAGTTATAAATTCATGTTATTTATCATTTTTTTTGGGAAACAGAAACCCCTAATTTCGTATCCATACATTAATCCTATATTTCATGGACAATATTCTGGTGATTGGTGCTGCCGGGCAGATCGGTTCGGAGCTGGTGGTTGAATTAAGAAAACAATACGGCAGCGGGCAGGTATTTGCCACAGATATCAAACAGGCACCTGCCGATGTGGTCGAGGGTGGGCCTTTCCAGATATTGGATGTAATGGATGACAAGCAGTTGATCCACTTTATTATCCGGCATAAAATCACACAGATTTATCACCTTGCAGCAGTGCTTTCAGGAAATGCCGAAAAACTGCCCACTCAGGCCTGGAACATCAACATGGAGAGTCTGATGAATATCCTGGAAGTTGCCAAGATGGTTGAGGAGGTCAAAAAGGTGTTCTGGCCCAGCTCCATCGCCGTATTTGGTCCTACCACTCCCCGGACCAACACTCCGCAGCTAACAGTTATGGAGCCGGTCACTGTATATGGGATAAGCAAGATGGCAGGTGAACGCTGGTGCGATTACTACTTTAGCAGATATGGGGTGGATGTCAGAAGTATCCGTTATCCGGGTTTGATCAGCTATAAGACCGAAGCCGGTGGTGGCACCACCGATTATGCAGTGGAGATCTATTACGAGGCAATCCGGAAGGGTTGTTATGAGTGCTTCCTCACAAGCGAGACAGCGCTTCCCATGCTCTTTATGCCCGATGCCATCCAGGCCACCATCCAGCTGATGGAGACCGAACGCTCGAAGCTATCCATTCATAGTGCCTATAACCTGGGAGGAATGAGCATTACACCTGACCAGGTCTACCGTGAGATCAGGAAAGAGATTCCGGAGTTTACCATTTCTTACAAACCCGATTTCAGGCAGGCCATTGCCGATACCTGGCCACAGAGTGTGGATGACTCACTGGCAAGTAAGGACTGGGGCTTCAAACAGAACTACGACCTGGAAAAAATGACCGGAATCATGTTAAAAGAGATACGAAACAAACTTAAATAGAAGAAGATGTACGGAAAAATCAAGGAGCACCTGACCAAGGAGCTGGAACAAATCATCGATGCTGGCCTGTTCAAAGCAGAACGCATAATTTCCTCTTCCCAGGAGGCAGAAATTGAACTGGAAAGCGGGGAAAAGGTGCTGAACTTCTGTGCCAACAATTACCTGGGTCTCTCCAATCACCCCGAATTGGTGGAGGCTGCCAAAAATGCCATGGATACACATGGATTCGGAATGTCGAGTGTACGCTTCATCTGCGGAACCCAGGATCTGCATAAATCCCTGGAACAGAAGATCGCCTCCTACTTCGGCACTGAAGACACCATTCTCTATGCAGCCTGTTTTGATGCCAATGGAGGTGTTTTTGAGCCTCTGCTCACAGCCGAGGATGCCATTATCTCAGATTCTCTTAATCACGCTTCCATCATTGATGGGGTGAGGCTCTGCAAGGCCCAGCGTTACCGCTATAAAAACGCCGATATGGAGGATCTGGAACAGCAGCTTAAGGAAGCTCAGTCCCAGCGATTCCGTATTATAGTTACCGACGGGGTCTTCTCCATGGATGGCAATGTGGCACCGGTGGACCGGATTTGTGAACTGGCCGAAAAGTACGATGCCATGGTCATGGTGGATGAATGCCACTCTGCAGGAGTGGTGGGAAAAACCGGCCGGGGCGTTACGGAACTCTTCAAGATAAGGGGGAAGGTAGATATTATTACAGGAACTCTTGGGAAAGCATTTGGCGGAGCCATCGGCGGATTTACCACAGGTCGAAAGGAAATCATCGAGATGCTTCGTCAGCGTTCAAGGCCCTATCTCTTCTCAAACTCTATTCCACCAGCTGTAGTGGGAGCAGGAATCCGGATGTTTGATATGATGGATGAGACCACTGAATTACAGGAGCGTCTCCACCACAATACCAGCTACTTCAATTCAAAAATGCAGGCCGCCGGATTCGACATCAAGCCTACTCAATCGGCCATTTGCGCGGTGATGCTTTACGACGCCAAGCTATCTCAGGAATTCGCAGCCAAACTGCTGGATGAGGGGATTTACGTTATCGGGTTCTACTTCCCGGTGGTTCCACGTGAGCAGGCACGCATCAGGGTGCAGCTCTCAGCTGCCCACACACAGGAGCACCTGGACCGTGCCATTCAAGCATTTACTAAAGTAGGAAAGAAACTGGGCCTTATTGAGTAAGCCTTCGCCTGTTCAGGCCAGCATCTGACAGAACCAGTACAAACATGGCTACCAGGGCAGAAACGATGCCCGTCGAGATATTGACCTGCTTCAAGAAATCCAGGTTGAAATTCAACTGCGGCAATTGCCGCTCCGTCTGGGGCAGCGTAATTCTTGACCCGAACAATTCACCTGAGGGATCGGTATAAAGAACGGCAATCACAATAACCGCTATGATCAGGAGGATGATTATGATACGGCCACCCCTGCCAATCAGTGGTTTGTAAGACAGTTTAAGTGGAACAGCTTCGATCTTATCCATCACTGAAGCAGTAAAGTTTTCCGGAGCAGCTTCCACTCCTGATTCCCTGATTAACTTCGATATGTGAGAATCTCTTTTCATATTATAGAATTGAAGATACTTCAGATTTTAAATTTTCACAGATCACCTGGTACATTTTTTTTCTGGATCTGTGTAGTTTTATCCTGATGTTGCTGCTGCTAAGTCCGGTAACACCGGCAATCTCCTCCAGCGACAATTCATCATAATAAAAGAGGGTAACCACCACTGCATCGGTTTCAGCAAGCGATTCAATGGCCATCTTCAGATACTTGCTTCGCTCCCTGGCAGAGATACTTTCCAGCCCATTCATCTCTCCTTCATCCACCTCTCCTTCGGGAATATCATCCACCAGGTCGATCATCTTCACTTTTTTCCTGATCACAGAGATGCAGTGATTGTAAGCAATCCGGTACAACCATGTAGAGAACTTTGACTTTGCCTGAAAGCTAGCGATGGATCGGTAAGCCTTCACAAAAACATCCTGGGCAGCCTCTTCAGCATCCGCCTCGGAGGTGAGCATTCTTAAGCAAACCGTGTAGATCATATTCTTATGGGCATCTACCAAAGGTCCAAATGCTTCCTTGTCACCACCCTTTACGCGTTCAATCCGGTATTTTATTTCATGGACATCCATGCAAAATATAAGACGCTTGTTTTGGGAAAACGTTACAGGTTATTACAATTTTCTGACTTTTCCAATCTAATGCCTAAGAGAATCCTGACAATTTTATTCAGAATCTTGTAACATGGTGCGAATGGGTGACGTCAAAGAGTCAACAAACAATGTTTAACCAATTCTTACCATTATGAATGAAGATTTCCTTATAGTATTAATTATTTTCGCCGCCATTTTCGGAATTGTGTTTGTGGTGGCCCAGGCCAGGAACCGGGAACGGATGGCCATGATTGAAAAAGGTGTGAGCCCAAAGGACTTTATGACTGAACGCAGGCCTAATTCTTACGGAGTTCTTAAATGGGCCCTTTTACTGGTAGGTATCGGATTCGGACTGTTTATTGGAAGTGTCCTTGAAACCTATACCAGCATTCCTGAGGAGCCAGCCTATTTTGCAGCCGCACTCTTTTTTGGAGGCGCAGGCCTGTTCGCCGCCTTCCTGATCGCTAAAAAGGCAGAAGACAAGTAGTAAAATTGCCCAACTCCCTAAAATCCAGGGCCCTTTCGGAAGAGAGGGTCTTTTTTTTAATAAAAAAAGCCCCCCGAAAAGGAGGGCTCCACACAACAAACAGCGCTTAAAAACTATCCGCATTTGGAATGACCGCAATCTGTACAAATTAAGCAGCCCTCCTGGTAAATGAGGTTTTTAGAATTGCACTCTTCACACTTTTGTCCCGGTTTGGCTTTGGTGCCATTGGGGATATATTTTTTCAATGATCGCAGTACTCCTGCACTCCAGGTGTTGATCGATTCATTATCCAGGCGCAGCGAAGAAATCAGGTTGATGGTATCCACCACAGGCATTCCGTGCCTCAACACACCGGAGATCAACTTGGCGTAGTTCCAGAATTCACTGTTGAACTGATGCGACAGCCCCCCCATGGTCACTTTGTAACCATACTTATCTACATACTGGAAGTCATAGCGCTTGGCACCGTCCTCCCCTTTTATTTTTAATATTTTTCCTTTGGTCACTTTGGAAGGAATGGGGAAGGTATCCTCCTCCTTGCGGCCAGTAAAGATCTCATAAGGTTTGTCGTCCAGTAAACCGACAAAGGCAATCCAGTCTTCTTCGTTGTTTTTAAATCTCAGAATCTCGGCATCCAGTTCTTTGGGACGCTTAATGGGGAACTGAGTGTCCTTATCTGTTTTCTTATCGTTGGCCAGCAATACTCCTGATCTCGAGCCATCACGATAGACAGTCACGCCCTTGCAGCCATTCTCCCAAGCCTTCACATAGAGATCACCCACAAGTTCCTCCTTGGCATCCGAAGGCAGGTTGATGGTAACACTAATGGAATGATCGACCCACTTCTGTATGGCTCCCTGCATCTTTACCTTCTTCATCCAATCCACATCAGTGGAGGTAGCCTTGTGGTAGGGAGACTGCTTAACCAGCTCCTCCACATCACTGTCGCTGAAGTTTTTCACCTCTTCGGAATTCATCCCGTTTACTTCTAACCAGGTCAGGAAGTTGTGGTGAAACACATTGTACTCCTCCCAGCTGTCTCCAACCTCGTCCACGAAGGTCACATTGGCCGCATTGTCGTTTGGATTCACCTTCCTGCGACGCTTGTAAACCGGAAGGAATACTGGTTCAATTCCGGAGGTAGTCTGGGTCATCAGACTGGTGGTTCCTGTGGGAGCGATAGTCAGCAAAGAGATATTCCGTCTTCCATGCTTTTTCATCTCTTCCAGAAGATTGGGGTCCTCTTTTCCAAGCCTGTTTACGAAAGGATTGTCTTTCTCCTTATTATAATCGAACACCTCAAAAGGTCCCCGTTCCTTGGCCATGTTGACCGATGAGCGATAGGCTTCAAGGGCAATGGTTTTGTGAACCTCTACAGAAAAGTCAATGGCATTCTCGCTTCCATACTGCAGGCCCAGTGCGGCCAGCATGTCTCCTTCGGCGGTGATCCCAACACCGGTCCTTCTGCCTTCCAGCGCTTTTTTCTTTATATTTTCCCAAAGGCTGATCTCAACTCTTTTGATCTCCTCATCCTCGGGATCTGCATATATTTTATCCAGGATGGCATTCACCTTCTCCAGCTCCAGGTCGATGATATCGTCCATGATGCGCTGGCCCAGACCCACATGTTTGCGAAATTTCTCCCAGTTGAATTTAGCTTCAGGTGTAAATGCTTCCTCTACATAGCTGTAAAGGTTGATGGCCAGCAAACGGCAGCTGTCATAAGGACAGAGGGGAATCTCACCACATGGATTTGTGGAGACGGTCTTGAAACCCTGATCGGAATAGCTGTCAGCCACCGATTCGCGGATGATGGTATCCCAGAACAGGATTCCCGGTTCAGCCGATTTCCATGCATTATGTACAATCTTTTGCCAGAGGGTTCCTGCGTCTATCTTTTTGGTGTGGGTGGGTTCATCTGAATCGATGGGGTATTGCTGGGTGTAAGTAGTTCCCTCAATCACCGCTTTCATAAACTCGTCATTGATCTTTACTGAAACATTGGCTCCGGTCACTTTTCCTGATTCCATCTTGGCATCAATGAAGTGCTCTGCATCGGGGTGCTTCACTGAAATACTTAGCATCAAGGCCCCTCTTCTTCCATCCTGGGCCACTTCCCGGGTAGAATTGGAATAACGCTCCATGAATGGGACAACACCAGTAGAGGAGAGTGCACTGTTCAATACCGGGCTGCCTGAGGGCCTGATGTGACTTAGGTCGTGTCCTACTCCGCCACGACGCTTCATCAACTGTACCTGCTCCTGATCGATTTTCATAATTCCGCCATAGGAGTCGGCCTGGCCATCGTGACCAATCACAAAACAGTTAGAGAGACTGGCAATCTGAAAATTATTTCCTATCCCGGTCATGGGTGAGCCCTGAGGTACGATGTACTTAAATCCTTGCATCAGCTCAAAGAGCTCCTTTTCGGAGAGGGGATTGGGGTATTGTTTCTCAATGCGGCCGATCTCAGACGCCAGCCTTCGGTGCATATCATCGGGAGTAAGTTCATAGATACTCCCCTGGGAATCTTTTAAGGCATATTTGTTCACCCACACCCTGGCTGCAAGTTCATCTCCATTAAAATATTTCAGGGAGGCTTTATAGGCTTCATCAAAACCATAGGTCTGTTTAAGCTTTGCTCTCTCAGATTTTACTGCCCCTTTCTTTCCTTTGAGCGCTTGATCAACAAACATCAGGTTCTTTTGTGGTAATGCCTTTTCTGCCATTCTTTTCTTAAATTTTAATCTTCCGGGGTGTGCGCCAATCTTAAACACACAAATTAGTCAATGAGTTTACGCTTATCAATCCCTAGTTATTAAAAGCTATTAACAACCTTGTAATTAACTATCTATCAGCTTTTTATGAAACCCGCCCTCAAAAACAGAGGGAAAAGGGTCCCCCTTCGCATGTGAAAAAATCACTGATTCTTTTACCAAAAGGTTATGAAAAACGGGGTCCTTAACTGATACAGATTTCGGATTTGAAATTAAGAAGAAATCAAGAGCAGAATGACCAATTTTCATTCCATTTATCAACAAGAAATTAACGTTTTCGCTAACTCAATGAGAGGCAGACAGATGAGAAAAAAAAGAAAAAATTAGCATTCAAACCCTCTGCATCTTTCTGAATTACTGACATTTACACCTGAACCAGGAATTTTACTCATTTAAACAATCCCACTGTTCATGCGGGATTGCTGATCCTTGTACAAAGTGGAAAAAAAATGCTGAGAGGGTGTTAAAAAAGGGACGCTCCAAAAAAAGGAGCGCCCCCTGGTAAAAAATCAAAGTGTTGCCCGCTTAAAATCTGTAGGCAATGCTGAAGTTCCAGGTAAATCCGTTTCCGAAATAAACCCTGTTGTCCATATTCACACCATTCCATTCAGCTTCCCCGGCTTCGGGGTGAATGTTGGTGTCGGATTCTGAAATAAACTGCTTGTTCAGAATGTTATTGGCATTAAATCTGAAGTTAAGGCTGTTGCGATTCTTCAAATATAACTTGTAGGATACTCCTCCATCCAGCAGTCCGTAGGATGGCAGCTGCAGGGAGCCGGCGTGATCGGGTGCATCAAAACTTTCGGGATCGATGTCCGCATAGAGCCTGTTATAGAAACGATAGTCAAGGTCCACAGAGAGTCCTTTGACAATTTTGTAGGTTCCCAGAAGTCCGAAACTGGTTTGGGCGGCATTTCCCACCTTTACACCGTCCAGGTAGAGAACTTCATCACCACCTCCAATAGGGTTGCGGTCTTCGTCATAGAGACGGGCCACCACATCGCCTCCATAGGTCCAGTTACCAATGGATGCAAATCCACGAATAGAGAGGTTCCGAACGGGCTTGGCTTCAAATTCCAGTTCCACACCGTAATGGTTTTGAGCCACATTCTCATAGAGTGCTACATCATTGCGCTCACCACCATTATCAAAGTCTCCTGACTGACGAATTTGACGATCAGTCCATGCGGTGTAATATGCGTTCAGGTCCACATCCAGATACTGACTTCTGAATCCGTAACCGCCTTCCACACTCAGTACACCTTCATTTCCCACATATTCATTTACATCGTTCTGGTAGTTCAGAAAAAGATCGTCGAAGAAGGGCTGACGGGAGTAGTAACCTGCATTCACAAATACATTGTGATTGTCGGTGAGGTTATAGTTGGCTCCGGCCTTGATATTGTATCCGGGATGACGCAGCTTTTCAGAAACCTGCTCGTTAGGATCGGAGTAGGACATATAGTCGAAACGCTGGTAGGATTGGGTAGATACTGCAGCCTGAACAAAAGTAGAGAGTTTATTCGTTTTGTATTCCAGCTGACCGAATGCACCCATATAAGAGATACGCTCAGTATTGAAATAGTCCAACCTATCATAGTCCTCGCTGTTTCTGTTGGTCCAGAACATATATGGACTTGCCCTGTGCTCCTGGGTATAAACCTGGCCACCTGGGTACTGCTCCTGGAATCCGTCACCATTGTAATTGTCATCCCAGTATCCATCTAATCCCCAGAGGTTATCTACCAGCCTGAAGTGCTGACCATAATAAGTTCTTAAGTCAGTCCCCAGGTTAAAGGAAAGATTCTCGTTGATCTCGTGGCTATAGTTGACCACGGCACCCAGCCACCTGTGCATGTTCATGGAGGCCCGACGAACAGCCGCTCCATCACCATAGGAACCAATGGTCCTGCCAGGAATGTGCCAGTCCTCTGAACCATCGTTAACAATGGCCCTGTTATTGGCTTCAATCTGGTCAAAGTCCAATTGTCCATCTGCATCATAGGTATAGTATCCGGTACCATACCCACCGGTTCCTCCACCTGATCCGGTGGATCCGTAAATTACTGTGGAGAGCGAAGACTTATCGCTGATGAACCAATCCCAGTTCAGGTTGGCTACCGGCTTGTGGTAGAAATTCTCGCGCAGGGAATAAACCTCACCGTTTTTGTAGCCCCAGTTGCTATTATAGCGCTGCTCTTCATTGGTGATATCACCATCACCATCCCTGTCATAAGAGCTCAGGTTCTTGGTGTAGTTCTGATAGTGCCACTGTGGAGCACCCGTCATAGAAAAGTTGAATTGATGCTTTTCAGAAGGCTTGTAACCTACAGAAAAGAAGTAGGTCTGGCCCTGGCCATTGTTACCGTCATTATAACCATTACCCTGCCAGTGAGAAAGCAGGATGCTGGCGCCCCAACCGTTTTCACCCATTCCTGTGGAGTAGCTGCCCACATACTTCATGTAACCGTCATTCCCAACCATGGCGCTCAGGCGTCCGCCAGAAGCCATATCGGTTGCTTTAGTAACCACGTTGATGGTAGCACCCACTGATGAGATAGCCAACTTGGAGGATCCGAGTCCCCGCTGAATCTGAACTGCAGTAGCAATTTCAGAAAGTCCCTGCCAGTTTGACCAGTATACCTTGCCGTCTTCCATACCGTTTACTGGCTGGCCATTAAACAGTAGTGCAAGGTTTTCCTGTTCAAAACCTCTGATATTGATCCTTGAGTCTCCATAACCGCCTGCCTGACTTCCAACATAAACGGATGGAGTGTTTTTCATGATATCGGGGAATTCCTGGTTCCCTGTTTTGGCTATGATTTCGGGAAGTTTGATGGTGGAAACGGCCACGGGAGTCTCCCGGTCCTTTGCCACGTCAATTACGCCATAACCTGTAACCACGACCTCGTCCATGGAAGTGGCATCAATCACAAGAGTCACATCCCCAATCCCTGTAGCTGAAGTAAGATTGAAAGGAATGGTCTGTGGTTTATACCCCAGGAATGAGATAACAACTTCACCGGTCTGGGCAGTCGTAGTCAACTCAAACGCTCCTTCCGAATTGCTTATGGTCCCATTGGTGGTTCCTGCTTCAACGATATTTGCACCGGGCAAGGCCCCTTCCGATTCTTCGTCTAATACTGTTCCCCTCAGTACTCCCTGACCCATTACAGCCATGGAAACTGCCACAACTGCCAGTGAGAGTACTAATCTTTTCATTTTTTTCATAGAGTTTAATTTTTAATTATGAGTCCACTCCGAAAAGTCGAAGCGGCACGTTCTTAATTAATAATAGTGTTAATATATGTGTGTCTCATAAAGTTATAAACAATTGACTGTTAATTATATACATAGGTTTTTACACTGCTTT
>Ga0164313_10002892_pt1 | contig 15301 bp, 9 predicted proteins | sample GuaBasSedimGuay4_FD_113735 | JGI IMG/M metagenome (GOLD analysis project Ga0164313, IMG submission 113735) | Subseafloor sediment microbial communities from Guaymas Basin, Gulf of California, Mexico - Guay4, Core 4569-4, 0-3 cm | ecosystem: Environmental > Aquatic > Marine > Hydrothermal vents >... | reverse complement strand
TTCTTCGGGTGCTTCAACTATCGGTTCTTCGGGTGCTTCAACTACTGGTTCTTCGGGTGCTTCAACTATCGGTTCTTCGGGTGCTTCAACTATCGGTTCTTCGGGTGCTTCTTGGTCCCTGATTTCTTTTTCTTTCTCTTCGTTTTTTATCTCCTTCAGAGGATCATTTAATTCAGAATTTTTCATGACAGGTAGAGGATTAGTAGGTCGCTATCTCATACAAATTAGTCATTTTTCATGAATTGCGCATTTTATCAGAAAAAAACTGTCCTATCTTCGTAGAAAATCAGACCACTATGCGCATCGATATTATTACGGTGTTACCACAGTTATTAGAGGGGCCGCTCAATCACTCAATCGTAAAGAGAGCCAGGGAGAAAGGACTGGTGGATCTCCATGTTCATGACCTGAGGGATTTTTCGCAGGATAAACACAGAAGGGTGGATGATTATGCATTTGGTGGGGAAGCCGGAATGGTAATGTCCATCGAGCCCATAGAGAGAGCTATTTCTCAGCTATCCTCACAAAGGGAATACGATGAGATTATCTATACTTCGCCCGATGGGAGCAGGTTCAACCAGGGGGAAGCCAATCGACTTGCCCTGGCTGAAAACTTGCTTATCCTATGCGGTCATTATAAAGGGATCGACCAGCGGATCAGAGATCACCTGGTAAGCTGTGAAATCTCTATTGGCGATTATGTGCTGACAGGTGGAGAACTGGCTGCAGCAGTTATAACAGATAGTGTGGTCCGCCTTCTACCGGGAGCCATTTCTGACCTTACCTCAGCACTGAGCGATTCATTTCAGGATGGATTGCTTGCACCGCCCGTCTATACCAGGCCAGCCGATTACAAAGGATGGAAGGTACCCGACATTCTTTTATCGGGACATGCTGCAAAGATCGACCAATGGAAACATGAACAGTCACTTGAACGCACTCGCAAGCTCAGACCCGATCTTCTGGAGGGTATGGAGGAATAATTATCGTAAAAATCAATCAATGGTTTGGCGCTGGCACAATGCGGCAAAATCACAATAGCTGCACTTCTTATCATTAGTTCTCTGCACAAAGGGAACAGATGGATCATAGAGCTGTTGCAAAACCTCTTTCAAATGCTTTATGAATGATTCTTCAAGTCCCGCAAATGAAATTATTCTCCCCTCCTTCTTAAGGCTTGTCATGTTCAGAGCTGGATCAAATCTCTCCTCAAAAATACCTTTCATGGTGTAGAGTCCAGGCATCACCTCTTCGCCAGGATACACCTCTCCCACCAACCATGCATAAAAAAGGGTCTGCATGGCGGCCCCGTTCCTGCTTCCATATTCCCCTTCAAAAAGAGATTCAAGTGTGGAAAACTTCTGACTTGTCTGCCCCGTCTTATAGTCAATAACCCTAAGCTGTCCATTTACACGATCGATCCGGTCTATTTTTCCTCCCAGGCGAATCTCCAGTTTCTCTTGATTCACATCTATCTGTAAATTCCGGCAGTACTCCTCTTCGGCGGAAACAAGTTCGAATGGAGCAATGGACAGGTCTGTAAGGATGATCTTCTCCAGGTAACGGAGCATCACACGAAATATAATTATATTCCGGCCTTCCAATACATCGCGTTTCCGGCCCTTGAAATGCTGTTTCATAAAGACCTTCCTGAGGACCTCCTCAGGCTTAGTTGACCCCATAAGTCCGTCTAATTCTGCCCGGACCACCTGCTTCTCGTTTCGTTCCGCAATCTCGCTGTATAATTCTTTGAGGGTATCATGAACCACAGTTCCAAAACCCGCAGCATCAATTTCCTCACTAATCTCATCCGCTTCGCCAATACCGGCGATGTATCTGAGGTAAAACTTCAAGGAGCAATCAATATAGGTGTTCACTGCCGAGGGAGAGAGATATCGCCCCTCCTTCACATCTGCCAAGTATCTCTCCAGCTTCAGATCCACCTGCCGGGTGTGAACTACCTCAATTTCTGGAACTTCCCTGGCATGCACCTCCAGTCCGGGCCTGATTACTTCCATCTTTTTGCTAAAAATCAATTGGTGGAGGTAGCGGCTCATCTCCCCTGTCCGCATCCCTTCCGTACCTCCATTGAACAGGAGATCAACCCGTTCGGCACGCTGAAGCAGTCTGTAGAAATAATAGGCATAGATGGCATCCATATCCTCCCTGGCAGGCATTCTGAATGCGAGTCTAAGTGAATAGGGTATATTGGAATGAACGGAGTGGGCAGAAGGCATCACCTCTTCGTTCATGGAGAGCAAGACCACATGCTTAAAATCCAATAATCGGGTCTCCAGAATTCCCATCACTTGCAGTCCGGAAAGGGGCTCTCCCTCGAAAGGAATACGTAGAGCACTCAGCAACTTCTTCAAAAAGCGCTCAAGAATGGCGGCACTTATGTCTGGGCGCAACGTGACAATTGTTTCAAGCTTATTCAGATGGGTCAGTAACTGTAAGATAAATGCCCGATCAAGCGATTGCTGCATCAACTCCTCTTTTCCTGCCAGGGTTTCAAGGATATGATTGAATAGGATTTTCAGGTAATCAAGTAAGCCAGGAGCTTTCTCTATGGGTCTGAATATGGCACTTTCCAGCTCTCCGGTAAACAAATCCTGATCTACCATTACCAGGTTATTTCGAAGTATTTCACGTGTCATATCTTCTGAGGAGCCATCCTTCATCCGCCTGAAATAAGGATGCAGCAGAATTGCCATCACATCCTTGTGATAAAAATGAACCTTGCCTCCGGAAGTACGCCTGATGTTGTGCTGCATGCGAAGAAGAGTGTCAATAAAACTGAAGACCGGTGTATTCTTCATAGGATAGCCCATGGTCACATTGATCTCCCCTGTACCCCCGGGTAGCGACATCATGACCGGTAGCAGCAATTCCTCATCACAAAGAACCAGAGCCGTATCGGTGCAATCGCGAAGGGTTTCCGGGGCTTTGGACTCCAATATCCGGTGTATAGTTTTGGCCTGAAGCACATCCGTTGGCAGCTCAAAAATCCTAAACTCTTTTTCCGCTTCCAGTCCGCGAAACTCCTCCAGCCTGACTGCTGATGGAAACTGCTCCATATTGTCTCTTAAAAAGCGACCAGCTTCCTTACCGGCACGATCAGTATATTGATGATCATAATCCCAGTAGAACTCGGCTCCATGCTTCTGCAGGCCGGAAAAGATTCTCTTTTCGCAAGGATTCAGTGCGTTAAACCCGGCAACAATGGTTCGCCCCTCCCAGTTATAATCCATTTCTCCCATGGCTATTCTCTCCGCAATCTCCCTGTACTGCATCCCCTGATAGCCCGCCCCGCTTTCTGACAAGTCGCTCCTCAAACGCTTATACAATGCCGGCAGAAGTAGCCAGCTTCTGAGAAAGAGCTCCTTTTCCGGGGTCTGATCGCCCAGATGAAATCCTGTCCAGAACTGCCTTATAAATTCAAGCTGCTCAGGTTCCAGGCCGGCCATAGGCTCTTCAAGTGTTTTCAGGTCTATGATATTACGAAAGAGCATGTCTGTATCAACCAGGTACTTGTCCAGTTCATCAAAATCCCTGAGCATCATTTCACCCCAGAGATAAAATTCATCCAATGAATCGGGATGCTCCACCGATTCACAGTAGATATCATACAGGCCAAAGAAGAGATCGAGGGGATCGGCAAGCTCCAGCTGACTCGACTCATCGATGAAATCACTGATCGTATAGATGTGTGGTGCCCAGTCTGTTTTATGGATATGCTTGGCCAGATGCCGCTGAAGAAAGAGTCCCGCGCGCCTGTTTGGCAAAATGATTCGGGACTTACCCAGCTCACCTGAGGTGGTGCGCACAAGATGGATGGCCAGTGTTTCAAGGAAGGGCTGCATCATCTTTCCGTTTTAAAGTTTTTTCCCTGCCAGCTGTCATTCTTAAGAAGGAGCTCCTCAAATGCTCTTAATACACCATCGTATCGGAGGCCCCATCCCTCTCTGATCCCCATTCCAGGAGTTACTTCACCGGCAATCCGCTCCACTACAAATGCCGGATTGAGCCTTTCCAGTATCTCCATCATCAATTGCAGGTATGCCTCCATGGAAAAATTCTGAAAATCTTCAGGCTTCTCATGGTATTCCCTGGCCATGGCAGTCCCCTTGATCACCTGCAACTGATGAAACTTTATGCTGCTCAGGGGCCATTGGGAAAGCTCAGTGGCCGTAGCCAGAAAATCGTCCCGGGTTTCTCCTGGCAGTCCAAGAATCACATGACCACCTACCCGAACTCCCCTGCCGGCAGTTTCCCTAACAGCCCAAAGGCTCTTCTCCACATCATGCCCCCGGTTAACCCGCTGCAGGGTTCTGTTGAATACCGACTCTATGCCATACTCCACAACCACATGACAGCGCTCTGACAAATCCTGGAAATAGTCCAAGATCTTCTCATCCACACAATCGGGTCGTGTACCCACTACAATTCCCATTACTTCGGGAATGGCTAGCGCCTGCTCGTACATGGAGCTAAGGTCCTCCAGTTTGGCATAGGTATTTGTATAAGCCTGAAAATAAGCCAGGTATCGGGTGGCCTTTCGGTATCTCTTCTTGTGGAAGGCCATGCCCTGCATGATTTGATCAGCAATTGATTTCTCAGGATTATTGTAGGACGGATTAAAAGCACTGTTATTACAGAAAGTACAACCGCCGGTACCACAACTTCCATCCCGGTTGGGACAGGTAAAGCCTGCATCGATAGTGATCTTTTGCACACGCTCACCATAGAGCTTCCTGAAATAATCGCTGTATGCATTTAACCGTCTCTCTGTTCCCCAGGAATAAACCATGCCCTTAAATCTTTATTGTTTTATCAAGGATCACATACCAGATGTATCCCTCCACATGTTTGTAATCCATCTGACGGAGCTGCTCCATGTAGGAGCGCACCTGTCTGATATGGTCGGGCTTCTCGATTTCTCCAAATTTGAAATCGATCACGGTTATACCTTCCTCCTCCACAATCACCCGGTCGGGACGAAGCATGACTCCATGGCCACAAAGGATCGCCCGTTCATTATAGACCTGCACTGTCTCATCTTGTAAAAACCAGCGTTTTACAATCGGTCCGTTTAACTTCTTCCGAATCAGTAGTTCCAGGGCTTCCCGCTCTGTTCCTGGAACCTGTCCCTCTTTCTGCATGGCATCCAGCACCGGTTCCAAATCCTTTATGCTAAGGATTCTGGAAAAGATCTGGTGCATCATAGTACCATACATGCGTCCGGTTCGGAATATCCCCTCCTCATCCACAAAATACTGATCGTTTCTAAGTCTCACCTTCAGGGAACGTTTATCCCGGTTCACAGGATAGCTTCTGAACTGCCACGGATCCTCCACCTGAGGCTGAGATGGATAGACCGGCATCTCCCCCAGGGTCATCACCTTACCATCCAGGTAAGACTCCAGGGCTGCTGTGCAGGGCTGCTTCTCCGGACTTCTTTTCAAAATGGCCCGTAACAGATCCCCTGTGCTTTTCACCCCCTTCCCCTCCTTAAGGGGAATACCAATATAGAGCAGATCCCTGGCCCTGGTAAAAGCCACATATAAGAGGTTTAGTTTATCCAAATATCCCTTCATCCGTTCCCGATAATAAGCTGGTGAGAAAAGGGTATGCATTAGTTTGGAAGTGAATTTCACAGGTACAATGGGAATTCTCTCCAGGGGTGTTCCATCGGTAGCACACCAGAGGATATCAAAGTTCCTGTGGTCGGTGGTCACTTCCCAGTCACAGAAGGGAACAATGACCGCCTTAAACTCCAATCCCTTTGATTTATGTATGGTCAGGATCCTTAGTGCATTGGACTCTTCGGAAACCGAGATACCCCGTTTCGAACCATGTTGTTCCCAGTAATCCAGGAAATCCCTGATTCCTACCGGATCTCTCCGTTGAAGGTCAATCACCACATCCTGAAATGCCTGGAGATAGGGCAGGTCCTCCGCGCGGGATCCAAGAGAGAATTCTTCGATCAAGGACTCTATCAATTCATAGAGGGGCAGTTGCTTAAGCAGTTCCCGCTGTTCTGAAAAGTGCTCCGGGAAGAACAGTTCCGGTGCAACATCCACGCCGAACAGCTGAGCCGGATCCATGTCCGGTATGGTTCCCAACAAAAAGCAGTGGTACTTGAGCAAGGTGTTGTTGATTTCATGATCGGGTTGCACAAGATAGCGAAGGAGTGATACAAGGATGCTTACTGAATTGTTATGTACCAGCAACAAAGATTCGTTGGAGATAAGTCGGAAGCTTCTTGTTTCACCGGTAAGCCTGGCATGTTCCAGCAACTTGTTTGCCACGGCTACACCCTCTTTGCGGGTACGTACCAGGATAGCCGTTTCGCCTGGTTCAATACCCGATTGCCGGATTTCTTCCACCCAGTCAGGGAGAGCATCCAGCACCTGGTCCCTGAACGGGCGTTCCTCTTCTTCAAACAGTACACCCTTGACAAATCCACCAGTCCCCATCTGCTGTTGTGGAATCTCCTGCACCACATCCTCATAAGCCTTTCTGAACCGCTCCACTTCCTGCTCCGCTTCCATCCTGGTAACTGGAGAAGCCAGCAGCTCCCTGCTGATCATCTCGGACAGCAGCTGTGATGAAAGCTGGAAAACGGTGTTGTTAAATCGGATGATCTCTTCCCTGCTCCGGAAGTTTTTAGCCAGGGTCCTGATATGGACCTCCTGGTGCCGGAAGTCATGTTCCAGTTCTGATGCCAGGATCTTCCAGTCTGAATTTCTCCAGCGATAAATAGATTGCTTTACATCCCCGACTACCAGGTTCTGCTGCCCGGCTGCAAGGGAATTATCCAGCAAGGGCCTGAAGTTATCATATTGAAACAGAGAGGTGTCCTGGAACTCATCCAGCATGATATGATGAAAACGGCTGCCTGTACGTTCATATACAAAGGGTACCTGATTTCCTCCGATGATGCCACGAAGAAAGCGGCTGGAGTCAGCGATCAGGAAGAGATTTCTCTCCCTGGTATATTCGCGGACGTACTCCCAGGTATCGGCAAGGATTCCCAGGGTATAAAAATTGGCCCGGACTACTGCTATGGTATTTAAAATTACCTGCAGACTATAGACTTCATTCAACTGTGGGATCAGCTGCTCTTCGGTCAGTGCAATCATGGCCGGGGAGGAATCTTTTTTAAGCCACTTTTCAGGAAGTTCCAGCGCAAGTAATTTTGAATCTGTAAAATTTATATCTTCCTCTTTTACAGCAGTCACAAAAAGCGTTGCAGGGGAATTACTTTTCAAATTAAAATCTTCCGGGCTAAGGTTTAGCTTCCCCATTTGCTGAAGCGCCTTTTTACCCATGTCCGACATTTTTCGGCGGGTTTGCCGCTCAAGCTGTACTAAATCCTCGGAAAAGAGATTCAGGTTCTCCTTTTTTAGTACCGAGATATTATGCTTCAGAAACAATCCCTGGAAAGATTCTTTAAAAAGCTGCATTCCGAGTTGAATGATCTCTTGCCTGAAATTCCATGATCTACTCTCCTCCATCCGCTCTTCGGCATAACGTATTAACCACGCCTGCAGTTCCGGGTGATTTCCAAGATCCTGAAACATTCTATCCACTGCCAGCGACAGGACGCGGGGATGATCAAGCTCCAGATTATAACCAGGCTGTATACCTATTTCCCTGGTGAAGGCCCGGATCACAGATTGGAAAAATTTATCGATGGTGCCCACTGAAAAACCTGAGTAATCATTCAGGATAATGTCCAGCAATTCTCCGGCCTGCCGGCTGATGGACTTTTCATCCAGTCCGGTCGCCTCAACAAGCTGCTTCATTTCCTCCATGGGCTCAAGCGAACTATAATGCGACAGCGCAGAAAGTCTGCTGAGGATTCTATGTTTCATCTCCCCTGCTGCCTTATTGGTAAAAGTAACTGCCAGGATATGCCGGTGGATCCCCGGGAAACTATAGAGTAATTTTAAATACTCCATGGTCAGGGCAAAGGTTTTACCTGAACCGGCAGATGCTTTATATATGTTAAGGGGGGGCATTATGTAAAGATAAGATTGGATTGCTTAGAATTTCATAATTTTGTGCAAATTTAAATCATGGCCAAACGTGTTGTAGTTGGATTATCGGGAGGAGTAGATTCCAGCGTGGCTGCCTACCTTTTAAAGGAAGCAGGCTACGAGGTCATTGGGCTTTTTATGATCAACTGGCACGATAAAACCGGTGTAATCGATGCAGATTGTCCCTGGGACGAAGATGTGGTCTTTGCCGAACTTGTGGCCAAAAAATTGGAGATTCCTTTCCATGTGGTGGATCTTAGTGAGCCCTACCGGGAACGGGTCATCGATTATATGTTCTCTGAATATCAAAAAGGCCGGACTCCCAATCCAGATGTGCTCTGCAACCGGGAAATTAAATTCGATGCCTTCCTTGACGCGGCAGAAGCTTATAAACCCGATTATGTGGCAACAGGTCATTATTGCAAAAAGCAGACCAGCAATAACAAGGGTACGGAGATCCAGCACCTCCTGGCAGGAGACGATCCCAACAAGGATCAGAGCTACTTCCTTTGCCAGCTGTCTCAGGAGCAACTTGTCAGAACCCTGTTCCCCATCGGGCATCTCCTTAAGCCGGAGGTGAGGGAGGTAGCCAGAGCTCAGGGACTGGCCTCTGCCGGGAAAAAGGATTCACAGGGAATCTGTTTCGTGGGCAAAGTCCATCTTCCTGTTTTTCTACAACAAAAACTGAAAGCCAGAGAAGGCAATATATTTGAGATCCCTGCCGATCTAAGTCAATACAGTTCTGAGAAACAAGATTTTTCAGATCTGGAAGCCATCTGCGCTCCATGGCCTTATGTCAAAGAGGATGGACAGTGGACCGGCAAACACCAGGGGGCCCATTTCTTTACGGTGGGACAACGAAAAGGCTTGAATGTTGGAGGAAAAACTGAGCCCCTTTTTGTGATCGCTACGGATGTAAAGACCAATCGCATCTATGTGGGACAGGGACAAAAGCACCCTGGTCTATACAGGCGCGGACTCAAAATCATCCCCTCGGAGATACACTGGGTAAGAAGGGACCTGGAAATGCAGGTGGGTGAAAGCCGATTCTACCTGGTAAGGATACGTTACCGGCAGGCCCTGCAGGAGGGCACTCTACACATGACCGATTCAGGTCTCTACATCACATTTAAGGAGCCCCAGAGGGGGGTAGCAGCCGGACAGTTTGCAGCGTGGTACGATGGAGAAGAACTGTTGGGATCGGGAGTGATTAATCAGTAGGAGAAGGCTATTTTTTATGAAGTCCGCACTCCTTGTGCAGCTCACTTTCCCACCACCACCTGCCGGAACGAATATCCTCTCCGGGTTCAATGGCGCGGGTACAGGGCTCACAGCCAATACTGGGGAATCCCCTGTCGTGTAGAAGATTATAGGGAATATTATTCTTTTTGATATAGTCCCATACCTCCTTTTCGGTCCAGTTAATCAGGGGATTAATCTTAAGCAGTCCGTTATTGGCATCCCACTCCACCATCTTGTTGAAAAACCTGGAGACCGATTGATCCTTACGTAGTCCGCAGATCCAGGCCTGCTTATCTTTAAAGGCCCGGGGCAACTGGGCCACCTTTCTGATGGAGCAGCATAGCTTCCTGTTCTCAACACTATCATAAAAGAGATTGATACCCTTTGCTGCCACCATCTCCTCTACCTTTGCAGGCTCGGGAAAATAGGTCTTCATGCGTATACCAAAAAACTTATTAGTCCGGGCAATCAAATCATAGGTCTCCGGGAAAAGTCTCCCCGTGTCCAGGGTAAAAACTTCTGTATCTCTCTTCTGACGAAGCACCATCTCTGTGAGTGCCTGATCCTCAAGCCCCAGACTGGTAGAAAGGACAATATGCTCGCCAAAATGCTGCAGGAAAAATCCGATGACACCCATGGGGCTCTTGCCCTCCAGCTCCTTATTCCATTGCGCTATTTGCGCTTCTAGTTTATCGTTTAATTCCATGTACTTACTGAATAATATATCAGTTAAAGGATTCCAATTTACCCATATCAGCCCAGCTATCACGATCGTGCCGGTATAGATGAACAGGATAAAGTTTTGCCAATTCCAGGTAGAAAGGCATCAGCGAAAAACGTTTCTCCTTGGGAAAGAGGGTGAAAACCTTAGGATCCATAATATGAATAGCGCTGAAGGCAATGGGAATAAGCCCATCTGCTGAAGCATGCGTAAGAATAGTCTCACCGGTCCGGTTATCACGCCAGCCTTTTAATAAACCATCTCCGTCCATCAGGAGGCTGCGGGTGGTGACCCTCTCCTTCACTGCCATGCTTGCAATAGCTCCGCTTTTAAGATGATCCTCATACATGGCACGCAGATCAATATTACTCAGGATATCCACATTATAAACCAGAAAAGGATCCTTTCCAAAAAACCAGGAAGCAAAGGCTATTCCCCCACCGGTATCGAGCAGTTCATCCTTTTCATGGGAAAATTCAATCTCGATCCCAAAATAATCCTTCTGCTTCACGAAATCCCTGATCATATCAGCGTGATGATGCAAATTGACAATAATTGATGTAAATCCACTGGATTTCAGCTTTTCCACTACATGCTCCAACAGAGGCTTTCCCTCCCATTCCAGTAAGGCCTTAGGTTTATGATCTGTCAAGGGCTTTAGGCGGGTACCCAACCCTGCTGCCAGAATTATCGCTCTATTTTCTTGGGCTTGCAACACCATTTTTCTTTGGGAGATTTTCTTTCACATTTTTCGCAAAGATACTTCTTCTCTTTACCCCGTATCTTTTCATCCAATCCATCCTCCTCATTGCACCGTTTTTTACTCATCTATCCACCTTATGCAGAGAATAACGCTGCAACTGGGAAAATGTTTTATACTCCTAAACTGAGGTCCGGAAACATCCCTGGCAGCCTCTGCAATGGCACCTGTTCTTCGCCAGTTTACACGTTTGCAATTTACAAGTTTTATCAGGTAATTTGTCACACATCATTCATATTACAAAATCATGATATTGATTGCAGACAGTGGCTCCACCAAAACTGATTGGAGATTGATAAGCGAAAAGGAGATTCGCAGTATGTCAACAAGAGGGATTAATCCCTATCATTCAAGTGAAAAAGAAATTGAAAATGAACTATTAGAGCTTGACTTACAAGGAGATGAAGGTAATATTCATGAGATATATTTTTATGGATCGGGTGTGGCCAATGAAGAAATGAAGGCTGTAATCTTCAGAGCGCTTCAAAAACGCATTGGAGTACACCCCTACATACAGGTTCAGGATGACCTGATGGGTGTGGCACGAGCTCTTTTCCAGGATAGAAGCGGAATAGCATGTATCCTGGGGACAGGCTCAAATTCCGGATATTACAAGGATGGGAAGATCTCTGATAAGGTACCAGCCATGGGTTACTCCCTGGGTGATGAGGGAGGTGGTGCCGATATTGGAAAACGGCTTGTCAATGCGCTGCATAAAAGAAACCTGAGCGATCAACTCAGAGAAGCCATTATCACCGAGGAGGGGCTAAGCATGGATCAGATCCTGGAAAACGTCTATAACAAACCACATGCAAACAGATACCTGGCTTCCTTAACACAAATTGCAGCTAAATATATTGAACATCAGGAAATCAGGGAGATTGTTTCTGCGGCCTTTGAAGATTTTATTGCAAAGAATATCTCCAAATACAGTCACTACAGCGATCTGGAGATTGGGTTTGCAGGCTCTGTAGCTTATTATTTCAAGGATATTCTCACAGAGGTAATGGAGAAGCATCATCTGAAGATCAGTCTTATAATGCCCTCACCCATAGAAGGATTGCTTAGCTACCACAAGGAGGTTCATACGACAGATATGAATGCATCAGTCTCCATTACCGAGTCCAGCTCCAGGTACGATAACCTGGAACAGATGTCGGTCAAGCAGCTACTGGAAAATATTAACCGGGAGGATAGTACCGTTCATAAGGCTGTCCATACCATCATCCCAAAAATCGAAAAACTGGTGGAAGGCATTATTCCAAGACTTATGAAAGGGGGCCGCCTCTTTTATGTTGGAGCAGGCACCAGTGGCAGGCTTGGGATTGTAGATGCATCTGAAATTCCACCCACCTTCGGGGTTCCATTTGACATTGTAATCGGGATCATCGCCGGTGGTGACAAAGCGATTCGGAAAGCAGTGGAATCTGCAGAAGATGATCCTCACGGAGCCTGGCGTGATCTGGCCAAATTCAAACCCGGGAAGAACGATGTAGTGGTAGGGATAGCAGCCTCGGGAAGAACGCCCTATGTGATTGGTGCCGTTCAGGATGCAAAGAAAAATGGTCTTCTGACCGCCTGTATCACCAACAATCCCAACAGCAAGCTGGCCGAAGCGGTGGACGTTCCACTGGAAGCACTGGTGGGACCCGAATTTATAACCGGAAGTACCCGCATGAAATCAGGAACCTCCCAGAAGCTCATCCTTAATATGATTACCACCTCCACCATGATCAAGCTGGGCAGGGTAAAGGGCAACAAGATGGTGGATATGCAACTGACCAATGCCAAGCTGGTGGAGCGGGGATCAAGAATGATCAGTGAGGAACTGGGGCTTGAGATGGAAGAATCCAAACGACTCCTGCTGCTTCATGGTTCCGTAAGGAATGTACTGGATAGTTTTAAGTAGCTATTTTCTTCCTATGGAACGGGCATAGAGCAGTGCCGTTGTACGATAAAAGATATGCCCAAGTTTTGTAAAAGGAAGGTACATAATCACAAACCAGACGGCCACCAGGTGGCTTAAGTAAAGATGGTAGGCAATGGACCAGTCTCCAAACCGGGCCAGCTGCACCAGGCTTCCTGAAAGGGTAAGCAATCCTATGGAAATCAGCAAGAGCCAGTCTGAATACCCACTTTTTCCAAATACGCTTTTATTTCTCAGCCGTTGCCAGCTCATCATCCCCAGTCCGGTATAAATCATCAATGATGCCAGATTTCCCAGAATCTTAAATGGATTTGTGATGGGGAGCGGATAATGATGCGTAACAGTGGCCCAGATGGCATAGAGGGTGACCATGATCAGGAGGGCAAATCCAAAAAACAAAAGCATATGAGCCACCTTGCCACCTTTCCGGGTACCACAAGCTGAAAAAGAGCTATGGGATAGGATCTCACCCAGCACTTTGAATACAGGGAGTCTATGCATACCAGACGCACCAGGCGGGCATTGCCTCTTCATATCTTTCCAGAATCTGCCAATACCCAAGGCTGCCAGCAAGTAAAAACCAAGTGTTATGGCAGAAAAAGTACCATTCAAGAGGCCATGGGGAAAAAAGGCAGAATAATCCACCGGTCCCTCAGGAATCCGAAAGGTTCCTGCCAGAGAAAGAATGCCAATAATCACCACAAGGGGTATGGCAATGGCTAATGGTAGGTAAGCAGGTTCGCTGAGCAGCTTCCCAAGGAAACGGGGGCGAGCATAGTGCCGATAGCTAAGCTGACGAACTCCCGAAATCACATCGGCTGGTTTTACATCGCGCGGACAATAGCTGCTGCAGTCTCCACACTGGTGACAGAGCCAGACATCGACGTTGCCGATCAATTTATCTTTCAATCCCCAGCCCGACCAGATCATTTCTTTTCTTGGAAAGGGCCTGTCAGCGGGGGCCAGTGAACATACAGCAGAGCAGTTTCCGCACTGCATACACTGATTTAGCTGTGATCCGCTCAAGTGGCTCAGCTCCCTTTTAAAAGCCAGGTCTGGTTGTATGTTAACTATCTCACTCATATTTTTTTACCAGGGTCTTACATATCCTTGAAGGGATTGGGGCCTATAAGCACCATTTCCTCCACATAATCGTTAATCATCCCTTGTATCTCGTGGTGTCCGGTAATTTCTACAAATTTCGTTTGGATCCTTTCCGGCTCCAGCATCATGGTTTCCAGGGTCTCCTGCAGGTTCTCCCCCCGTTGTTCGGTTAGTTCACTGCCATGAATAAAGTGACACTGATAATCGTCGCCCGGCTTACATCCGATCTGAAGAATTCCATCGTAGCCGTGCGACAGTGCATCGGAGATCCATACCTTGTTGATGGAACCCAGACAACGCACCGGGATGATCCTGACGAAGGGACTATATTGCAAGCGCTTAATGCCTGCTTCATCCAGGGCCGGGTAGGCATCATTCTCACAGACAAATACCAGAATCCGGGGTTTCTCTTCAAACTCATCGGGAACATGGATCGCCTTGATCATGGCCGAAACACTGTTAATGTTAAAGTCGGCAAAACCGATCACACGCTCGGGACAGGAACCCACACAGATGCCACACCTGCGGCAGCGTGCCGGGTTAGGTAGTGGTGTACCCTTATCCGTTTCATCATAAGAGCCGAAGGGACATTCCTCCGTACAGCGCTTACAATCGGTACAGCGCTCCATATAGAGCTCCGGGTAGCTTATATCTCCTGCCCTGGGGTGCACTGCCTCTCCCCTCTTCACACACTCCACAGTCTGGATCGCCTTCATCATGGCTCCGGCCCCATCTTCTCTGCTTAATTCCATATCCATGGGTGCTCTGACCGTACCTGCAGCAAAGATCCCGGTTCGACGGGTTTCATAAGGGAAACAGATAAAATGAGAATCAGAAAAATCATAAGCTATTTCAGGAAGTCCTTTCCCAAGCCGGTACTGTAATTGTAAATCACTTGTGGTATTGGGTACCATGCCTGTGGCCAAAACCACCATATCGGAAGAGATACTCACCCGCTCATCCAGCAACGATTCACTTAGCAAGACCTCCACTTCATGGCCGGTATCACTTACACTTTCAATGATCCCCTTGGTCATAAATATGGCATCATCGGCCTGAACCATCTTGTAGAACTCCTCCTGGAATCCTGTGGTGCGTATATCCCTGTAGATGATATAAACCTCTGCCCTGGGATTTAATTCCCTTACATAAAGAGCCTGTTTTAATGCTGCACTACAGCAATAAGAGGAACAGTAGGCCAGATGATTCTCATCCCTCGAACCGGCACACATAATAAAAAGAACACGGTCGGGAACCTCTTTCTCCTGTACATAGAGTTCAAACTCTTCCAGGGTCTTGACACGTTCTGAACCATAACCCAGGTGTGCTAGTTTTTCTGTATTATAAGGTTTCCATCCTGTGGCGGTCACCACGGAACCCACCCGAAAATCGGCCGCCAACTTATTTTCCAGTGCTACAGTAAAATTTCCGGGTTCGCCTGAAATGGATTGAATGTTGCTTTCCAGGTAAACTTCCACCCCGGGGTGCTCCTCCACCTCTTT
>Ga0164313_10002891_pt1 | contig 15304 bp, 14 predicted proteins | sample GuaBasSedimGuay4_FD_113735 | JGI IMG/M metagenome (GOLD analysis project Ga0164313, IMG submission 113735) | Subseafloor sediment microbial communities from Guaymas Basin, Gulf of California, Mexico - Guay4, Core 4569-4, 0-3 cm | ecosystem: Environmental > Aquatic > Marine > Hydrothermal vents... | reverse complement strand
CGAATCCTTCTATTTACTTTATTTATCTAGGAAAATTATATATAGTTTTAACGAGTGGTTGACTTTATGCAATATTGGTGCTACTATATACAAACTGTGTAATTTACTCACAGTTGAGCGGGAACAAGCACCACAGTTCCTTTCTTTTCACTAACATAGGACTAAAAGATGAGTAGAAAAATTAATATTACTCGCTTTGAAAACCTGGTTAAAACTGCTGAAGAGTACAATGGGAGAAATCCTGGTAAGCGGTTTTATTCAATTCAGTCTCGTGAAGGGTCGATTTTAGTATTCGGTATGTATGATTACGTATCGAAGAAATATGCCCTTTCGCGCCCATTTGAAGATGTGAACAAAGTCTTCGATGAGATTGAAACAATGCTTGAGGCTGCATAAGTGCCTAGGATAACACTAGCCAAGGCTAGTGTTATCCTTTATTCTTATGTGCCGGGCACGGTTCATATGTCATTAACCGTTTAACAATGGTTTCCATATCTCTTTGATTTCTATCCCAGTAATTTGTAAGCTGAAACGCAGGATTCCCCATTAGCGTTATCGGTGTGGTGCCGTTGAATGTCGATAATACATTAGTCAGTTCTGATGTTTTAATGAATTTTGCTTCAGTTGGTTTACTAGCAGTGGGCCCGGAAGCATTTGATCCACCCCCACCCCCACCCAATCTCACAGTGGGCATCATGCCGGCACCGTGCTGTGGTTTTTCATAACTATGCTGGTGGTCGTTAAGACTGTGTGATGGTGTTCGGACATCTTGTCCGGCATACACGATAGTTCCTGCAATTATTTCCTGATTCATCTCTATTGAGCCTGCATCACTTAATGAATAGTTCGATGCCTCTATACCATGAGAACCCTGTACTGTTTCTTTTACGTTGCCGTCTGAACGAAAATCCACGTTGCCGCCGATATGTTCTGTTTTATTTCCCACCTTTACGCCAATGTCGAGGTTTCCGTCAAACACAGTGATATATGCATCGCGCTTTACAATGCCGTTAAGGTCGTTTTCGGCATGGAAATTTATATCTCCGCCCTCTCCACTGCCCGGTTTTATTACTTTTTTGGTCGAATCGGTATCTTTGGCTGCTTTAATATTGACGTTCTGGCCTGCTTCAATGTTGACATCGCCGTCTGCACGTATATTAAAATCTTCCTGACTACGCATCGAGATACTTTTGGCACCGAATATATCCACATTGCCATCTTCGTCCATTTGTATCCAGGCCGTTCCTTTTTTATTAATGGCATAGATGATTCCATTTGTTTCGTCGATGCGAAACGATGCTCCGCTTCTGGTCCGGAACCCGATATATTCGTCGTCGCCGTTTTCGTCGCCATCATCCATTACAAATGAATTGCCGCCAAGTCTTCCTATGCCGTGTTCGTATTTGCTTCTCTTTGGATCAATTGGTCCCGGGGTACTTATACCAAACACAGTTGACGGTGATTCTCTCATAGCAGAGCTACTAGTCAATCCACGTACATGATCGTCTATTAACCCCTGTTCTCCTATTCCCTTTGTTCTGGTCTCATGCCATGGGCGAGTTGGATTAAGTGGGTTCTTGCCGCCTTCGTCGGTTGTGTCCCATTTATTATATGCAGTAACTGGTACTGAATGTTTTCTTGTTTGTTTGTTTTTAGGTGAAGTTGCCATAGCAGGAACTTCGTGCTGTGTGTATTCTTTGTATAAGCACCCCATCCAGATGCCGGCTTCAGCTGATCCGTTTAGGAACATTACAATCACTTCATTGTTAATGTCCGGTGGTACTGCCCACATGCCATATGCCATTTGCGTGTCAGTGAATGTATCATGTGTTGATTGTGATGTTGTTTCCCAGTTTGTAACACCTGCAAACGGCGAACAGTAATTTACTGTTATCCAGCCCTTTGGGTCAAACTCGTCGTTGAACATTTCTGCAATCCACACAGACAATCTTCCGGCTCGCTGTCCGTCGTGGACCTGTTTCACTCTACCCACGTATACCCCGGTTAAGGAGCCTCTAGCTGATGTATTTGTCATTGTCTATGTTATCTCATTTACATTTATCAAAGGGTCGATTACACAATCTAGTGTCTGGGTAAACATGCCACCGGAAAAACTATGATCTACTTTGATAACAAGGTATAACCCATTTAGTAATGATGATCTTAGATTCGGAGTTTCGTGTGTTTGTTGTGGGAATTCCGGTGTTCTTAAAGAGATTATTATCGCAGGTTGTCCGGTCTGTGTTGCCACTGGTTCTAGTGCTCCTGTTTTATTCGGTTCACCTAACCAAAACGGATCTCCTTTAATTTTTAATTCTACACTAATTAAGTCTCCGCTTTTTCCTTGGAATGCTTGCTGAAATAAACTGTTTACATATGGCCGACCCGCTCCCTTAGAGCCCTCTACTGATTGCATGTAATTGTGCCCGTGTGCCATTTTATCTGAATTGTCTTCGGCAAATGTGAGGGGATACATTCTTAATTTGTTTTCTAATTTGGCCTTCTTGAGAGAGTTTTCCAATGTATAATCTGTTACGAACCTAGAGTTTAGTGTTTTTATATCAACTGTTGATCTGTTATCGTCTGGTTCGGGTAATCTCGATCGTTTTGCTTGAGACAACAGTCGTTTTAGGACGGTTGCTTCTTCTGCAGAAAATCCACCGTTATCTGAATTTCTTCCGGCTGTTATTTGACTCTGTATTGATTCCTCAAATGCTTGTAATACAGTATCATCATACACCGCTGCATTTTTAACATATGATGAAATTAGTCTTCTAATTTCTAATATTTTAGCATTCTTATCAGAGAAAACCGCTCCCTCTGCCTTTGTATAATAATTTGTAAAGAAGCCGCCCTGTGGTGGCATGTTCACATACCAACCGAAATTAAAGGACATATCAAAATCTAATATTTGATCATTCTCTCCGGTGAATATGTAGTTGTATCGTTTCGAAATTAAATTATTGCTGACATATTCCTGAAATCTAGTTGTAGATTTTGCAGTTGCATCGCCTGGTCCCACTTGTAACGAACCTTGCATAAAGGGTATAATGTTGAATGTATATTCTCGTTGGTAGTCGCCGCGTCCGGTATCATAGCTAAGTGGTATTACATCGGTATTAATACGATGCATTCGTTTTATCTTGTTTGCGTCACCTTCTTCATCGGGTGTCTCTGACTGTTTTATAAACTTCTGATAATCATCTGTTGATGCAACTAGCCGATTTATGGTGTCGATTATTGTCGTGTCTTTTTCTATCTGTACTGTTCTTAGTTCGTTTTTGTCTTTTTCATCCGGAGAGAATGATTTTGTTTTTCCTGATTGGGCCATTATTTCAATATCTGAAACAATTTTCATTTTTCCGATTTCGTCATTTACTGTTATTTTAAATTTATCAGGGCGAGTTAGCCCTGTTGCGGCCTTTTCCTTTGAACGTTCGTTCAGTGCTGTTTCTAAATTAGTTAATACGTCCTTTATAGTCGAACCCGATGGCATTGAGAATCCCTTATCGAGGTTGCTATAAATACCATTGTTCGAAGAATCCGAATAATGAAACGATTCAATATCATATGTAGCTCCGCCAGCATCAACACTTGCAGACATCCTGACAATCTTAATCGGCCAGCGATATGTCATATTAGGAATAACAGTTGGATCGGATGCATCCGGTGATTTGTTTGCTTTAAATGAAACTTCGATATAATACGGAACTTTAAAATAATTCTGTATTCCTAAATCTAAACTTGCTGCAAAGATTTTATCCATGAGTGTTACACCACTAAACTCTCGTACTGTGAAATTTATATTCGTTTGTGTTGTGTTTTTATTGGTTCCAGATATTGACAAATAACTTGTGGTATCAAGCGATTCGATACTCATTATACCAGTGACACCAGATTCGGCTATAATAATTCCGTTTGATGGATTTATGGCTCCGTAGTTACCAGGATTAACACCATCTGGCAACATGTAAAATGTAATATGATATGTTGACAGATTGTATCGATCTAGTATATTATCTTCGTAAACGGGCTCTGCCATTATCCGGTAATCCTGTCAATTGTAGATTGTGCAGGAGTATATATCAGTATACCCGATTTAAAATCACCAATTGGGTCGACTAATTCGTTCATGTTGCGCCGGGCAAACACCCACCACAGCCGCGGAGACCCATACAGATCATATGCAAGCAAATCAGGACGTTCGTGGTATTTTGCGTCTAATTCGATTAATGTATCCTCGACGTTTTCCGCAATTGAAACATTTTCCCATATATCAAGATAAAAATTTGTAACGGGGGTTTGCTTATACCTACTCGTTAGTTTATGTATTTCAGCCATTAAATGTATCCATCCTGTAACAGTTTTCCATTTCTAAAATCTTGTAAATTGAACTTATCTCGTAAGAGCTTGGGATTGTAATACAATTCCATTGTTATGGTCATACTCACTTGTGTTGGGACATATGACGTTTTGTTTCCTACAACAACCGGAACATAGTCCACTGCGGGCTCAAGTACATGTGTATAGTTCTTTATAATGACAGGAACATTTTTATACATCTGGTCGCCTAGATAATCAAACTTCACAATTGGCGGCGGTGCGCCAGCTAGTGCACCATTGCTTGATCCAAAGTACGATTTTGTAACAGATCTAAAGAAATGCATACAAGCGAGCAGATACCTGGCTTCGTTGTCGGTCTGTGCGGTGAAATCACCAGTTACCGATATCTCTGATACAGATGAGTTCGAATATGCACTGTATTTGTATATACTATGAGTGAAATTATATTCCTCATAATCTGCATTTCCCGATGCCATTACAGTCGGCGTGTATGGAAAAACCAATGCATTACGTTCGTAAAGTGGTCCCATTATGTCTACACTGTTTTCTCCGAATATCGATGACGATCCCAGTGGTTGTATTGTTGCTCTATAGTCCATACATAATTTCCTTCTTTGTGTTATTTATCACCGATAACTATATACGTACTTAATGAATGTCTTTCCGGTTGACAAATGACAGTTGCGCCTGTATAATGGATAAACAATAATAATAAAAATAATTACACGGATTGTAATTATTAGATTACAAGGAATGTAATATGAAACGAAAGGTTAATTACCTCAATAACAAAGATATGTTGTTGGAAATTCACAGAAGTAAAATCTCTTTTTGCGACTACGATGATGAAGATCATGCCTGGTTTGATCTGATACTTAATACAATCACAGATGTAAAAACCGGAAACAAACCCAATACAATAGAAGACATATTGCTGCCCGAGAATATCGAAGAAGCAAAACGTCGCAGGGCTGCAAGAATAGCAGATATGAATTACAGGGCAGCGGTTAAATCTGCAGGCGATGATCAGAAGCCTAAGTTAAGTCAGTACAAATTCGATTATAACACAATCGAAGAGGATGAGCTTGTATTTAGAGTTATGACTTATGATCACATTCCAAAGGAACCCGACAGAAAGAAGAACCCAAAGACAGACGCTGATTACTGTGTGAGGCTGAATTACATACCCTTTGTACATTACGTAATAGAACGTGATGCAAATAATAATCAGGTACTAAAACAAGTACTCACCTCACATCACCACGATGGTAAGTTTTCATTAACATCTGGATCTATTACAAATACCCTTGCAAAAATGTTCATGTTGCTGGTATCAAAATATAGCCAACGTTCAAACTGGCGCGGCTATACATACCTAGATGAAATGAAAGGTCAGGCATTATTACAATTATCGTCAATGGGTTTACAATTCAACGAAGAAAAGAGTGATAATCCATTCTCGTATTACACTGTGTCAGTATCGAACAGTTTTACCCGGGTTCTAAATATTGAGAAAAAGAATCAGAACCTCCGAGATGATCTGCTGGTACAAGCCGGTAAGAATCCTAGTTCAACACGACAGCTTGCAATCGAAGAAGAGATACGAAATATGCGCGAATCTGCTTCTTCGTCGTCTGAATAAGGAATCTCCATGAGTCAGCTATTTAAACGGGTAGCCGCGATGACTGATATTCATTTCGGTTATAAGCACAACAGTAGACAACATAACAACGACTGTGAAGATTTTATTCACTGGTTTGTTGACGAAGCAAAGAAAAGAGGGTGTGATATCTGCATTATGTTGGGTGACTGGCATCATCACAGATCCAATGTGAATGTGTCTACATTAAATTACACTATGTCGAATTTACGATATCTAAATGATAATTTCGATCACACATACATTATTACCGGCAACCACGATCTTTTTTATAGAGAAAAACGAGAAATACACTCAATGATAATGGGCAACGAATTGTCTAATTTGACTATTGTATCGGAGCCGTTAATAAAAGACGATGTTGCTATAATACCCTGGCTTGTAGAAGACGAGTGGAAAGATATTAGAAAATTAAAAACCAAATATATGTTTGGGCACTTTGAGATTCCTGGATTTAAAATGAATGCCCATGTTGAAATGCCGGACCACGGATTAATTAATAAACAACACTTCGAACACCAAGACTACGTATTCTCAGGACATTTCCACAAGAGACAGCAGGAAGGGCATATACACTACATAGGCAACCCGTTCGGACACAACTATGCCGATGCATGGGACTTTCGCCGTGGCGCTATGTTCTTAGAATGGGACAAAGAACCGGAGTATGTCGACTATGAGGATGGGCCGAGGTACATAACTTGCTATCTCACCGACTTATTAGAGAACACAGAAGAATATTTAATGGAAAAAACATATGCAAGAGTAACACTAGATGCTAATTTAACATTTGAAGAATCGATATTCATCAAAGAAGCATTTATGGATAGTTACGGCATACGTGATTTAAAATTCATACACAATAAGAACGAAGCTGAAGAAATCGAATTCGAAGGTGAGATTGTATTTCAGACTGTAGATCAAATTGTAACAGAACAGCTTATTAATTTAGATTTAAGCTCGTTTGATAAAAATAAACTAGTGGAGATATACCAAAATCTTTAAACTGAAAAATATAACTATCAAGAATTTCCTTAGTGTGGGCAACGTTTCACAAGCAATAACTTTTGTAGACGGCGAGCTTGTATTGGTGCTTGGTGAAAATTTAGATTTAGGAGGTAACGACAATCGCAACGGTGTTGGAAAGAGTACTATCGTCAATGCATTAACATATGCATTATACGGAGAAGCTCTTGTTAAGATTAAAAAAGACAACCTTATAAATAAAATAAACAGCAAAGGCATGTTGGTTACACTAGAGTTCGAAAAGAACGGGACTACTTATAAAATAGAACGTGGAAGAAAGCCCAATCTATTTAGGTTCTTGGTCAATGGCAACGAAATAACAAGCGACGACACCGACGAAGCGCAAGGTGACAGCAGGTTAACACAACAAGAGCTCGAACGAACAATCGAAATCACACGTGACATGTTCAAGCAGATAGTTGCACTAAACACATACAACGAGCCGTTTTTATCCCTGAGAGCAAATGATCAACGGGCCATAATAGAGCAATTGTTAGGAATTACTAAACTATCGGAAAAAGCAGAAGTACTAAAAACGCAATTAAAAGAGGTTAAGGATGGGATTAAAGAAGAAGAATTTCGAATTAAGGCATCGACAGAGGCGAATAAAAAAATCGATGCGAACATTCGGTCACTCCGACTTAAGAGTAAAGCGTGGGAGGAAGCTAAGAAAAAACAGATTGTCACATATAGAGAGAGTATTTCGCAACTTAATAGCATCGATATCGATAAAGAAGTGGAGCAACACAAAGCTAATACGAGCCAAGCAAGCATTCGGCAGACTGTCGACATCCTTGCGGGCAAAGCCAAGACCTACGAAAAAGAAATGAAGCTACACAAGAAAAATCTTACACAGGCTGAGAAGAATATATCAGTTACTAGTGTCAAGAACTTGTGTCCCACATGCAACGGCGAGATGGACAAAGACACACATGAGCGCGTCCATTTAGAATATGAATCTCAGATAACAGAGTCTACACAAAAGATCAAAGAAAAACAAGATAAACTCGATGGATTAACAGACGAAATTAATAAATTCGTGATACTTGACGCAGTCGATACTTTCTACAATACTATCGAGGATGCATATAATCATAGATCTACTCTGTTGGAATTACAGAACAATTTAAAAAGAGAAGAGAAGACATCAGATCCGTACATCGAACAAGTGGAATCACTCGAAACATCTGGTCTCCAGTCAATTGATTATGATTACATAAACGAATTGAACACACTAAGGGACCATCAGGAATTCTTGTTAAAGTTATTAATCAACAAAGACAGTTTCATACGAAAGAAAATTATAGATCAGAATTTGTTATATCTAAATAGCAGATTATCACATTATCTCTCTGCTCTAGGATTACCGCACACCGTTAGGTTTATGTCAGATTTAGAAGTTGAAATATCCGATCTGGGTAGAGATTATGACTTTGATAACCTAAGTCGTGGCGAACGTACACGACTAATATTATCATTATCCTGGGCATTTCGTGATGTGTACGAAAGCCTAACTGATAAAATTAATTTACTTTTCATTGATGAGTTATTAGATTCTGGTCTGGATTCATCAGGAACAGAAGGTGCTCTTGCAGCATTGAAGTGCATGACAAGAGAACAACAGCGTAATGTATTTTTAATTAGTCACAAGGATGAACTAATTGGTCGTGTTACAAGTGTGTTGCGAGTAATAAAAGAAGGCGGATTCACCAGTTTCGACAGCACTGACACTAATTTAATTTAAAATTCGGTTGACTTTTGTGTAGGTGACCTGTAAACTGAAACAAATAGAGCTACACCATAATAACAATAATAAAAGGAAATATCATGGCTACACTTGACCACACCGTCCCTACTGATTTGAAATTCTTAGATTTATTTTACAAACACAGATACCCAAATGAACCAGCATATCACTATGACATCACAAAGGCAATGGTGACATGCGGCGAATTGCAAATTGAAACCTTACAAGAAAATACGTTAGTAGAATTGAATCCTGACATCGTAAAAGAAAGTACATATGGAAGAGATTTTTCAGATGGATCCGATTCTAAAAAAGTCACGAGCGTGTACAGAAATAACCAAATAGAAAAAGGAAACTGGCTTCATAGTTTCCCAGTGAGAAACATTGCTACAAAGAAAGATGGGCTCAGAATAGTTGGGTATAATGTGTTATCCGATACATTTCATTTCTGGGCGATACCATATGGTGCATATAGTCATCTAACACACGTATTAGAAATCACAATAGAAAGTTATCGAAATGTGTACACAGATCCGTGTACTGGCGTGTCAAATACCAAATGCAAATGGGACAAGTATGAAGTAGATACACTTCATGAATTAGCTAACCGCGATGTATCGGCTGGTACCACACTCTATGAAATATAATAACAACGGTGATGACACGCCAGTAAAACAAAAAAATCCAGCAAAAAAAAGAAAAGTCAGCAAAAAAAGATTAGTATACCCTACTTGTATTAATAGGGGTTGCAAATCTAAAGTAGCAGTATCTAAGAATTATAAAAACGGAATGCCTAAGTATAGGGCAGTGTGCGATCATTGCCATAAAGTTTCATACGGTGCTGAGAGAAGGTATAAACCAGGTGTCTCAGCAATGAAGAAAACATACTGCGAGAATCATGACGGCCACTTAGGATTTGATTGCTTTTGTTCTCCAGGAGGATTGCGCACTGACTTGCCCAGTCACACACTAGATATCGATCACAAAGATGGCAATCACAATAACAACGCCGAAGACAATATACAGACATTAGACAAAATGTGCCACGCCCAAAAAACAAAAATAAACGGAGACACAGGCAAAAAAAATATATATGTCTGGGCTGAAGATTCGTCAACATTGTTCGAAAATTTTGACATGTCCGGTATAGATCGGTAAGCTAAAACTTAACTTTCTCTGGGCACAGAAAAGTGATATCTTCTTCGGATATTTCCTGTTTGTAGTAATCGCTAAATGTGTCACTCCTTACCCGATATAAAATAGCGGCGCTCGTTAGCTGGTGCTGTTTGCCTGCATCAGTAGCCGATGCAAATTTACCTAGCGGTGTTATATACATTATTCCTCTATTCAATAATGATTTTAATTTCATAGAAGATCTAGTAGTGGCCGAATGTGTGTTGCCATAATTCCCATTTTTAGGACCAGATACAGATAATGATATTTTATGTTTAGTAGCATCTGATAATTTTCTACCCCTTAACGGAGACGGCTGGCCACGCGAACCATTGCTAATGTTTTGTTTATGTTTGTCTGAAAGAGGTACTCCGGTTTTCAACTCTCGTTGGTGTTGGGAAAATACCTCTTTTAACATCGCATATTCGGCGCTGTCTATTTTAATCCCGCTTCTTGTATTGGCCATGCACCACCACGCTGACCACAACTGCTTATTATCAGTGTGATGGAGCGCCAATAAACGATGTGCTTCATAATGTTCCCTGGCAGTAAGTACTATTAAATTATTAGTGACATTAGTCCCTCCCAAACACAGTGGTAGGATGTGATGTCGTTCGGTATAACATGGCGCAGATTTTTTTGTCCAGTTCCTTGTTTGTGCTGAATCAATTAGTAAATTATACTTATTTAAATATGGTATCATATTTTTACTCTTTCGGGTGGGCGGCCCACACGACCGAGGAATTCGTTGTAGTAGCTATGTTTAATTACTGCATCTTCTGCAATGATTCGTTTAGTTTCGTAGTAATTCAGTTCCCATTTTGATTCATGCAGCTCTACTATCTCGAAAGTAAATCGCTTCATGCCGTGTTCTTCGATGTCAGTGTTTAAGGACTTAGAGGATCCGGTGTATGTGCGCCAGTCACTCTCTACTTGATAGTGGCGTTTGTTTTTGCGGCCCTTTAATGGCGGGCGTTTACGTTTGAAATGAAACTGTTTTTGCCCGATGTAGGTACGTTCGGTGAGTGTATTCGTTATTGTGTATACAAAACCGAAGTACTCAGTAGGATCAAATTTAGGGCCGTCCCAGTGTCCGTAATCTGTTTTTGTTGTCATGTTCACTTTTTTAGCCGATGTCTAATCGGTCTGTATAATTAGTAGTATAATAGTTATTTACCGTCAATGATAATCCATTCTTTATTTAACTGAAAATAAAATATAATATAAAACTCGTACACGCCCCCACTGATATTGCTAGGTGGGATTGGTAAGCAGCATTCAATTAAACTATATGAATATTATAAAACACTTAATTTTAAAAGTGACTTCTCCGCTGTAATAGCCCCAATGAGACTGCCATCGTAAAGGTGTTGCCGTTAGATACTTGGGTGTCACAACCTGTAAAAAGATAGGGCTCTATGCCTCTGTATAACAGAGATAACAAAAAGAATGCGATAGCAGCATAACCCACACTATGATAGCAAAATATATAATTTAGGATGTATTGAGTAAGATACACAATGCGAACTTGGAACTAACCCTTGTATGTTTATGTTTTGATATATACCTCCATCACTGTATAACATAGTGCCCGTTGGAACGACGAGTCAAGGTACCGGCTAACCGCCCCCAAGAACAGTAGTATGCGCTCAGTGTACATTCTTGGAGTCTCAACTAGAATTGAGATTGACTGATGTGAGAGAAACTGAAAGGCCTCGCCTGAAGTACTGTTAATAAAAGATCCAGATAACAATTTTATGAAAATAATTCTGTTTATCTGGATCTTTTATTTCTCCCGGTAAAACGGGTTCTTCTGACTTACAACTCTATCGAGTTTCTTGCAAGTCATCAGAGGCGACAGAAAGATTCCTGCCTGAATCAGTTCTTTTAATATACAAAAAATATATTATGAGTATGAGCTTGCGAATATGAATAATATATATTTTTCGAAGATGGCGAATGCCACTTCGTTATAGTTTCTTTTTATAAATCTTTTTTAGTAATTTAGTTGCCACTTCTGGATATGAGTCTATTATGTCTTTAGTGGGACACAATGATATTTCATAAATATGATTTGATCTAGTTCTGAAAGAAACACCACCTGTAAATTTTCGTAGATATAAAGCGATAAATGCATTTATGCGTAAATCAGCCTCTCCGTTAATCTCATCTATAAATTTTGAATCTACATAGTGTGCAAGCCATTTTAAATCACCCGTCTTAATAATTGTTTCTGTTAGGAGTGGTTCCTCACTAAAATTTTCGTTATCGGGTATGTAGATAAATCCATTGTCATTGGATAATGTAAATGTCTTTAGCTTGTGAGAATATGAGGATGTCTCAAATGGTGACCATGGCATGTGCTGGGCATCAAGCAGGCGTGTACTATTATATACCCAATTATAGTTAGGGTATTTTTCCCAGCAATCTTGCATTGTGCCTGGAATGTTATAATCGTTTAATTCATTCATTACATGTACTCTGTTGGGTCACCGCTTTCTTTGCGTAGTTTTTCATTCAAGGATGCTATTAGATCATTGCGTTCTGTAAAGGACAGGGACCATGCTTCATTCCAGGATATACCTCCTTTGAAATAATAACATATATCACTTATTTGATGTGATATGGCCTTTCCTGTTTTTTCTAAATCAGTTACTACTTTGGTAATTAATTCAGCGTCCTGGGTTATTAGGACTCCGTAAAAAAATTTACAGGGTTAAAATCTATTTCAGCCTCCCATTTATGCCCGCACTTCTCGCACACAGCATCGAATGTTTTGTTTACACCAATTGCATTCACTTCCTTTACTAAATTATCTAGTTGACTAAATGTTGATTTATCGACATCTTGTATATACTCAGAAATGTGTTCCCGGTTGGTTACACATATATCAGCTTCTGTTTGTTCGATTTTAATAATGCAGTTGGTTAATAGTTGAGAGTTTAATTCGACTAGGGTTTTGAAACTCTTGGAGAATGTCTTCATACGACTATCTTCGGATTTAGATTGATCTGCTAATTCTGTTGCAATCTTATACTGATCAAATTGGGCCTGGAGTGCCTTTACTGTGTCCTGATATGAGAATGGTTTGATATAGATTTTAATACCGTCTTTGGTTCCGAGGAAGTATTCTTCTTCGAGTTTTTCTATATTTGCCAGGCTCTGGCTGATGTTTACAGTAAACGTGTTTGAGTGTTTGCACTCATCACAGGGTATGTTAACTTCGAGATCGTCGCCATATGTAGCATGGCGAATTGCAATCATTAGGGCATCGATGTCATTGGCAAGGAGCTTTTTAGGTTGCTTAACAGATGGTACACAGCTACTGATAATGTGTGCTATGGCCTCTCCATTTAACAGGGCATCGGGGTTTTTGGTGTAAACCTCGTCCTTTGCAGTCATTGCCATTATACCAACTTCGTCGTTATCTGTAAATGTGATCACATCATCTTTGTAGTACGATGTACCACTAGGTAATGTTATGTATAGCTTTATCGATCTGAAATATTGTTGTAAGGGGTTATTAGTCAAAATTCTCTCCTTGGATTCTCGGTGATAAATAATAGTGAGTTCCGTAGTGCTATTTATCTACGTACTTAACTAGGGAGGAATTTTTTAGGGTGCCAATTGATAATCTAGAAGGATATGCAACTGAAATAACGTTGAATAATATCCTTGCCGAGCTGCAAAAGCAAAATAAACTTAGTAGCACCGGGAAGAAAGTGGATGCTGAGAAATTCATCGATGATGTCGAAGAAGGCTTTAAAGACCTTGACGATGCAATGGAAGATTTCGAGAACCAAGTAGAAGATACCGGTGATGCCCTAGAAGATGCCGAGAAGCAAACTAAAAAATTAAGCAAGACAACTAGCAAATATAGTAAACAAATGAAGCTGGCCACAGCATCACTCGTGGGTTCTCTCGGATATCTTACGCACTCTGTTGTTAATCAGTTCACAATGATGGCCGAGTTGAATGCTGCTGGCATGAATCTAACAAGTGGTGTCGATGGTGTATCTAGCGGAATGGCAACATTCTCGAATGCAGCACAGACAGCCAATTTAAGATTCCAGGAGTTAATACAACTCCAGCAAGAATATGGGCACACCCTAAACTTATATGGTATACAACGATTCGGCAAGGTTTCTAGGAAGTTCCAAGAGAACGTAGAGGGAATGGGAGTGACATCCCAGGAAGCAGCTAACTTTGTTGCTGAATATCTAGAAGGCCAGAAAATGCTAGGTATCCAGTCGAAGCTCGATAACGTTGCCCAAGCCGCCCGCATGGAAGGAACATTTAAGCAATTCGACCAGTGGGGCAAGGTTCTAGGCATGTCTCGTGAAGAACTAATGAAACAAGTAAATAGCATGAAAGAACAAGTTGATGTTAATTTGTTCTTATCACAGGCCGGCGAAAAGGCTGAAAAATCGTTTGAGAATATGGGTATATTGTTTGCTAAGTCGCCAGCACTATTATCCGATCTTCAGCAGGGTCTTGCAACACCAATACTTCAACAATCGGAAATGTACAATAGTTTATTGCAAGCAGGAATGACAGATGCTGCAAATCAATTTGCAGGAATGCATGAAAAGCTACACAACGGACAAGAAGCTACAATGGCCGATCAAGTTAAATTTGCCAAGACAATGGCAACTTCTAATACATATATTGCAGCATTGCAATCGGCCTCGGGTAATTCAGCCGCAGCACAATATGCAAATGGTGCGCGTGTTGCAAAATTGTCAGCTGATGCACTTAAGGAACAGATAAAAGAAAATAAAGAACAGAAAACACAAGCACAGATATCAGCTGACTTATCGAATACAATGACAAAACTGTTTAGTACAATGGAAGTGTCATTTGCTGCATTAATGGAGACTAATGGCTTCGTTGAGAATATCTCTGGTATGTTTGATGACTTAACCAAATCAGTCGATGTATGGATGCCACAGTTTGTAACACTCTTCACTGAACATATTCCTGTCATATTCAAAGCCATGGCAAAGATAGCATCCGGCATAACATATGTAATGGATAGTTTCTCGTTACTATTCAACGGCGATACAGTGAATAACTTAGAAGACACACTTGTGAATAAATTGCCAGCAATGCTTATTACAGGATTCGCTGGTTTGTTTGTTGCAATGAAGGTTGCAGGTGTGGGGAAATCTGTAGTAGGTGGTATAGCAGGGATGCTAGGAAAAGGAGCCGGCACCGCAAAAACCGTAACTGGAGGAGGTGGCGGCGCAGCATTAGGCAAAGGTGTAGGCGGCGTATTAAAAGGCATCGGCACAGGTGCCGCCGGCATACTAAAATCGTTTGGTAATGCATTAGTAGCCCTCGGTGGCCCACTT
>Ga0164313_10002889_pt1 | contig 15311 bp, 11 predicted proteins | sample GuaBasSedimGuay4_FD_113735 | JGI IMG/M metagenome (GOLD analysis project Ga0164313, IMG submission 113735) | Subseafloor sediment microbial communities from Guaymas Basin, Gulf of California, Mexico - Guay4, Core 4569-4, 0-3 cm | ecosystem: Environmental > Aquatic > Marine > Hydrothermal vents... | reverse complement strand
TTGATTCCACCGGGAAAGTTTGAAAAACTGCATTCAAGCAAAAACAGCCTGGTCCTGCCCGGTGTTGCACCAGCACACAATGGGTCTGTGACCTGCAATTCCTCGGTACCTTCTTAACTGCCGCATTTCTGATACCGCGTGTTCTGGGGTGCACTCCACAGAGCTGTATAAGTATCTTTTGACCGCGTAGTAAACGGCCTTGCCCCAATTCATTGAAATGACAAATTTTCGTTCAACGCCTTGCGGTGTTTAGGGTTATGTCGTTAAATCAAAAGGAGTTTGGTTGAGAATAGATAAATTACATGACTGTTATAGTGGAACAAATTGACGAATTGCAGGCTGCACAGCAGGAAATTCGGAACCTCAAAATCACGATTCAAGCCTTGCGTGAAAAGATTGAAACGGTAAATTTTGACAAAGACAATACCGTTTCAGCCGCGATATCTGAGTCAAATGAACAAATTCAACAGCTTCGTGCCACCGTTATAGCAATGCATGATGAAATGGAATTATTGAAGTTCAACTTTGAAGACAAAATGGAAAAGCTAACCAGTAACACCCGTGATGAATCAAGACAAATGCAGGAAACGATCCGGAAGTTGCGCGGCAGATTAGATTTCCAAACCAATCAGAAAAAGCAAAATCACGAGATAAAATCATGAGCGGCAAACAACCAACTGCTGGAAAACCTAATTCTCAGGTACTCAAAACCAAGAAAGGAGCGGCAAAAAAGCGCGTCCCGAAAAAGCATGTAGTAGACAAAACCAAGGCTTCTGACGCTCTCCTGACCCAGAATGAGCGGAAACGCCTTTATCGTGCGGAAATGCTGTTGGATCTTTCACACCAAATGGCCGGTATCGAAACATTGGACGGGGTTTTGCGCGAATTGGTTGAAGTTATCACGAAAAACACCAATGCCGAACGATCGACACTGTTTTTGAACGATCCCGAAACCGGAGAACTGTACAGCCGAATTGCTCAAGGTGAAAATGTTCGCGAAATTCGCATAATGAATGAAAGTGGTATTGCTGGTTGGGTTTTCTCAACAGCCAGGGGTCGCATCATTAACAAACCCCGCGACAACCCACATTTTGAAAGTTCAATTGATGAGCAGACAGGCTTCAGAACGCAGACTATTCTGTGCGCGCCAATTAAAACCGTCAAAGGTGAGGTGATTGGTGTGGTACAGGCATTGAATAAGAAAAATGGTCGTCGCCACATCAAGTTTGATCAACATGATCTTGATTTTCTGCAAGACATTGCAACGCAAGCTGCTGTTGCCCTGCAAGGCACTCAATTTGTCGAACGCATGCAGCGCAAACGGTTCCAGGAAATGGAATTTCTGCAAATGGTCTCGGATGTGACCTCAGAAATTAATCTGAATGCCTTGCTGGCTAAAGTGATGGGCGAAGCCGCCCGCATGCTGAATGCTGAACGATCCACATTATTCCTGAATGATGAAAAAACCAATGATCTATGGTCCATGGCCGGAGCTGATTTAGCTGCAAAAAAGATTCGCTTTCCTAACCACCTGGGCATAGCAGGTGCGGTGTTTACATCGTCTCAATCCATTAACATCCCGCATGCTTATGCTGATTTACGCTTTAATCCCGCTTTTGACAAACAAACAGGGTTCTTCACACAATCAATTTTGTGTACACCTGTTATCAACAAAAACGGCAAGTGTATCGGCGTGACCCAGGTTCTGAATAAAAGGGGCGGGCCGTTTACGGATGAAGATGAGCAAAGGTTAAAGGCCTTCACAGCGCAAGTTTCCATCGCTCTTGAGAACGCCAAGCTGTTTAACGATGTCGAAAACATGAAGAATTACAATGGCAGCATGCTGGAGAGCATGTCTAACGCTGTGGTCACAACGGATGAGGACGGTAACATCATTACCTGTAATCAAGCCGGTTATCGAATAATGGCACTTAAAAATAAAAGCGACATTATTGGAAAAACAACAGATGAATTTTTTACCGGGTTTAATGAGTGGGTCTCAGAGAAAATCAGAAGTGTAGAAGAAAGTCACAAGTCAGAAATTTTTGTGGATACAGAACTGCACTTTGGCGAAATTCCGACTTCGGCCAATGTGACGATTTTGCCCTTGAATTCGTCCAGTGGTAAAAAGCTTGGATCCATGGTCATGATCGAAGACATTTCGACCGAAAAACGCATGAAATCAACCATGAGTCGCTACATGGACCCAACCCTTGCTGATCAACTGATGTCAGATGGAAGCAGCCTTGATTTTTTGGGGGGACGTAGTGAAGAGGTCACGGTTCTGTTTTCAGACATTCGCTCCTTCACAACGTTGACGGAGTCCCTGGGCCCACAAGGTACCGTTGAGATGCTAAACGAATACTTTGCAATTATGGTCGATTGCATCACCGAAGAAGGGGGCATGTTAGACAAGTTTATTGGCGATGCGATTATGGCTGCTTTTGGTATTCCGGTGGCCCATGTGGATGACGAAGACCGGGCGATGCGTGCATCCATCAAAATGCTGACCAGCCTGGCCGATTGGAACGTCGAACGTATTGCCAAAGGCCTGCCAGCGATTGATCACGGGTTGGGACTTAATACCGGCAGTGTTGTGACTGGCAACATTGGCTCTCCCAAGCGAATGGATTACACCATGATCGGTGATGATGTAAATCTGGCCGCGCGACTGGAAAGTGCGTGCAAGCATTATCACGCACACATGCTGATTTCTGAAAACACCTATAAACGACTCAAAGGCACCTATCGCATCCGGGATATAGACGATGTGATCGTCAAAGGAAAAACTGAACCGGTGCGTGTATATGAAGTTCTGGACTATCACACCGAGGAAACATTCCCCAATTTGATGGATTGCGTTGGTAACTTTACCGAAGGTCGAAATAGTTACCGCAATGGGGAATGGGATAAGGCTATAGAATCGTTTAAATATGTATTGAACGCGAATCCGAACGATGCACTGTCGGGATTTTTTATTGAACGGTGCGAACGCCTGAAAGCCGAAGACCCGAAGGACTGGGACGGAATCTGGGTGATGAAGAAGAAATAAATGTTTATTTTGAATGTATGAATCGCTGTGTTTTGATAGCGGTATTTGTCGTAACAGGTGCTAAGCTTAACTTCAATGAACAAAAAGCAGATTAACCGTGATTAGCAAAAAAATTGCCATGCTGGGTATGTGGGGCGTAGGTAAAACTAGCCTGGTGCAGCGTTTCGTGCGCAGCATTTACGACGAGAAATATCACTCGACCCTTGGCGTCAAGGTGGATAAAAAGATCGTTGAGAACAATGGCCGGCAGGTGAACCTGATGTTATGGGACCTTGCTGGTGCGGAGGATCATTTCACTGTTCCGATTCACTATGTCAAAGGTGCTGCCGGCTATCTGCTAGTCATTGATGGTACCCGCAGGTCGTCGCTGGCATCGGCTCTGGATTTGATCAAACAGGTAGAAGAGGGCATTGGCAAGCTGCCATTTGTGGCAGTGGTTAATAAATCGGATTTGGAGTGGGAGTTGACCAATGCTGAAATTGAGACTGCGCTGGCACCCTATGATTGCTCATGGATGAGTTCCAGTGCCAAGACCGGCGAAAATGTTGAATTGGCATTCAATATATTGACACAAAAATTAGTGTCCTGACCGGCTTTCCCTTTTCAGGGTTTCTGCCTGCGGGCAAGCGGTATTAAAGATCAATCACCGTCTCAGCTCTGGCAAGTTCAAGTTTAAGCCCGGTTTGCTGGCTCTTCCTGACCAGAATCTCATCGATCCAGCTGCGTTCTGACCAGGTTCTGTTGGGGTCATGGTGGCCAATCATGGTGTGTGCAACGTTGCACTGAATTGCCATCTCCATGACATCTTCAATGCAGCTGTGACCCCATCCCTTCCGGGAAACACCAATGGGTGTTCCAATGCCTTGTTGTCCATCATACTCAATGCGTAGAAACTGACCATCCCGATACATCAGGTCAGCATTCATTGACTGCTGAATCAGGCGTTGTTCGGCCTCTTCACTGGCTATTTGAAGCGGGTCATCCGGGTCATCTCCCCATCTGAGTTCATGATCGGTACAAAATATGAACACCTTGCCATTGTGTTCAATCCTGTAGGCCAGGCATGGGTTCGGGTGAAATACTTCAATTGGCTGGATCGAAGTTTGCCCCAGTTCGATTGGTTCGTTGACGTCATGATAGCGCCCAATCATGGGGTCCGGGTCAGCCGGAGCCGGGTCCTTCTGTAAATCCCGGATCTCACAGGAATCAAACCTGGCCGGCATCAGTTCATAGGTCAGTGGCGTTTGTACTCCCTTCAGATTCATGTCGATGTAGTGAGAAAATATGCCGAGATTCTGATCCAGTGATCGCAGGTAAGTCCGGTTTGCCAGGATATGGATATTATTTTTTGGGTCAAAGCACACCGCTGCCTGATCGAAGCCTTCTGTATGATCATAATGCGCGTGGGTTCCGAGGATGTACAGATGACGATCTTCAGTGTCCGTCCACTTGTCAACAATGTCTCCAGCACATACACGAAATCCGCTACCGCAATCAATGACGATATCGTAACCATCTGAGGTTTCGATCCGGCAGCAGGTTGTCCAGCCGCCATAGCTGCGTTGCTCCTCCAGATCCAGAGAGTTTCGATACCGTGTCAATGTATCCCGATCGGGCGAACCACCGATAACATCTTCCAGACTTACCGACAGCTTGCCATCGGCATCGACATGCTCACCCAAATCATCAAACACCCGCTGTAGAAGTTGCAGGTCGGAGTGCAGCTGGGTAACTTGCCGTTCAGCCCGTGACGGGAAGATTGAACCGCTACCCTGAACACCGTAAAAGTGAATTCGTAGGTTTTTTATGTCAGTCATATGTGAGCCCAGAGTTATGTTTGTGGTAATCCCCGTAAAGTATGCCAAATTGAATATGGTACTGGTACCCGGCCGCATTTGAAAGTTACTGGGCATTTCTGGCAAAAAAAGCGCAGATACCACGGGCTGAGAAGAAATTCCGGCCTTGTGATAGTATAAAACGTCTTTTTTTGCATGGGAAAGGAATCCGCAGATGATCAAAAGCATTATTAATGCCTTTGGATCTATCGGCAAAAAAAAACCGGAAACTCAAGAGGCATAAAAAAGGACACGTCAATAATGAACGACAAAACTGATTCATCTACAACTTCTGAAGCCAATCCTATCGCTGACGCATTGGTCGGTGATCAAAGCCTGGAAACTGTTCGTGATATTCTTTTTGGCAAGCAAGCCCGTGAAACTGACAGGCGCTCCAAGCAGCTTGAGGAGTTATTTTCCAGGTCAATCGACAAGCTGGGCAAAGAGTTGGATCGACAAGTTAATCGAATTGAAAAAAACATCGATAAACTAACAGTCAAGTTGGAAAAACAGTCTGCTAAAACTGCAGAGCAGGTAAAGGAAAAATTCGCTCAGACCACCACCAGGATCAACGAGCTTGAGAAGGCGACCAAAGCTGATCAGTCGGCAATGCATAAAGAGCTGACGGCAGGCCGGATGGAACTTGAGATCAAGACGGTTGCCTGGATTGACGAGTTGGCAAATCAACTCGAGAGTGTGCATCAGCAATTGTTGTACGCCAAGACTGACCGCTCGAGCCTGAGTGATCTGTTACATGGAATGGCCGACGCCATATCCGCCGATCCACCGGCCAGGGCAAAAAGTAAGTAGCTCATACCGGCGCAATTGAGAAGTCAGTGGATACTGAACTCGAGCGCATCAAGCAGATTCTTCTCGGTGAAGAGTATGAGGCCCTGTTACGTCTGCAGGGTGAACTGAACGATGATGATGAATTTGCCGAGCGTGTCGCAAAAGTCATTGCCGAAGCACTACAGATACGCTCTGGTGCCGACGGTAGCATTGCAAATGTACTGGCACCGACAATTGACCGGGCGATCGCCGGGTCAATCAACCAGGATCCAAAGAAACTGGCCGAATCGCTCTATCCTGTTATGGGTCCTGCAATTCGTAAATCGATTACAGAAACACTACAGCAAATGCTGGACAATTTTAACCAGCTACTGGAACAGAGCTTTTCGCCTCGATCCCTGCGCTGGCGGTTTGATGCCTGGCGTACCGGTAGAAGCTACTCCGAAGTGGTGCTGCTAAATACGCTGGAGTACCAGGTTGAACAGGTATTCTTGATTCACCGTGAATCCGGCCTGCTGATCCAGCACGTATATTCAGAATATGCACAGAAGAAAGACCCGGATATGGTTTCGGGCATGTTGTCAGCCATTCAGGATTTCATAGAAGACTCTTTTTCCGTGTCAGAAACGGATGTGCTGGATACTTTAAGGCTGGGTGAATTGACGATTGTGATCCAACGCGGCCCCTACGCCGTATTGGCTGCCGTGGTGCGGGGCAGGGTACCGGGTAAGCTCAGGGTAGTATTGGCGAGCAACCTCGAAGCATTCCATAGAATTAAACGCCGGCAACTGCAGGATTATGACGGTGATCCGGCCGCGTTTGCAGATATCGAGCTGAACCTGCACACTATTCTCGAACACAAACTGAAGAAAAAGCAGAAAAGAAAAGTGCCCTGGTTGGCACTGACAGTGCTGGCTGTGGCAGTAGTGTTTTTTGGAACCTGGAAATACAGGAATGACCAGCAGCTGGAGCTGCAAAACACCGCACGTGAGGGACTGATTTCCCTGTTAAACGCAGAAGCCGGGATCGTAGTGCTGGATCATCACCTCAAGGGTCAGGAATTTCTTGTTTCATTGCTTGTGGACCCCGATGCAGATGATCCGGAGGCCATCAAAGTAGATCAGAGCCTGGTAACCCCCGTTTTCCTGAGCAAACCTTTCCTGTCGATGGACCCTTCGATGGTCTTGCTTCGTGCACACAGGCTTTTGTCACCGACGAATGAAACCGGCATGAAAATGGCACAGAACACCCTGACGTTGTCTGGCAAGGCGACTACGGCGTGGTTAGCAGCTGTTAAAGACCAATGGGAATCCATTGCCGGTATAGATCAGCTTGATGTTAGCCAACTCGAGACCTACAGCCCGAAACGTGATGAGATTGATCGCCTGACAAAGAAAATCGAAACAATTACCTTCCAGTTTCCCAGGGAAGGTGCTGAGGTCGATAGCAACCTGCCCGAGTTCAGGTCACTGGTTGTGGATATGAAAACCGCTATTGAACTTGCATTGGAGGAATTCAAGCAGCAACCCAGGTTTGACATCGTGGGTTACACCGATGAAACGGGGTCCCAGCGCTTCAATCAGAGGCTCGGGATGCAACGAGCTGAGAGCCTGAAAAAATTATTGATCAGCAATGGCATTGCAGCATCCTCAATGCAGACATTCAGTGGGTTGAGTTACGATGAAATATCACAATTCAGTGAAAGGAAAACAAAGATTATCGTGCATTACGAAAAAGAACGCTGACACCGACACTTTTATGAGTTTTTGTAAGGATTGTGGTGCCCGCGTGCCTGTCAAGATGCCCGAGCCACGATAACGTCCTGATATAGCCAGGATTTAACACAACCGCGCCACAAACCGTAATGTACACGGACATCACTGAAACCCGCTTTTTTAAAGCGATCCAATACGTCCTGCTCATTGTAAGCAACTGCGGCCTCGGGAACTTCCGGGTTTTCGATCCGTGCAGCGCCATGGTGGTGCTCAAAATTGCGGCCCGATTGTCCCGCATCAATTGCTTTCTGTGTTTCATCATTTATCAAAAACCAAGAGCAAAAAACCTCACCGGAAGTCAAAAGCCTGGATTTCAGAAACTTAAGTAGATAGTCACAATCATTCGGAAGCACATGGGTAAAAACCGAAAACAGAACAGCCAGGTCAAACTGATCACCCAGATCCAGCTTGCGTAGTTCCTTCATGCGACCGCCTTGACGGTTGTACCTTTTGCTGTAAATATTGGTGTGCTCAAATTTGAAGTTCTGATATCGGGAAAAGGCTTTTGCGTTACGAGAGATACACCCGGCATTGGTATCCACGCCGCAATACGAGCCTTTGTCGCCATCAAGGTAAGCTGACAAGGGTATTGCGAGCCTGCCCACGCCACAACCGTAGTCCAAAACTCTATGGGTTGGCGCAAGGCTGGTATAATAAAGTAGTTCTTTGAAATTCTTGAACGATGATTCAAAGAAATGTTCGTCTGACTTGAACGGACCGGATTGTTGCATCTGCTCTGTATTCGGCAGTTCCAGGTCGGCAGCAACCCGTGCTCTTGTTTGTTTGCATTGGGTATCGATCTCTTGTGTTTCGCCGGGAATTTCAGGTTTCATAGGTTTTTATGCTGTTGCTTGTTATAACACTGTTCTTGATTCGAGTGTAAAAAACTGTCCAGGTGCCATTCAGTAGACAGGCAAGTTTACCGGAATGGGTATCTGTATTCAGGCTTCTCTGCAACTAAAGTGTACAGCAAACTGCCGGATTAAAGCACCATTGATAAGATCGCACCATCGCCAAATTACTAGCGAATGCCGGAAGCATATGGCTTACAATGCCTGCGGTTGAAAAATTTTAAAATTTATTCTGGAACCCTGTCAGATTATTGCGTTCCAAACGAGTTCGCGTCAGTGGGAAATATATTGAGAAAAACTTTCAAAAATACAGGCAGACCACTGCGTGTCTTCACGGTATTCACTCGACGTCTGATCATCGGCACGTTGTTGCTTGCTGCGGTGACGGTCATCAGTGGCTGTGCAGGTACAGCGAAAGGCGTTGACACATCGGTCTACTCCCGTCTGCAACCCGAACCTGTGGCTAAACAACAATCTTCCAATGCTGCAGCGATGGTGGTGATTCGCTATCCGGCGATGATTCACGAGCATGCCGAGAACCTGTTTGTAAGTTCATTTGCCATCAATGCCATTGGTGGAGAAGTACCCCTTGCGACGGCAAAGGCGCAGACTTCACGGATCGCACAATCGCTGGTTGAGAAATCCAGTTACTATGCGATGACGTTGTATCGGGAGTTAAAGAAGGTATTGCCCGAAAACTCCGTGCTGCTTTCTCCTCATATCATCGCCTGGGACAAACAACGGCAGCTGCACAGCCGGCCGATCCTGGCGTCTGAGCAGATACCGACCGTTCTGACCATTGATTTCAATATTTATTCATTTCCCGATGTCACCAGGATGATGGACTCGCCACCGATAACATTTGGTGACCTGGTCACGCCCTTGATCGTGGTTAAAAGCAGTCGCTGGATTCAGCCGTCACTGGGTGGATTACTGGTTAGCAGTCCGCCGTTGAAAAATGCGGCCTGGCGGCAGGTCATGGATGATTCCGTGCGGCACATTGAAGCACGGATGGAAGGGGATACCCGTGCCGAGGTTACGTCTCTTGGTTTCGTCAGTTTCCTGGCCGAAAGAGACATGGGCTCACCAGGTTTACCGTCTAAAAGCATGGGCAATGGTAATCAGCGTTTAAGTGCAGTCGAGCAGTACCCGCTGGAGAAAATCCAGATGGACGGCATGGTTATTGCCGGCCTTGAAGGAAATTTTTCTGTTGACCCTTTCGAGCGGGGCTTCGTGAATGGCGCGAGTACGCGTATCGTCGAAATACTCAACTCCATTGATCATGACAGGGCAACATTTTTTGCCCGGCAAGCGGCGCTCGACCGCTTTGATGCTGAACTGGCAAAAGTGTTTTTTATTCAGTCTTCAGATGAGAGTGTCCGTGCTCGATTGCAACTGGCCGAAGCACTGGTAGGTGCTGAAAAGGAGTTTCTCGCCGCCCAGTCCGACAGCATCTATGACGGTACTTACACCGGCGACTATGGTCTCAAAATGCGCAAAATCATCTCTGCTGAATACCGCATGCTGGAGGAACGGCGTCGCCTGGCCCGCAAGCAGAACATCACCACTGCCGTTGCTGTAATCGCCCTGGCGGGTTCGGTTTATGGTGCGGTGGCATCTACCGCAGCATCTACTGCTGCGGTGGTAGCTGCATCAGGTGCTGCCATGGCTGGCTCCGTATGGGCACTGCATAAATCGCTTGGAACCAGGACAGAATCAGAAGAGGTTGGCAGGTATTTCCTGACTCGCATGGCACCCACGTTTGACCGGCAGATGGCGGTTCAGATGGAGTGGCTGGAGTCTAAAGAGGTGATTACTGCCCGTGGTTTTGCAGAGTTCAGAAACAAGACACTCAGCCTTTATCAGGCCAGGGTAAGATCGATGACGGTCAGCATTGACCAGCGTTGCCAATTCAAACATCCCGAAATTAGCGGGGCAGGGCGCTGGTATGGCGCATGCAGTAACGGCTGGGCTGCCGGCAGGGGCTACGGTCTGATCAGCAATACCCATGGTGATACGCTTGAGTTCCTGGGATATACCAGTGCTGGCCTGGCATCAGGTTCAGGTGGGATGATCATTAACCGGCGTGGGCAATTGGGTGCGACGTACTATGAAGGTACATTCAGCAATGGCTTGCCAAATGGCATGATCCGGGTTGAAAGACCCGGCGCGACCCCGGCAATGAGAGAATTCAGGGCAGGCAAAGACATCGGTAAGGGACAACCCGGGCAACTGAAGAAATTGAGTTTCACATCCGGATTATCGTCAACCAGGTTGTTGAACCCTTGAAGCAGTGGTTAGTTAACGGAGCCCGGGTTACACGGTTTTTGTTTGCCACTCTTTTGCTTGGTGTCGTGACAAATGCAGCGGGGGCAATTAATTTCGACGCCATCGACAGCTTGCCGGCCGGTGAACAATACCGTCAGCTAAGCCTGGTGCTGATGATTTCAGGTGGCGCGCACCCTGAGCTAATTGAGTCCATGTTGCCAGGCTCTGAGGCGCAATCTGAAGCAGGAAGTTCCGGTTTTGATCCTGATGCCTATAAAACACCGCTTACACGGATTGTCGACCAGGAGTCCATGCTCAGCGGGGCTGCCTTGTTATTGCGGTTCTCCCAGGGCTCGCAGGATGATATCAAGGCAAGACTGGCGGCAATCAATGCAGAGAATCCGGCACTTGTCAGCATGGTGGATCTCAACGAGATTACCGAGGACGCTATCATTATCCGCAATGCAATTGCCGACAGCATCAGTTATTCAGGCCTTGCCGAGACCGATGCGCTCATCGCCCACCTGAAGGATTATCGCACGCGGACAATTCGCCTTAGAAACATCATGGAGTACGAGGCTTTCAGCGTTGAACTTGACCGGATTACACAGGAAGCCATTCAGTCGGTCAGCGGCAAACTGGATGCTTATCAACGCATGTTTGACGAAGAGGTCAATTCAACCGGCTTTAGCCGGCAAATTGAATCCGCCGAGTTTATTTACAACCGGGATGCGGAATTTGATGAAAAAGCAGGCAAGATGACCGAAGAGATTATGCGTAATGTCATTCTGCAGGAAAGCCAGGTCGACCCCTGATCTGCTACTTTTTAGCCCGGTGTACTTCGCGCCTGGTTGCCAACTCATAAATTCGTACCAGGTCTTGCTCAGTGACATCAATAAAAGAATCAATTTCGCTCAGGGCGTAGACGAAGTCGGAGTGGGAAATCGAAGGATACCCTTCCAGTGGCGGTTCAGGATGTTCCGGTGCCATTTTCCTTGGTTGCAAGATGGCAGGATAGCGCCGCCAGGCAAGAGGATAGTTGAACAGGACCGCCACCACCAAAATCACCAATACGTTGAGCAGTACAGGCGTAAGCAAAAAGCCATAACCCAATTCGTGAATCCCGGCACCACCAGCCACAGCAGTCAACGCAGTGGCGCCACCGGGCGGATGGATACAGCGCAGGTAGTGCATGGCGCCGATGGCCAGTCCTACCGCCAATGCGGCGGCCAGATACGGCTCAGCGATCCATTGTGCACAACTGACGCCGACCAGGGCGGATACCATATGACCTCCAAAAACCGGCCAGGGTTGTGAAAGGCGTCCGTGGGGTACGGCAAACAACAACACCGCCGAGGCGCCCATGGAAGCCACGATCAATGTTGCATCGCTTGTCCCGACAAATTGGTTGCTGACCAGCAGAATCAGCAGGATGCCGGTAAAACCACCAGCGATGGAGGCAAGCCGTTCAGCATGGCTTACCGGGTTTGTTTCTATATCAAGAAGTTTTTTCACTGTCAGTGTCTGTTTAGTTTGATTATTCATGTGTTATTGACTAGCCATCATCATCTTTACGCAAATGGTCCTTTTCAATGACAACCGGGGGGGCTTGTGATGAATTGCCTCCAGTCGAAAGGGTAATTCCCTGGGCATTTTGAAGTTCCTTGATGGAAAGTGTACCCTTCGAAATCACCACGAATTCACTGCTATTTTCTTGTGTGGCCTGCTGTTCCTGCCTTTGTTGTTGTGAATTCTGTTGTTGGGAAGGACTTGCACTTTCAGCCTGGGCGGACTCCGCTGCTGCTGTGTTCTGCTGGGGCATTTCTTGCTGGCTGGAAGGCTGTTGTGCGACTGATTGTTGGGTTGCGGTTTGCTGAGCAGGACTTCCAGTCTGGCCGGGGTCAGAATTCGCTGCCTGCTGTTGCTGTGCAGCAGACGAGCCTGCTGCGCCAGTTTGCCCATTGGACTCGTTACCATTGGTCATCTTGCTGCTATTACCCAGAAGGTACTCAAGTGCGCTCTGGGATACACCGGTGGTGCTTATGGCATTCGGGTCGCCTGCGCTGGTCGATGATGACGACGCCGGCGATGACGGTGGGGGGGCAGATCCTTCGTTGGCATTGCTGGCAGTTTGATTATTTGCAGATTCACCTTGCTGGCCTGCTTGTTCTGCTTCAGTTTCATTACCAGCCTCGCCGGACTCCTGACCCTTATTGCCTCCAGATTTACCCGCCTGGGCCTGGCTTTGTGCCGCATCCGGTGCACCACCTTCCATTCCGGAAGCGGCATTGGATCTTGTAGCGTTGGCATATATCTCGGCTTCCCGCTCGTGATATTTTCCAACCAGTTCGCCCCATGCTTCCGCTTCCTGTTGTTTAAGAGCAGGGTTCTTTTCACCTGCTTCACTGGCGGCAAACGGATACTCGCCATTTTCATCCCCGGGAGCCCATTCGTCACTTTCCAGGATGATTTCACGTAACTGGTTTCTCAAGTGTTTTTGCGAATCTTCCGGTAACTCATCGAGCTTTTCCGTGCCGGACTGGTAAGCGTTGGTAGGCAAGGTGCTTGTTGGGCCCGGCTGGTCCTTAAGTTCCATGAAACGCCGGTAATTGTCATCGCTGTATTCCGTTTCCTGGCTGCCGCTGTTGGTATTTATTTCATCCTGTTCTGTTTCGGGAGCATCTTCCTGTGCAGAAATCAACGGCGTGAGCAAAAGCCCTAGCCATAGCAGCAGTACAGTTATGTGGTTTTTAAAAGTCATCAGTCTTCTATTGATCGTACAATCCGGAACCCGGTGAAATCATTGCGGTCGCCATTTTTAAGGTTAAACCGTGCGGGAAACCTGACTTCCCTGCTGCCGGTTATCCATGAGCCACCGCGCGTCATATGTGAACTGCATATCCCCCGGCCCCAGGCACCGCCATCCACGGGAGCGTCAAGGTAGGACAGGTTCATACAGTCGGCAGTCCATTCAGAAACATTACCAATAGTGTCGTACAGGCCGAATGAATTGGCCCTGAACGAACCTGCCTTTGCAGTTCCCAGTGCCAGTTTATCGCTACATTGCTGATGTTGCCATTTGAAGCCGGTTTCGGTGCCGGCAATATTGGCATAATTGCACAGCAGGGCAGGGTTCCCACCCGGCCAGTCACCTTCTTCTCCGGCCCTGGCAAAATACTCCCATTCACTTTCACTCGGCAAGCGATAGCTTGTGCCGGTTTTTTCGCTGATCCAGCGCACATACTCCTGAGCATCATTCCATGAAACCATGATGACCGGCCGTTTACCCCGACCCCAGCCATTGTCAGCGGGGTGGGTCGTGCAACCTTTTTCAATGACACAGACATCCCATTCGGCCATGGTGACTTCATGCAGGCTGACTGCGAATGGTGCATTGATCGTCACCTGCCTGCGTGGCTGCTCCATGCTCAAAGACTGCGGGGATGACTCATCAGAACCCTGCCAGAATGTTCCAGCCGGCACCACCATCATACGGGGGCAATCACTGCAGTCTGAGAATGATTTTCCGGGTCGCAGGTCAAGATCATCCAGTTGTTGCAGGGCAGCAGCGACATTGGTGCCTTGTGGAAAGGCGTTGATGTAGGCCTGGTAAGCATCTTTATTATGTAGCTTTCTGGCTGCATCAAAGGCTCGGTTGTCATTGGCCTGATCTTTTAACAGGCGCCGTATGCGGTTGGCTTCTTCGATATGCAAACCGGAGGGCCAGTCGCTGATGTAGCGATCGAAGGAAACAATCGTTCGACTGTTGCTGGCGGTTTCCCAGGCCTGTTGCTCCAGCTTTTCCTGTTCAAGCCGCTGTCGTTCCTTACGGGCCTCTTCCTGCCTGATTTTATCAATCCGGGTCATGGCTTCAGTTTGATGCAGGCCGTCCGGGAAAAGCTCCAGGTAATCCTCGTAGGCCGCTATGCTGTCTTCGGGTGACAGCTCTGCCCATGCCTTCTCATCCAGGATGTTGAGCTGTGTTTCCGCCAGGTTCCGATACACCGATTTTGGATAGTCGGCAATAAAGCGTTGATAACCCTCGATGGTATCGGCCTTAAGCGCGGCCTGCCAACGGGTGACTTCGTGCGGTGTTGGTTCCTCGACACGCTGGCCACCGGTTGCTGAAGATGTCTGCTCTGTAGTACTGCCAAAATCAGGCAGCGTTATTTGATCCTCAGGGGATTCATCCGTTAGCAGAAAAACCCCGATGGCAGTCATTATGATCAGGAAACCGCCCAGTAAAACACGTGGCAACCATTCCCTGCTTTCTTTCGGGTAGGTCTCTGCGCTGCCCGCACTGACAACAGAGCGGTGCCAGTCGAGGCTTTTGAATGACTTCTTCCATTGCCCGACATCTCGTGGCCGGTCTTGCGGGTCAAGGCTCAGGCCCAGCTCAATCGCATCACGAATACCACCGTACTGCCCCTGCGGAAGCATCTCTGCAAGCGGCTTTAACGGATCATCAGAGCCATCATTAACGGCTGTAACCCTGTCTGACGCCGGCAGCGGGATAATACCGGTGATACAACGGTAAAGCGTGGCTGAAAAGGCGTAAATATCGGTCCACGGACCGATTCGGCCATTCGGGTTTGATTGCTCCGGGGCTGCATAGCCAGCGCTACCCAGCTTTGTATCGCCGGGGGAATCCTCTTTGTCTGTCGCCGCCACGCCAAAATCCATCAGGATGGGGCTGCCAGCTTCAGTCATGTAAATATTAGCCGGCTTTATGTCCTGATGA